>LFFM01002155.1_pt1 | contig 13168 bp, 6 predicted proteins | sample 643131 | NCBI WGS metagenome assembly LFFM01 (sample SAMN03777445, study PRJNA286221) | soda lake metagenome | biome: soda lake; feature: Kulunda steppe; material: water; isolation source: sample Tc-Br brine of Tanatar trona crystallizer | place: Russia: Kulunda steppe | collected 2011-07
AAGGTAGTGGTTTTCGTAGGACGAGCAAAAAATCCGTTCTTGTGGCTTTGAGAATTGCACCAAATCTACTGGTGTGTCAATATCTACGTCTCATACTACATCTTTACACATTATTGACAAAAAATCCATACTAAACCATTCTTTTATAAATGACATTCTCCATGACTAAGATAGATCCGACCAAAAGTAATGATCTCGTGTCATTGGATACAGGTGATACAATAATGCCAACTAACCTTCAGAGTGGCCATGCAGGCGTGTGTGAAGCGGTTTGTAGCGTTCTTCCCGAGGCAGTTTCGGTCTTCACTGTCGACCGTCGTGGCACTGAACCGAGTTTTGTACTGGAGTGGAACAATACCATCCACAGCGACCAAACAGGCGTCACAACCGAGAGCCACGGCGGGCAGACACTTGAGACGTTTTTGACTGCTGTTGATGCAGAGGCTGTCATCGATAGTCTACAGGAGTGTCTCAATCGCGGCGAACCGATTGCGCGTAAAGAAACCCTCTCGTGGCCATCTTCGACTGTTTCATGGCATACAACCTATCGGCCAGTTGTTGAGGATGGTACCATCGACCGGATCGTTACAATTTCGCGGTCAGGCCCAGAAGCAATACCATCCGACGGTCAGCAGTCTACAAACGAGTTCGATCGCCAGCAGCTCTATGAGACAGTGATCGAAAATACCAGCGAGGGGTTGTTCGTCGTCAATCGAGACGAGGAGATTGAGTATGCTAATCCGACGGTGGTCTCAGCCTCACGATCTTCGTTGTCGGCACTCGAAGGCACCGATCTTAGCGAGAGCATATCACAATTCGTCTCTCAGTCGGATGCAGAACGACTCCTCACGATTGTCGAGTCTGCTCTCTACATAGATGATCAAGGCCACACTGCTGATGATGAGACAACATTCCCACGCACCATTGATATTCAGTTGGCCCTCCCTGAAGAGACAGTTGACGCTGAGTTATCTGTTTCACCACTCCGCGCCGATGGTACTGTTATTGGGGCAGTGATTACTTCGCGCGATATTTCGGAACGAAAGCGACGAGACAAGGAGGTTCAAGAACTCAAAGAGCGTCTTGAACTCGCCGTCGACGGGGCGGGAATTGGTGTTTGGGACTGGGATATGACGACCGATTGTGTCGAGTACAACGAGCAGTGGGCCGCAATGCTCGGGTATTCCCTTGAGGACATCAGGCCCCACCTCAGCGCGTGGGAAACACGAACTCACCCGGATGACATTGGGCGTATCGAAACGGCATTAGAGAATCATAAGCAACGGAACACAGAATACTACGATACCGAACACCGGATGAAAACGGCCGAGGGCAACTGGAAGTGGATCCGTGATGTTGGGAAGGTCGTCGAGCGGGATTCAGATGGTGAACCCCTCCGTGCAGTTGGTATCCATATTGATATCGACGAACGAAAAACGACACAGCAGACACTCGCAACTGAGCGGGATATGTTCGCTCAGGGTCCTGTAGTCGTATTTAAATGGCGAAACGAGTCAGGGAGGCCTATCGAGTATGTCTCAGATAATGTTTCGGATGTTTTTGGTTACTCACCTGACGAACTCACTTCTCGGACAACTCCTTCGACCGAACTAATTCACGAGGCAGATCGTGAGCGCGTTAGACGGGAGATAGACGAGTACAGTACGGCTGAGACGGCGTACTTCAGTCACGAACCCTACCGCATCTGGTCGGCAGACGGTGAGGCTCGATGGGTGCTCGATCACACGCGAAATGTCTGTGACGATGGCGAGGTCACACACCGAATTGGCTACCTAATCGACATCACTCACCAGCGTGAAACAGAAATCAGTCTACGCAAGGCTCAAGAAGTTGGTAATATGGGCTGGTGGCGGAAAGATATCCTTTCAGACCAGATCTACTGGTCAGACCGAATTTATGCAATGTGGGACGTCGACAGCACTAGCGGCATTATCGACCACAAAACGTTCCTTGAGTACATCCATCCAGCCGACAGAGACGTTGTTGACAACCAGTGGGAGGCTGCCAAGGCTGGAGAGCCCTATGATATTGAGCACCGAATTATCACCGATGAGGGTGAAACGCGGTGGATGCGACAGAAGGCTGAAATCGAATTTAATGACGCAGGTAAGGCGATTTCGGCCATCGGAATTGTCCAAGATATCACCGACCGCAAGGAACGAGAACAGCAGTTGCAGACCTATCAGGAAGAACTGGTAATGGCCAATGAACATCTCCAGCAGTTTGCTAAGGCTGTCGAACAGTCAGCACATGCGGTGTATATCACTGACACTGATGGACAAATCGAATATGCCAATCCAGCATTCGAATCAATCACCGGCCATGCTGTTCCAGATGTGCTCGGTCAGACACCAAAACTGCTGCAGTCGGGTGAACATTCTACTGAGTACTATGAGGAACTCTGGTCAACGATTCTTTCCGGCGACCAGTGGGAAAATGAGGTTATCAATCTACGAGCGGACGGTGAACGACTTGTACTTAATCAAACAATCTCACCCATAACGGATGATGATGGAGTGCCACAGAACTTCGTGGCTGTTGCCCACGATATCACTGAGCGAAAGCAATATGAGGAAGCGCTTGAACAGGCTCAAAACGAACTTCGAAAAATAGTCGATCTCATTCCGGATCCAATCTTCGTTAAGAATCAAGACGATGAAGTACTGCTTACGAACGAAGCCTATGCCAGCTTGATTGATGCGACCCCTGAAGAAATCGAATCGGGATCTCAACACCGCTTTGGGACGCATATTGAGAACTACGATGAGATCAAGCAGCGGGATATGGATGTTATTGAGACAACTGACCCGACACAGCACAGAGAAGAACTACGCCTAGCTAACGGCGAAACATACGTGTTTGAAACGGCGCGGATTCCGTTTGAAGCCGCCGAAACTGGCGAACAGGCGGTTCTCGGCTACGCCCGTGATATAACTGATCTTACAGCATACGAAACCCGACTCGAAACACAGCGGGACAACCTCGATATCCTTAATCAAGTGGTGCGACACGACATCCGCAATGACCTGCAATTAATCTCAGCTTATGCCGAAATGCTTGAGGGAGACTTAGAAAATGAGCAACACCAATATATTTCAAAAGTGATGAGTTCCACTCGAAATGCAATCAATCTCACCACGACTGCTCGAGACCTCGCTGAGACAATGCTTCAGGTCGACACGGAGCACCAACCGGTATCGCTTGAGACGACAATAAAAAAGCAGATCGACCGGCTCAAAGAAGGTCATGAAGACACCGATGTCCGGATCTCAAGTTCTGTGCCAACGGTAACAGTCATAGGCGATGAATTATTAGATGCGGTGTTCCGGAACCTGTTATCGAATGCGGTCCAACACAACGACAAGGATATCCCGGAAATAGCTATCAGCGGAACGATTGAGGGCGACTACGTCCTAGTTCAGATCGCCGACAACGGGCCGGGAGTCTCTGATGCACACAAGACTGAGATTTTTGGCCGCGGTAACCAAGGCCTTAAGAGCGCTGGAACTGGCATTGGACTATATCTCGTCGACACGCTGGTCGACAGTTATGGCGGTGACGTCTGGGTCGAAGACAACGACCCTGAGGGTGCAGTCTTTGTGGTTGAACTCCGCCAGCAACCCCAGTGACTAAGTGACAGTAAATAGACACAGACAATTCCAAGAAACAAACCAGTAGTCCACTAGTGTTTGCGACACGGTTGTCTTGGCACCGACGAATTCGCGAATCGAGAAAGCTTCACGCCTGACTTTGAAGGAGCAAACGGCGTGAACCGTAGGTCAGCTATCGGATGAGGAAATTCACCGATAGTAGTATTCTATCATTTCCAACACTTCCCGCAAAATTATAGTATATTGGACAGAAATAATAGTCATGGACACAAAATATATACAAAATACAGACAAGTTACTGGACTCACTCCATTCGCTTGACATGGCCGACTCAGTCCAAGGGATAGGGGTGTTTGCTGCGGAACAGACAGGACCCGACAGTTCAGATATCAATCCCGTACTACGGAATATTTCTACCCCGGTTTTTGGAGGAATTTTCCCCGAAATAATCCATCGTGGTAAGAAGTTCGATACGGGAACAGTAGTGTTTATGCTCAAAAAGGCACCCTCTGTATCAGTTATTTCGGGGCTGAGTGATTCTAGTTCAGATTTTTCTGACCAACTTCCTGAAAGAGTTCCATCAGGTGGGACAGCGTTTGTATTTGTTGATGCTTTCGCTAGTCAAATTGAGACGCTTATTTCACAGCTATTCAACACATATGGTGTCGATTGCAACTATCTTGGCGGAGGTGCTGGCTCGCTTAGTATGGACCAGCAGCCCTGTCTGTTCACTAACCAGGGACTAGTTATGGACAGTGCAGTGTTCGCTACAGTCGATATTGAAACGAAAATCGGTGTCAAACATGGCTGGAAAAAAGTCGACGGACCGTTTCAGGTTACCAAAGCATCAGACCGGAAACTCGAAATGTTGGATGATACTCCGGCGTTTGAACTCTACCGGCAGGTTCTGAATGACGATGCTGAGTTAGAACTCGATTGCGAGAATTTTTTTGAGGTGGCTAAGATGTATCCTTTCGGGATCAGCAGGTTGGACGGCGAAGATATCGTTCGTGACCCATACGAAGTGACTGACGATGGGTGCTTACACTGTTTTGGGAATGTACCTGAGGGGGAATTTCTCCATGTTCTCAAGGGAGATCCAGATCGGCTGATATCAGCCGCAAAAGACGCCTACACAGCCACAGGAAACGAAGCATCTGACGATGTAATCTTTTTCGACTGTATCTCACGAGTGCTGTATCTCGAAGACATATTCACGCAAGAGCTTGAGGCAGTCGGTGGCAATACTGAACCGGCGATCGGTGCACTCACCATCGGTGAGATTGCGAACGACAGCCAAGGCCACTTGGACTATTACAACAAAACCGCAGTTGCTGCGGTCACGGATGAACTCTAAACAATGAGCGACTCGCTCTCTCCGACGGAAATCCAGGTCCTGTATGAGATTTCGCTGGGCATCAAGCCGGCATCCGATATGAAGACGACCGCCCGGACCGCGCTCTCAAAGTATCTACAGAAACTCAACTGTTCAGCAGCAGCGGTCTTTGAGGCACGAAACGATCAGAAACAAGTTGGGTACGACCTCGTGACAACTGTCCCGGATGCGTCTGCATTTGAACGGATTGCAGGTGACATCGAGTCTTTGCTACCGGACTATCCAAACTCGACACCTGACGCCTTCCCAATCGTCTCAGAGGGGCGGGATGTTAATCGATACTTGATGGAACTCCCAGAATTTGGGGTTATCGTTCTGTGCAAGCGTGGATTGTCGATTAGTAACGGTGTTCTCAGAGCAATTTCGGAACTCAACTCGAAACTGGCGACGGCATGCAATCGAGTGCGTATTCAGAAAGATTACGAGACTCAATATAACGAGCTATTCGAGAACGCGCCGGTAATGTTTGCTTCCACTCGGGCTGAAGACGGCAAGCTACACATCGAAGACTGCAACCGCCAGTTCATCGAAACCCTCGGCTATGAGCGCGAGACAGTTCTAGGCAATCCAATCTCGAGTTTGTACGCTGATTATAATGGAGACACAGTTGACTATCAGAAATATGAGAGAGCGCTCACCAGTGAGCCCGAGACGACAGAGCGTGTTATCGAAACGCGAGACGGCAGAAAAATCACTACAATTCTTACTGCGGCCCCCCGCCGGGACCGGAGTGGGAATGCCTTCGGGACTCACTTGCTATTTATTAATGTAACAGAACTAAAGCTTCGGAACCAACAGCTAACTGTCCTCAATCGGATTCTCAGGCACAACTTACGGAACGATTTGACTGTAATCAAAGGCACACTTGATCTGATCGCCGAGGATGCAAATGAGCGGATATTCCCTCATATAGCAAACGCCAAGCGACGAACCGAGAGTCTACAGTCTATCGCCGAGGGTGCTCAGAGCGTTCGAGAAATCTTGGAAATAAGAGACTATTCGAACGAAGATCTCGCTTCAATACTCGAATCACTCGTTTCCCGCGCCGAAAGCAACTTTCCAGAAGCAACGATCGAGTTGTCTACACAACCAGCCCGCATCTATGCAGTCGAGGCGATTAAGTACGGATTTTGGGAACTCCTTGAGAACGCTTGTATGCACGCAGGTGAAGAACCGACAGTCCAAGTAAGAATACAGACTGATCAACAGGCAGTCGTCGTTGAGATCATAGATGATGGGCCTGGTCTTCCTGAAGATGAGGTCCAATCGCTGGTAGACGGGAAGGAGACCCAACTCAACCATTCGAGTGGTCTCGGACTGTGGCTGGCGAAGTGGGTGATTGAACTCTCTGGAGGAGAATTGACATTCAATTCGAACGATGGGGCGGTAGTGCGAGCCCAGTTCTATCGAATAGATCACTAAAACGGAAGCGACGAGATTTCTTGCACAAACTGTCGAATTACTACGCCACCGAGTACGATCTTGTGGACATAGAGGAGTTAAATGCCAAAGGGTTGGTCGAACTACCGGGCAACTCTCGGAACCGAGCATCAGCGTCGTGGGGGATGTTCAAACGGCTGTTGGAATACAAATGCGAGAGGGAAGGCACTCACTTTGTGGCGGTCGACCCGAAGGATACGACAAAAGAGTGCGCGTCGTGTGGTGTGAAAACCGAGAAACCGTTGTGGGTACGGGAACACTCCTGTCCTGTCTGCGGGTTTGAAGCCGATAGAGACGCAAATGCGGCGATAAACATTCTTGATCGCGGTCTGAAACAGTTAGGAGTGGGACACTCCGAACGAACGCCTGTGGAGTCTGCGCTTCCTGTGGATACCTCGGTATCTGCAAAGCGCGTCGCGGAAACAGGAAGCCCCACCCTCAAGGAGCGAACGGCGAAAGCCGTGAGTGAGTAGGGTGGGTAGTTCACGACTCGGTTTATATTAAACTTGAAGAGTTTCAATAAGGCATTCATTTTGAAACATCGTTGTCTGACCGTTTATTAATGTTTGTGGGTGAGGAGTAATTATTTCCCCCAAGTTTTCACACGCCGAGAATGGTCCAATATATAAATATTGTTGACTCAATAATTTTAATCGATGATTGAGCAGTATATCGGGTCGGTCAGAGTGGTCTATCTGATCGTATTCCTTACGACGGCAGTGATTTGTTTCGGTGCCGTGGTAGGCTCCCGAGCGATCGATCACCCAGACGTTCGTCAGGGACTGAGTTCGCTGTTAGTGCTTAGCGGTGTCTGGTCGCTACTGACTGCACTTCAACTGCTCGTCGACTCGCAGGTGGCCGTACGGCTGCTTGAACAGGGCGCGCTGATAGTCGGGATTTCGACTGTCTTCGCGTGGTTGGCGTTTGCCTCGGCGTATGCCGGCTATCAGTACCACCGTGAGCGGTCCCTGCAGGTGGCCTCACTGGGGGTGCTCGGTGCCATCATCGTAGTGAAGCTCACCAACCCGATCCACGAACTTTACTTTAGGGTCTCACGAACCGCTGAGCCGTTTCCCCACTGGATGGTCGAGTACGGGACGATCCACTGGTTCGTCAGCGGCTTTGCCTACACGGCGGCAGTCGTCGGCTTCGTCTGGCTGTTTGAGTCCTTCGAACGGGGTGACTCTCGTCCGACGCTGCTGTACGGGCTGGTGGTCGTCACCGCCCTGCCGCTGGTGCCGGCAGTGGTCTCAGAGTACACGGCGTTCCTGTTGCCGATCAACTACGAGCCGCTCGGCGTGGCGGTCTTCGCGGTTGGGGTGCTGTTCTACGCTCGCACTGAGTTTGCCAATCATAGTTCCCCGGGTCAGACCGTACTCGCCGACAGTCTATCAGGGGGCGTGCTCGTCCTTGGCGAGTCGGGGATTGTGATTGATGCCAACGAGCAGGCCGCTCGGATCCTTGGGCAGTCGATGATCCCACGCGTGCCGATAGCTGAGATTGAGACCGAGCTTGCAGCCATCGAACCGGGCGATACCATCCTCCGTAGCTACACAGTCGACGGCCACGAGCGGCACTACGAGGTTGAACGCTCACGGGTCGACGATTCGTTGCTCGCCACCGAGATCATCACGTTTGTCGACGTCACGCGGACACTGCGGCTTGAATCGCTCGTTGGCCTCTATCGGGAGCTCACTGAGGCACTGGTTAAGGGAATCGAGCCCGAGAAACTGATCGGACGGATTCCTGAGTCGGTCGCCGAAATTGACGCCTACGAGCTCGTCTGGCTCTTGCCCATCACCGATATAAATACTGGGACTACAGGTCCGCAGTCTGCTAAGCGGCGACCAGACGACGAGACTGCAGTAACAGGGACGGCTGCCGGGGACGCTACTGCCTACGCCGGCTGGGCCTCGACCGCAGCTAGCGCGGCCGAACCCCTCCGGCAGGTCGCACAGCAGGGCGAACCCCACCACATTGCCGTCGACGAGGGTGACTCGGCATGGAGTCGGCGGGCTGCCGACCACGGGTTCACAGAGTGCGTCGCAGTACCACTGGCCTTCGGTGATGAGCGCTACGTTCTCGGGGTGTATACCAGTGCTCCCAAGGGGTTTGCTTTGGCCGAACGTGAGGTTATCACCGAACTTAGCCATCGGGTCCCACAGGCTGTCGACGCCATTGGAGCCCACGAGGAGGCTCTCCAGTATGAGGAGGCGATCAAACACGCCGGGGTGGCAATCAGCATCACTGATGCCGACGGCGTCATTCAGTATGTCAATCCGGCTTTCGAGCAACTGACTGGCTATTCGATTGACGAGGCTGTCGGGTCGACCCACCGTATCCTGAAGTCTAACGAAATGAGTAAGCACCACTATGAGGAGTTGTGGGAGACGATCACTGACGGCGAAGTATTTGAGGAGCGAGCGATCAACCGATCAAAAGATGGCGATCGCTACATCCTTCGACAGACGATCTCGCCAGTTATTGGTGCCGACGGCGAGCCTGAGGCGTTCGTTGCCATACAGTTCGATATTACTGAGAAGATTCTTCGGAAACAGCGGCTTTCGGTGCTTAACCGCGTGTTACGGCATAACCTTCGGACGAGCGTCAATGTCATATCTGGCAATACGACCCTGCTTGAAGACCGCCTCCGCGAACGGACGGAGGGTCAACTTCCGGAGTCGCTAGCCGAGCCGCTAACAGCGATCCACGATCGCGTCGACCATGTCGGTTCCCAGTCGGAGACCGCCCGCGAAATCGAGGGGATCTTCCATGACAATGGGACCGACCGAAACTGGGTTGAGGTTGCAACGGTGGTCTCGTCTGCTATCGAAACTGCCAGCGGCCACGACGCGGAGTTGGATGTCGAGGCCACCGAAACGGTGCTCGACCAGCGGGTCGACGTCGAACTCATTAGGATTGCTGAGGAACTCGTTGAGAATGCGATTGTCCATCACGACCGCGAGGCATCAACTGTTGACATCCAGCTGTCGGTCACTTACTCTGATGACGATGTGACCTTTAGCATCAAAGATGACGGGCCAGGACTCTCCGAGCAGGAGCTCGTTGTCGTTGAGGAGGGCGACGAAGTGCCGCTGCGCCATGGTAGCGGCTTGGGACTGTGGAAGGTCAACTGGCTGGCAATCTCCCGTGGCGGCTTGATTAGCGCAACGACTGGTGAGATGGGGACGACGATTCGTGTCCAGATGCCGATTCGGTGAAGTCAGCCGGCGGCTGAGTGTATCGAATCAGTCTGGGCAGCAAGATCCTGAGTACCTTCGGCCATATCTTCAGTTGACTGGCTAATCTCTTCGATTGAGGCACTCTCCTCTCATAGTTGCCACTGAGTTCGGAACTAGTGTCTCTGAATGACAAAGATGCACTCCCACTCTTTTAGATGTTACTTGTGATTTGTGCCCTTCGCAAGCCGAAACGGTTGTTTTTCGAGTCGTGTTTGGTGCTTTTTTTGTTTTAACATCACCGTCGAACGAAGATATTCTTCAGTATTTTTCAGCTAGCCGGTCGGATTCGAACGGTTGTCATTTTTTATTTTTTGAATAGTTTTCGAGTTGGCGTTCGATCCTGTCGCTGAGGCGTTCCACCTCGGCATCTATATCGCCATCTCGGATATCTGGATAGGCTTCGGCGATAATTGTCCGGACCGTACTGAATGGCCTAATCCGTGCGCCGTTAGTTGCAGGACTATCTTTGCTCGATAGTAATTGATCTATAGCAACCTTGTGACCAGGGTTTTGGCGGAACCAACCTTCGCGTTCAAGTTGTTCAATTCCGCCTTGTTGGATTGGTAGGTAGCCTGTTTCCCGATGCCAGTTAGCTTGCTGTTCGGCTGATGTAAGCCACGCAAGGAACTCGCCTGCTGCCTCTTGCTGTTCACGGCTTGCTGAACCTGACACCCATAATGATGCGCCCCCAACGATGATTCCTTCCCCAGCACCAGGTGTTGGAAGACTTCCAATACCGACTTCGAATGGAGAATCGCTAATAATCGATCCGAGTGAGGATGATGAAGCGATGAGCATCGCTGCAGTTTCGTCGGCAAACGCATTTTGTGCCTTCCCGCGGGCTTCCATCCCTGGGTTATAATAGAGTCCGTCGTGGTCAAGACTGGTCCACCAGTCGTAGATTTTGCTTGAAGCCTCGCTGTCAAAGTATGCCTTGTCGGGTGTTCCTGATCGGCCGTTCTGCTTATTTACCATCTCTTGACCAGCGGCTGCAAACCACTCTTCAATGAACCACGCGTAGTTTGCGAATGTGATACCCGCATCTGTGACTCGGTTATCGACGATCTGTTGGGCTGTGTTGGTAACTTCGGAGAGTGTTGTCGGCGGGTTGTTTGGATTGAGTCCGACTCGTTTGAACGCATCGACATTGTAACACAGTACGGGTACCGAAGAATTGAATGGCATCGAATGGAGCCGTTCATTTGTTCGGTAGTAGTTGAGTACGGGGTCAAGGTAGGAATCTAACGAGACACTGTTCGGTAAGACATTCTCAACGGTGGTGAATGCTCCACTGTCAATTGCACGGGCAGTGCCGATTTCATAAATTTGTGCTAGTGTGGGGCCAGTCCCATTTTCAACTGCTGCTAGCGTTGACTCAAAAGTACCACGGTAGCTCCCCTTCGATCGAGCGTTAATTTGAATCCCATCGGCTTGTTCCTCGAACTGTTGGATCAGACGTTCTAACAAGAGCCCCTTTTCACCGCCCATTGCGTGCCAGAACTCAACTGAAGTTATATCTTCATCAACGCCTGTTCGTGAACGGCTACCCTGTACTGTAAACGAGCCAATAAGCTTGTTGAGGGTATCCATCCGCTCGTTGAGAGTTGTAACGCTAGTCGAGACTTCTGCAAGTGCGGTGGCCTGCTGTTGGGCTGCTGAGGCTGCTGTGGCTGACCGTTCGGCCGTCTCATCAGAGATAGACCCTACGTCGTCGACCATCGCGGCTGCCTCCTGCAACGAACTGGCTTGATTATCTGTTGCTTGGCTAATCTCTTGGACGCCGACATTTGTCTCTTCGACATCGTCAGCGATCTGTTGGAACGTCTCAACTGCACCTTCGATTGTACTAACGCCGTCACTAATTCTCTCACGAGTCTCCTGCATTTCCTCGACAGTGGTATCAGCCTGCTTGCGAACTGAACCAATTGAGCTTTCGATCTCCCCGGCAGCTTCTTGGGCGTCTTCAGCGAGGTTCTTAACTTCGTCTGCAACAACAGCAAACCCCTCACCTGCTTCACCTGCACGAGCAGCTTCGATAGAGGCGTTGAGTGCGAGAATATTCGTCTGGCTAGCTACTCCTCCAATGAACTCTGCAATGTCTTCGATCTCGGTGATCTGTTCGTTGAGCTCTTCAGTTGCTTCAAGTGTCCGATTAGTCCGGGCATCAATTTCATCGAGCTCTGACAGAGCATTGTTACCTAACTCTCTGCCAGATTCACCACGCTCAGCAGCCGTTTCCGAGGCTTTAGCTACTTCGTTGGCTGAGGAGGCAACTTCTTGGGTAGCTGCCGACAACGATCGAATCTCATTTGAGAGATCTTCAACCATCTCATGTTGTTTGTTCGTGTCGTCTGATATCCCTGAAACTGACTGACTGACATCTTTACTTGCGGCTTTGACATCAGTAACGCGCTCAGTTACCCGATCTGTCGCCCCATCGAACTGATTACTGAACTCGTCTACATCGCGAATGGCCTCTTCGAATTCATCCAGCATACGATTAACTGCGTGGGCAGCTTCCGTAGCGTCGTCATCATCGGTACTGATGTGGAACCGAGCAGTTAGATCTCCTTCAATACACTGTTCCATTGTTGAGGTTAGCTTCGAAGAAAATCGCTTCCAGTCTGTTGTTGACGCTTGGGATGGTGGCGAATGGCCACCATCGGAAGATTGGGAAGTAGTTGAATCAGAACCAGGTTTACCACCATCAGGAACGGTCGACATAGAATTGTCGGTCTTCGACACAACAGGAGTCGTCTTCGGGACAGCAACGTCAATTGGTCCACTGACTGGTTCGTCACTTTCATTTTCGGCTAATAGCCCGGGTTTGTCATCAGTCGACTCGTTGGATTTCGGATTTGATTGTTTGCGCCATGGCTTAGAGAACAACCCAAAAAACCCGAGCACAGAACTCCCACCAAGTGATAGTGTAGGGACATAGATAGCAGCAAGAACCAAAACCAGTAGTCCGCTAATGGTTGCGATACGTTTCGCCTGACGTTGACCAATTTGCGAATCAAGAAAGTCCATGTGACTCTTTTTTAATTGAGTGTACATACCAGTGTATGTAAGAATACTTATTAAATAAAAATTCGGGTGAAATAACAAATATATGTCTCGTTCTCTTGAACGTGTTTAATTATCACGTGGAAAACATTCATATTTGGCTCTTACCGAACTCGGTGAAACAGCGTGAGTATCATGGCATCCCGCTGAATGCGTCTGTGTCATCTGTTCTAGTTTAGCAGAGTGAGATCCCGATCGAGCAGACATCGTCGTGACTACCAGTCAGAGAAACCCGGTGGAATGTATGGGCTATACACCACCGGATTCATTGATTATTCGTCGGATTCAAAGAGTGTTTCCCTCTGATGAGTTGCGCGAACGCGTTCGCGCAACGAATCTCGTTGAGCGTCAGCGGAAATTCGATATTGTCGCGCTATTCTACACACTTGCGT
>LFFM01002156.1_pt1 | contig 13166 bp, 13 predicted proteins | sample 643131 | NCBI WGS metagenome assembly LFFM01 (sample SAMN03777445, study PRJNA286221) | soda lake metagenome | biome: soda lake; feature: Kulunda steppe; material: water; isolation source: sample Tc-Br brine of Tanatar trona crystallizer | place: Russia: Kulunda steppe | collected 2011-07
AACATGCAAAAGATTGTCTCTCAATTCAGCCATAGTTTAGTTATCACATAACTACAATTTAATCCTTTGTCCATTTCTTGAGTTCTTTAGTTATTTCCTCAGCACTTTCCCGATCAAATCTTTCTCTGTTTTCCTCTAGTTTCTTTTCTACTGCTGATTCAATATCTATATCCAGCCGCTGGGCCATACTTAAGGAATAAAGAATCACATCTGCCAGCTCCTCTCTAACCCCAGCCATTAATTCCTCATCCTGCTTAATTCTTTCAATGGAGACATTATCTTTCCACTGAAATAATTCCATTAACTCTGAGGCCTCTATTGATATTGACATCGCAATATTCTTGGGTTGATGAAATTTCTCCCAGTTGCGTTTTTCCTTAAAATCTGCGTATCTTTCCTGGAGCTCTCTGATGTCAGCCATAATTTCCAGTTAGTGATTGAGTATAAAGAAGTTTCCGGCTTTGGTCCAAGTCTAAACAGACCTCATTAGTAGATATTGGCTATAATTTGGAGCCTTAGCAATTATTCTCTCAAAGAGTAGGAGACAGAAAGATAATTTACCGACTTTAATCTAGAGAGAATGAAGAGCTTCTCGATGATTTAATCGAGATAGGACTTGTTTCACATAACTCTGATTGCCTGATAACTACGTGAAATTATTTTCAGAAGTAAAACGATTTTTTCTACAGAGTTGTGGAAATCGATTTAACATTTTGATTGCATTTTCTAGTTATGTCTAGGCCTCTGAATCTGAGGAAACACCATCTTCTACCAGATCAAACAGAAAAAATTGCGAGAGTGATCAGAGATAATCAACCAGTTGAAAGGGATAACTTTGAGGCCTTGATTCAAGAGCACGAATCCCTAGATATGGATGATGTTCCAAGCAGTATCAGAATGTTGAGAATGACAGATAACCTGGAAATCGAAGATGGTAAAGCAGGGATCAAATCCAGATGGTGCGGAGAGGATACTGGGATCCATGTTATGGAGAAGTTCAGGCGTTGGAAAAAAGAATCTCTGGAAGAAAAGTAGTGGTTTAGGATTACTGGATTATTTCTTCTATCTGGTTCCAGTATTGATTTTTGATTTTGTAAGCCCAGTGATCATTAATTTTCTTTCTCTCGAGAACTTCCTTCCATCTGCTTAGTGTATTTCTTTCACCCATTGTTGCTTCATCTTTACCTTCTTCATCCATTGTTAGGTTGGCCCCTATCCAGTCGCTGGGATTGAATGTTTCTGTGAGGCCTCCGTCTTCTAGATCATACAGATTTCTGCCTTCTGAACCTGTTTTCAGATAGAGGTTTAACTCCCAGTTTTTCTCTATTTGCTCTAATATTCGGCTTCTTTTTGTCCATTGGTTTCCATTCTGTTCTAGGCATTTGATTATAGTGTAAAGAGTTTTTTCCGGATATTTTTGGAAGTTTCTTTCCTTTTCTTTACCTAGTTCTTGACCATATTTGAGGTCTTTCTTGAGTTTTTCTTCTCTCATTTGAGGCTTTGAGTTTGTGCTGGTCATAGTTAAAGAGTCTAAGAATCATTTTAGGACTCTCAGACTAAGTGTAATAAGTTTAGGAGGATGCGTTAGGTATACTGTGTTGAAACTGCACTCGAGTGTTTGCCCACACCTTCTGCCTGTTAGACAGTTTAGGTGTGTCGATACCAGAAAATCTGGTATACTCCTTGGCTTGGAGTTGCTCGCCGATTCTCGGTACGACTACGGAGCAATGCTCCTGAGCACGCTGAAGATTTCCCACGCATCCTTCTAATATAGATTTTTTAGGCTTTTTTCTGCAGTTTGTAGCAGTAGGGATGATACTGCTTCTGATTTTCCTGGTAGCTTACAAAGAATCCTCGTGCCTCAAAGGCCTGGGTTACAGCAAATGATTCTCCCGTATCCAGTATCTGCTCGTAGGCAGTATTAATAGGGCCAAAAAGATCCTTCCAGGAATCAAAGTCTGTCTCCATATCTGTTAGTCTGGAGGCAAATCCTTCAGGCATATTTTCCAAGGCTTCAGGGCTTAGAGGTAATCCGCAGTGGCTGCAGAAGTCGTCTTTGTTGGAGGGTAGGCCGGCTGCTTGGCACCATTCTGCTAGACTTTCTGCTTCACAACTAGGATGTATATTTACTGAGAACTCTCCTAAATCGTCTCTCCAAGTTGCTTTTACAATCATTCCGTCAGCTTCTACGGGTTCTTTGCATCCTGCGCAATATCCTATTTCTGCAAGGCCTCTACCTGTTATCCGGATTCTTCCATCGTTTTTCTCTAGTAGTTTCATGCTCTCTAGCTGTGTGATTGTAGGCTTCAAGATGTTTCTTTCAATGTCTAGTTTTTCAACTAGGTTATGCAGTGTTATAGTTTCTTCTCCAGCTATAGATGACAGTATATCATCTTTATTGGATGCCTTTTCACTTAGGTAGTATTTTGAGTTTTCAGCTTGGAAGATCACTCCGTTTTCTTCTAATTTTGTTAGTTGCTCGCTGATTGTGGATTTTGCTCTATCGGTTTTTTCTACGATTTCTGTGAATTTTAACCCGTTGTCTTTAGACAGGACCTTTCCTTTGTATAGCACAGAGATGATTTGTTCTGAACTTGTTTTGTTCTTTTGACTCATTTTCCATTCACCTTACCGAAGTATAATAAATTCAAACTATATAAATAGGTTCTCGAACAGTTAACCGAATAAATACGAACTATTATTGAATGATTTCGAATAATATTTGTAATAGGGCTCTTAAGCCGAACTGTATATTAACGGCTCCAGAGTTCATATAATATTAGAAAGTTAGATGATGTCTGCTCTAGTAATCAGGCCTTGGTATTCTCCGTTCTTTTTGATTAGGACTGCTGAATCGTTTTTTACTATTTCTCTGATTGATTCTACTGGTGTTTCTGGTCCTGTTTCTGTGTATGTTGGCCCTATGTAGTTCTCTATTTTTTCATCAGGGTTATTTGATCCCATGAGTATTTTGCTGTCGATTCTTCCGATGTGTTCTCCATTTTTTTTGACTGGTAGTTGGGAGTAGTCGTTTTCCCTCATGGTTTTTTTGATTTCGACTATACTGTCTTCTGGATGAGCCCATGATATTGATTTATTCATTACTTCTTCAGCTGTTTCGTAGTCTTCTTCTAGTTGTTTCAGTGTATCCCATATCTTGTATGCATGGCTGTGGCTGTAGTTGGAGTCGTTGTTTTCTATCCTGCTGATCTGGGTGATGCTGAGGCCTGTTAGGTCGGAGATTTTTCCTTGGGTTTTTCCAATTTTGTTTCTCTTCTTTTTGAGCGCCTCTGAGAGTTCTTTGGAAGGAATCATCAATACTTTCATTCTACGCAAATAATTTTATTAATCTTTACATAATTCGCAAGTTAATTATTAATTACAATGACAGGACTCAACCTACCTGGCAAACCATACAACGAGGTAAAATCAGAATTCATCAAAGAAAGAATTGCTGAAAGACAGTTTGAACTAGACAGCCACAGAAAATACGTCAAAGATCTAATCTTCCTAGAAAGAGTTATACTGGATGAAATCACTTTGAAATATCCTTCCGGTATGAAGTTCAACTCGATCAAAAATGACCATGAAGAGGAATATCTGAAAATACTGGAAGATCTTGATGAAGAAAAATACCGTAAAGAGAAACAGAAGAGAGTAAATAAATTGCCGTCTTATATCATCAGGCCTTCTGGGGACAATAAACTCCAAGAAGCCAAGGAAAACTGGCGGGAGGTTAAGGCCTAAACAGGTACATACCTCTAACTTAACTTCTGGTTTAACCGGTTAAACCATTCAACTATAGGCCTGTACCCTTTCTATCCATGTCCATAGAGCCTTCTCTATTATGAATACATTGGTTGAAAGCTGTACGTGCTGAGCTTAAATTTTTAAGCTGACTTAAATTTTTAAGCCGAGGCCTACGGCAGGTCGTTTTCTCTGATGATCTCTTTCAGCTGTGATATTCGGGCGTCGCTGAGGTCGTATTCCTGTGCGACGTCTCTCTGGTTTTTCGGGCTGTCGTTTTCCTTGATCTTCACCAGTTCCCAGATGATCTTCTGGTTTAGTCGGGATTTTGACCGGAACTTGTCATTGTTTAACAGTTTCTCCCAGGTGGAGAGCTTCTGATCAATCTTGGAGTCCAACTCTTCAACCTTCTGTTCGAGTCCTTCTACTTCTTCTCCAAGTTCTTCTGCGATCTGGTATGTGGAGTATACTATATTTGAGTACTTGTGGTCTCCGTCGAACATTCTCTCTATTTCCTGTGGGTCTATGATATCTTCCAGGTTTTTCATCAGTTTTTCACCTCTACTTTGGCTCCACATCCCTGGCAGCCATAGCTTGAATCATTGACTTTTACCATGTCCTGGCTGCAGTCGATGCAGCGTATTCTGGAGCTGCCTCTGGATTCGAAGTTGCTGTGATCCAGGCCTATCTCCAGGAGGTACCGTGCTGCACTTGCCTTAGTCCAGTTCATCTTCTCTGATATAGTTTCTACGGAGTCCAGAGTTGAACTGCGCACCCTGATATGTAGCTGTACGAGGCGATCATCTTTTTTACCGGTTCTGTATGTGTTCCGGTCACGGGAAGGCCTGTCTTCTGTCATTTTCTACCAGTCCTCCGAGAGTTCCTCTGCTTTCTCACGGTAGTATTTGATCTTGGCTTTCAAGGCCTGTTCCAGGCTGTCGTGGTTCTCCAGTTGTGGTGCTGTCATATTTGCTTTCTGAGACTTCTCAGATTCTCTGGTTTTGCAGAGTAGAGTCCTGCTTCTTCAAGATTTTCGGCGAATTTGAAGTATCTGAGGATATAGTTAAGGCCTTCATAGGCTTAGATTAATCTGAAAGCTTATTAAATGTGTCCATAGTCGAGATAACGGTTTCTGAACTGTTTATTTTACCATAAAGTAATACAGTGTGGTGGTTTGTGTTAATTGAGTGGGCTACTGAAAGTTTGGACTAAATACGGCGTATATATCCTCTACTCCCAGTAGAATGGAAAATTAATTATATCAAAATCAGTTTTTCTAACAATACGAATTACTACATTTGCATACAGAGTGGTAATCTATGTGTAACTCTCTAGAAGATATTCCAATCTATATTGGCCGACAGATTTATCTCAGAGAGTATAGAGGATATTGAAGAAGAGGTTGAAGATAAGCTCTCCGACTTAAATCTTTAAGTCTCAGCTAGGATGAATCAAAGCAATATCTGTTACTTTAGAAATTCAGTTAAATACATCAAATCTATAGATGGAGTTACGTCCTATATACACGGCTAAAATCATAATCCCTAATAAAAGAAGAATTGTCACAGAATTAGTTTGTTCCTGGAAAAATCGCCCCGTAACCAAACTATTAGATCCATCGGTGTTTTCTTCCGGACTATCTGCGATCGATGTGTTTTCCTCATCTCTAACTTCATCTCCTTGACCCTCCGTATCGTCTTCTGATTCTTTTTCTTCTTGAGCAGGGCTATCTGTTGAACTTGTTGTATTCTCTTCATCAGTTTGATTTTCTTCTCTCTTTCCAGAGTCAGATTCAGTTGATTCATCGGCTTTCTCAGAATCACTATTTTGATCCTGTACAGTCTCAGATGAAGAGAAATCATCAAATTCAAACTCGACTTCAGAAGTACCTCCTGAAACAAACTCCAGAGTCTTCTCTTCATCTCTTAACCGGATATCCACATATTCATTGTTTCTGCTATAGGTGTAATCAATTTCAAACCTGAAATCACCTGAGCTATCCAGAGACTCATTTCTGATATTCTCTCCATCAATCCAGGCCTCTACATAACCGCTTTCCAGGTTAGTCTGGCCATCTACAGTAAAAGGAGGCCTGTTGTCCGTCTCAAATTCCTTGGTCGACCCATTAATCTGGTCTTCTCCATCAAGATATGCAGTGTAGCTGTATTCGGTGTCGTAATCAAGATCTTCTATCCTTATCTCGTGCTCTCCACTCTTTACTTCTACAGATTCTGACTCATAGCTTCTTGAGGCATCACTGTACTCGAAGTATAGATGTCTGTCAGATTCGACAAAACGGGTTCTGACAGGAAGCACAGCAAAATCCTCTCCTTTATCTTCTACATCGCCTGTAATTACTCTGGGCTCAGGTTTCTTTATGCTGAAATCAAGGTCTACGGTCTTTGAATCGCCTCCTTCCTCAAAAACCGGGTTCTCAGGGCTGGTCGAGGCCTCAATCATTCCTCCGGTAGCATTCTCAGTGAAAAAGCTGACCGCGCTACCGTCTTCACCTGAAAGGGCTATTCTATACTCGCCGCTGGAGCCAACTGAGGCCTCCTTCAACTCTCCATCTCCTACCTGAGCATAGATGGTCCGTCCTTCAGAGGCCTGATCTCCATTTACCTCTACAGTCCCCTCAAATTGCTGTGGCAGAGATGGTTGGCCAGCTGCTAAAGTTACTACTGAAAGTAAGAAGGAAAATATGATAAGTGATTTTTTTACTTGAATCATGATAACCTATTCTAGCTTTAATGATTTATTCATTGAGGGTCCGTAACCCAGTAACCGTTGAAAACAGAGTTAACTGATAGGCCTATCTCTCCTTCACTATTACATTCTACGTCATCCTCTTCTTGCTGTGTCTCAGGATTTATTACCTGTAATCCATCTTCACATACTTGGTCATTGAATAGGCCTGTTGGATTACCGTTCAGTAGGAATGGGCTGAAAAGGTTCCATTCTGAATCTAAATCTTCAGGAAGAGTAGGAAGACTATCTGTTTCCTTTAATTCGAGGTAGCCGGCCCGATCAACTTTCATGTAAGTTCCCTGGTTGGCAGTGACAGTTTCTGCGGACACCCATTCTCCTTCGTAATTGAAAGCTGAATCAATCCAGCTATCGTCCTCAATTTCACCCTCTAGGTCTGCAAAGGAGTTTTCATCAGGTGTAGATATGATGTGGTTTCCTTCCATCAATCCCAGCTTCTTTGATTCTGGCGTCATTTTAACTTCAGAAGTTGTCGCACTGTTTTCGTGTTCATCTTCTGCAGTTACACTGTATACGCTCTCAATATGGCCTTCATTTAGAGGTGTGTTGAAGTCGGCTATGACGTTATGGGTATTCTTTCCATCTTCTTCTATAATTTCAGTATCCCAGTTCCCATTATCTGCCTCAACTATGTTTTCTACGCTCTCTGAAAATTCCAGTACTCCGAAGTTGTATCCTTCTCTTACCTTGATATCTTCCAGTACAGGCGCAGCCCTATCTTTCTCACTGATGTCTTCTTCTAGCTGTTCAACTCTAACTCCATCCTTATAGGCCAGATAGTCATCGACTCCTGGCTCATGAATAACGTCTACATCTTTAGAATCTGTAGAATCAATTCCATTCTCCTCAGCTTTCAATGTAAGGCTTTTTGTCGCAGTCTGATCCTCATTCTCTAAAATTAATTCTTCTGTTCTATCTTCACCGTCCATGAACCACTGTTCCTTCTCAAATGTGCTCGGATCAACTTTCTGATCGAACTTTACTTCTGCTTCATCAATAGAGCCATCTTCATCTCCATCGAAAACTAAAATCTCTTCCACTGAATTGCTACGAGTTTTAATATCTACAGTATCCGATTCCGATACCTCTCCATTATCATTCGTGGCTGTAACCTCTATACTCTGTTCTCCTGATTCTCCGCTGGTGTAAGTGAAATCTAATTCTGCTTTGTAACAGGCATTTGACTCAAAATCGCAATTTTCGCGTTCTTGAAGTTTATAATCAGGATTTACAATTTCGAGACTACCTGTTGAAAGTTCAAGCTCAGGCCTGTCAAGCGATCTTACCAGTACTTCTCCGTTGATTTTTTCACCATGAGTGATCTCTTCTTCATTCAGGTTAAATCCTTCTATCTCTGGTTTTGCGCTGTAAAGGCCTTCAACTGTCTTGGTTGAGGCCTCAACTTGGTTCCCTAGAGTGTCTTGGAGCGATTCAGTGGTTGAAATATCAAGTCCATCACTGAGCTCGAATTTTTCAACTAGAGTAACTGTAAATGAGGTGTCTTCCTCATTAAATTCTATATCTGAAATCTCTGGGTCATCTGTTCCCAGTTTAGTCTCTCTGGCGTTCAAGCTGAATAAATCATCCTGTATTTCTCCATCTTGTGTAAATTCTTCTTCATCGACTGGTGTAGGGCCTTTATTCTCAAACTGCAAGTTGATGGTATCTTTACTTTCCCCAAGCTCAGCTGAATTAAATTCAAGGCCTGAGTTGTCTACATAAACTGTTTTCTGATTGTTTTCAATGCTGTCGTACAGGGTTACTGCTCCGTGATTGTTTTGGAGATCAAATTCCTCAGCCAAATTAACATTATCTGTAGCTGTTTCGCTTATTTTCCCATCTATTTCAATAATATCGTTGAAGTTGGCGCTTGGGTTATAATCAGGGATTATGAAATAGTATGTGCCGTCTTCTCTGCTGTATACATTCAGGTTCGAGTATGATTCTCTTTCTTCTCCAGTTTCTCCATCAATGTATCTTACCTCATCGCCGAACTCAACTTCACCGTCTTCTGAGTATATTACTCCGAGATCTACTCTTTCTCCAGGTTCAGGTTTAGTCTCATCAAATCCTTCAAACTCGGAAATCTGCTTCTGAACGGTATTTACTTCTATTTCCTCTCCTTCTATCAGGCCTATTTTCTGGCCACCATTATCTGATATCGTGATTTCTCCTGTTGTATATATTTTATCCTCAGATGTGCTCTGATCGCCTTCTACTGTAAAGGCTGTCGAAAATCCGATTAGAAAGATTGTAAGTGTTGAAATTAATGCAAGTTTGCTGATAGAAAGATTATAACCCCTCATATTAAACTTGTTGCCGAATTCTGCATTTAAAATTTACTAAAGTCTTATCTCCATGCTCAAATATATCAAATCTCAACTAAGGCTATGTAGGTGTTCTACCTTTTGCGAGTTACTGTATACTCACATCTGCTATTTTTGAAATATATGATCGGACGTGTGAAGAAGGCATGGAAGTGAAGAGAAACTCGCCGACTAAAATCTTTAAGTCAAAATTAGCGGGAGTTTCAGGATTGAACCTAGGAAATAATATGTTTCAGTGATCGGTAGATTTTCTTTTGGGAAAACCGGTCTGTCCGAAAGTGATATACACTGGTTTCTAACGCTGGAAAATTAGTTATAGTGAGGCATTCCGGAAAGTTCGGACAGCCGCTAGTCGGGTTAAATAGGGGATCTATCACATTATTAGATATGACAACGAAGACCAGTGAAACCGCTGCGGAAATCTATTTTCCGGCAAATCAGGAAACCTCTGATAAAGCCACAGATATCGGCCAGGAAAAATCCTTCCTGATTGAGACCGAACTATACGAAATCGTGTGAAAATCTTTCTAAGATTTCATACTAAGGTGTAGACTATTTTCAAACAGAGAGAAAAGAACAGTGAACCGGAGAGAATTATCCTTCAGACCAGGCCTGAAATAGTGGAGGGAATAAATTTACTGGAGAAGCCTGAAGGCCTACCTGTTTTTCAGGCGTTACTGGCCTCTGAACTTGATGGAGGTAAGAAGACCGCAGTATGGATCGATGCCCGTAATGAGGCCTCTACCTATGCATTGAGACATCAAGGAGGTCCAGGAATACTGGAAAAAGTCGATATTGGAAGGGCTTTTACACCTCTTCAGCACCATGATCTTATCCATCAGCTTGAGGAGTTCATAGAAGATAGTACTGAGGTCTTGGTCTTACCTAATGTTGATTTCTTCTATACTGACGGCCAGTTAAGCGACTGGGAGGCTCAAGAACTATTTCAGGAGACCTGGGAGAAGATCAAAGAGATACAGAAAAAGTACGGTCTCAAAGTTCTTTTATCCCTACACAGCCCACAGAAACTGGATTACAACCCGGATTTGGATATAGAAAATGAAATAGAGGTCAGTTCAACAGATGAAGGCCTGAAATACCAGTCAGATGATTTCAATCAGTATGCCTACAGAGACGGGAGACATATCCAGACTATGATTCCTTACTGGAGGGAAAAATCCGCTGATAAAGTACAGGTGAAGACGGAGGTGAGAAGGTAAATGGGAAGGACCAACTCAACTTACAGAAACCATCTTGATCGCTTCATAGATCAGTTCAAGCCTTTTAGGAAAGGCCTGAGAGAGAAAAACAAAGAGTACCTGGACAGGCTCTGGGAGAAAGCTCACAGACATGCATCAGCTGGAGCATTCATGAACGCCACCAATCCAGGCCTACCAGCGATGATCTCAATTATGCTTGGAATGCAGAAAGAGATTCAGGAAAACCAAAGAGAGATCGAGAGACTGAAACAGGAAATAGAGGAATGACTTTCAAAATCGATTTCATAGACGGTAAAGCAATATCCTGGGAAAAGAATGAATCAGGCGTTGAAGCGGTTAAACATCCTGATTACCATCCCAGATTCTACATTGAGGGAGACAAGTCTCAGCTGTTTAAATCAAGAGCATGGTTATCCCAGCAGAATGGAGTTGAGGCCACAAAGCTTGAGACTTGGAGGCCTACACTTTCGAAACCGGAGAAAAAGGTACTTAGAATCGATGTATCAAGTACTGAAAAAGTCAATGAAGTAGCTCACAGGTTAAAAAAGGGATTTGGAAGATCGACTTTTCATTTCTACAACGTGGGATTTAGTCCGCAGTTCCGGTTCTGTCTGCAGAAAGAAATATGTCCCGTACCAGAGGAAGAGCTTGAAAGGGTAAGGCTTCGTATGCATCGTAAACATCTAGCAGATGAAAACCTTCAGTATCTCACAGTAGACGGTGAGAGAATTGCTAGAACCGAGAGACAGGTTTTGAATGAATTACAGGAGATATTCAACCATAGAAACCCTGATATTGTCCAGGTAAGCAGAGGGAAAGTTCTGAACTTGATCCGGGAAAAAACAGATCAATACGACAGCGAGTTCTCACTGGGCAGAATAAATAGATTCCAGAAACTGGCCGGAGGTAATGAGGTATCCAGTTACGGCCGGACACAGTATTCCTCTGCCAGATACAATATACCTGGGAGAATACTGATAGATGAGAGTAACTCCTTCATGCTTGAAGAGGCAACACTCAAAGGCCTCTGGGATCTAGTGGAAAGAAGCTACAGGCCTATGCAGGAACTCGCATGGGGATCAATTGGAAGAATCTTGACCAGTATAGAGGTGAAAAAGGCGTACCTGGAGGAAAACACGTTGACACCGTGGAAAAACTGGAGCGGGGAGAAACCGAAAAAGGCCTCAACACTTCACAAGGCGGATAGAGGAGGATTTATCTTCAATCCAGAGCCTTCAGTTCATAGAGATGTGTATGAGGCTGATTTTGCATCGCTTTTCCCTAACATCATGGTGAAAAAGAATATCTCCCCAGAGACAATAAACTGCGACTGTTGTAAGAATAACGAGGTTCCGGAACTTGGCTATACTGTATGTGAAAAGCATAAAGGATTCATATCAAAAGTACTGAAACCTTTGGTTGAAGACAGACAGGAAATGAAGGATATCGTCAACGATATTGAGGATTCTGACAGGAAAGAATATATTGAGGGCAGTATTGACGCAATAAAATGGATACTGGTCTCTTGTTTTGGTTACATGGGCCATGCACATGCATCCTACGGAGCGATCAAATGTCATCAGGCGATACAGGCCTATGACCGCAGCATAATGGTGAAGACCAAGGAAATGTTTGAATCAGCAGGATACGACATATCTCACGGGATCATTGACAGTATCTGGGTCCAGAAACAGAAAGACGCTAGAGAGTTTGAGAAAGTCTGTGAAGAGATTACAGAAGAGATCGGTATAGAACTGGAACCAGAGTATGAGTTCGACTGGGTCGCCTTTGTACCTCGTTCGTCCTCAGAGGCAGATATAGCCACACTGAATAGGTACTTCGGCAAAAGGAAGAATGGAGAGTTCAAGACTGCTGGAATTGAGATAGAACAGAGTTCTTCCTGCCAGTTCATTAAAGACAGTCAGATGGAGATGATCAAGGCCTTAGATAAAAACCTGGATCCACGTGATGCTATTGAAGTCTTGGAGAAAAAGGTTGAAGAGATTGAAGAGGGAAAGGTCCAGGGAGAAAAGCTGGTGATACAGAAAAAGACCAGTAAGTACTTGGAACAGTATCAGGCCTATAATAGAACTGTAGCGGCTTTAGAAAGATACGAGGGACATGGTATAGAGATGAAGCCTGGCCAGTCCGTCCGCTATCTTGTCTATAATGACTCATTGAAGAACATGGATAGAGTAAGACTGGATTTCGAGGAGTTCCCGGATTACGACGAGGCCTTTTACAGGACCAAATTAATTAGAGCTGCCGAGTCTGTTCTATCACCATTTGATATGGAGAGGGAAGAAATCAGATCTACTGTATCAAGTTCTAGAACCCAGTTGATTCAGTAGTACCGGTTTAATTATTCTGGCATTTTTCAATTCTGAGGTCTACCGAATCTGGTATTTTCTCTGTCTGGATATCATATTCAACTTTGAGGCTGTAGATATCGAGGTATGGCGAATCTGAGGCTTTGTCTCTCAGGGATCTCTGCAGGTTGCTGAAGAGGTTCTCTGCTTTGTTCTCTGTAGTCTTTATTTCGAGGCCTATGACTTTGAAATCCTCTACATGTTTCAGATCGATGGTCTCTCTTTCCTGATTAGAATAACTTGAGCTTTCAGTATTTAAGAGATGATAAGTCCTTGACTTTTCCTCTCCTGAAAATTTCAACGCGTAGTATACTTGGTCAATGCTCGGTATTTGGTGTTCTGAAAAGCTGTTGAATAGTTCTTCAGACGTTATGAAGTGATTTTCTCGAACTTTCTCTCTGATTTTATCTTTATCCATATTTCTGTGTCTGATAGTTGAGTCCGTTATCTTGATACCTGAATCCGGGGACCGGTCCCCGTACCACATTGATTTTGAGGCTTTACAGGTCTTCAGCTTGATCCCTTGTTTCAGTTCCCAGTTGTTTCCTAAGGACTGTTTCAGAAATTCTTTAATCCTGCCCTTTACAAAGACTGCAATCTTCTCTCCGAAGAGGCCTTGGAGTTTTCTTTTCTCCAGATCCTTAATTTGGTAACTAAGATCTACTGCGTTTTTCATTCCTTTATCTGTAAAATCTTCAAGAGTCTTGAATCCTTGTTCTGAAAGCAGTTCATCTATC
>LFFM01002157.1_pt1 | contig 13156 bp, 14 predicted proteins | sample 643131 | NCBI WGS metagenome assembly LFFM01 (sample SAMN03777445, study PRJNA286221) | soda lake metagenome | biome: soda lake; feature: Kulunda steppe; material: water; isolation source: sample Tc-Br brine of Tanatar trona crystallizer | place: Russia: Kulunda steppe | collected 2011-07
GGCTCGCCGGCAGGCCCGCCCAGCTGATCGCGACGCCCCGCTGGCCGTGGCGGAACGGCCGCCCACAGGTGTCGGTGACGACGACCCGGTCGGCCGGGAGCCCCGCACGGATCCGCTCCGCGCTCTCCGTGGGGTGCTCGGGGAGCAACAGCAGGTCGCCGTCGGGGACGTTCGACCGGTCGATGCCGGCGTTGACGCCGACGTGACCGAACCGGGTGGCGGTGAGGAGGAACGGGGCCTCCATCACGAGGTCCGTCGACTCCTCGAGCACCGCCTGTGCGAACCGGGGGTCCTTCTCCTCCCCGGTGATCCCCTCGAGCCGGGCCGCGATCTCCCGAGCGCGTGGGCTCGGCGGGAAGTCGTCGAGGTCGAAGGTCCGCCCCTCCGCCTTCGAGACGACCGTGCTCGCGACACAGACCACGTCGTCATCGCGGAGGTCGACGCGGTCGTCGATCAGCGCCGCGAGGTCGTCCCCTTCCCGGATCTCCGGGAGGTCCGGAACGGCGAACAGCTCCATGCGATCACCTGTGGGGCGGCGGGCAAAAACCCCGCCGGTACCGGGTTCGCTTGACGCGGTCGTGGGTGTCCCGCGTCCACCCGTTCGTCCCCCTCCCGTGGCCCGTTTTTAAGCGTCTCCGGTTCGTTGTCCGTGCATGGACGGCTCCGCGCTCTACTTCACCGGTCGGCGGGCGGTCGAGACCCGTCCCGTCGACGTGGGGCCCGTCGGGGAGGACGAGGTCGTCGTCGAGACGGACGCCTCCGCGATCAGCGCCGGCACCGAACTCCTCGTCTATCGCGACCAGGCGCCGGCCGGCGTCCGCGTCGACGAGACGATAGACGCGCTCGACGGCGACTTCTCGTACCCGCTCCGGTACGGGTACGCCACGGCCGGCGAGGTCGTCGAGGCCGGGACCGAGGTCGACGAGGACTGGCTCGGGCGGACGGTCTTCTCGTTTCGACCCCACCAGACGCGGTTCGTCGACCGACCCGACGCGCTGATCGCGGTCCCCGACGGGGTCACCGCCGAGGAGGCGACGCTCCTCCCGACCGTCGAGACCGCGACGAACGTCGTGCTCGACTGTGCCCCCCGGATCGGGGAGACCGCCGTCGTGTTCGGCGCGGGCGTCGTCGGGCTCTGGACGGCGCGGCTGCTGGCCGCGTTCCCGCTCGACCGGCTCGTCGTCGTCGACCCGATCGAGACTCGCCGGGCCGCCGCCCGGGCGTTCGGCGCGGACGCGGCGATCCGCCCGGACGTCGTCGGCGACCGCGTCTCGGACGTCGATCTCGCGGTCGAGCTCTCCGGCCGACCGTCCGTGCTCGACGACGCCGTCGGCGCCGTCGGCTACGACGGCCGGGTCGTCGTCGGCTCCTGGTACGGGAGCAAGCGCGTGAACGTCGACCTCGGCGGTCGGTTCCACCGCGACCGGGTCTCGATAGCCTCGAGCCAGGTGAGCACGATCGACCCGGCCCTCCGCGGGCGGTGGGACACCGACCGCCGGCTCGACGTCGCGCTCGACTGGCTCGACCGGGTCGACGCCGCCTCGCTGATCAGCCACCGGATCCCGTTCGCGGACGCCGCCGACGCGTACGACCTGCTCGATCGGCGGCCCGAGGAGGCGCTCCAGGTGTTGTTGACGTACTGACCCCGCCGAGCGACGGCGACACGGGTGGCATCCGTCCACGATCCGCTGGTGGATATATAGGTGCCCGACCCGTGAGTACAGGTAGCATATGAGTTCGATCGTGGAGCGAGCGGACCTCGATTCGTTGACGCCCCTTCACTGGGCCGCGGTGGCCATGGCGCTCGTGAGCGCCGCGGTCCATCTCGTGCTCGGCGTGGGCTTTCTCCCCCACTGGATGGGCGTCCTGTTCGTCCTCGCGGCGGGCGGCTTCGTCGGCGCGGTCGTCCTGCTGCTCGTCGACTACCGCCGCCGGCTCCTGTACGTCGTCGGGGTCCCCTTCACTGGGATGCAGCTCGTCGGCTGGTACGCCGTCAATCAACCGGCCGGGCTCGCCGACCTCTCCGCGGTCGAGGTCGTCGACAAGGTCGCACAGATAGGCCTCGTGCTCGCGCTGATCGCGCTGTACGCCCGCGAATCGTGACCGATCACGCGACCCCGTCGGACGTCCCCCGAGCGGCCCGTCAGTGGCTGGGTACGGCCGGCACGACCGGACTCCTCGCGCTCGCCGGGGTCGGCGGGCTCGCCGCGGGCTGGGGCGGGACGGTCCCGCCCGGGTTCCTCGTCGGCTCCGCGGTCGCGTTCGCGTTCCTCGCGGGCGTCGTCTGGCGGTGTCTCGGGGCCGCCAGGCGTGACGCCGGCCCCGAGCCGATCACGGGGGCGACGTGGATCACGCTCATCAGGGGGAGCGCGGCGGTCGTCCTCGCCGGCTTTCTGGTCGCCGAGCCGCCGGGCGGGGCCGTGGCGTGGGTCCCGGGAGTCCTGTTCGCGGCGGCGGCGGCGCTCGACGCCGTCGACGGCGCGGTCGCGCGAGCGACGGACTCGGTGTCGGCGGTCGGCGGCCGGCTCGACGTCGAGATCGACTCCGCGTCGGTCCTCGTCGGGAGCGCCCTCGCGGTCAGCTACGGCGGCGCGCCGGCGGCGTTCCTCCTCGTCGGGTTCGCCCGCTACGCGTTCGTCGCCGGGATCCACGCCCGGCGGCGACGCGGGCAGCCCGTGTCCGACCTGGACCCGAGCGACCGCCGGCGCGCCGTCGGCGCGCTCACGATGGTCGTGACCTGCCTCGTCCTTCTCCCCTCGCCCGGCGAGTCGCTCTCGTGGCTCCTTGCGATTCTCGTGTTGGGGCCGTTTCTGGCGAGTTTCGCCCGTGACTGGCTCGTGGTGTCGGGGCGGATCGAGGGCACACGCTGATCGATCGCGCCGGCCGCGGGTTCAGGAGTTTAGGTTCTCGAGATCATACGTGCGGGCATGTACGCGGTTGCGGTCTCCCGGTCGTTCGTCGCACAGCACTTCCTCACCGTCCCCGACCCGGGACCGCGTGAGGGAGAGCTTCACTCCCACCACTTCACCGTGGAGGCGACGTTCCGGGGCCCCGACCTCGCGACGTACGGCTATCTCGTCGACATCGACGCGGTTATCGAGGCGGTCGAGGCGGTCGTCGACGGACTGTGTGACGAGACGCTCAACGACCTGCCGGCCTTCGAGGGACACAACCCGAGCGCCGAGCGGCTCGCGAGGGTGTTCGGCGACCGACTGGTTCGCCGGCTCGAACCGGACGCCGCGACCGAGCTCGAGGTGTCGGTGCGCGAGGACGACGTCGCCACCGTGGCCCACACGCGGGCGCTGCAGTAGCGGGGGTGTGGTCGGCGGAGGCCGACGTTAGACGCGCAGCGCCACGTCGAGCTGATGGGCGACGTAGACGAGCTCGCCCGCCTCGATCGCCTCGTGACGGCGCTCCGTCCACGCCGCGAGGCGGTCGTTATCGAGGCGAGGGCCGTTGAGGCGGGGGTCGTCCGCGAGCGCGCGGTCCACGGTGTCGACGATGTGGTGGAGGAAGTACGCCTCGTCGGCGGGATAGCCGCCGTCGGCGGCGGGCGCCACGACCCAGTCGGACGCGCCGGCCGCGAGGAGGTCGTGGTCTGCGGTCGCCCGCGCGAGCACGCGGCGGCCGGCGTGTGGGTCCCCCGGGTCGTCGCGCCGCCGCATGTCCTCGTGGTAGCGCTCGACCACGCGGTCGTCGAAGTCGGGGTCGACTTCGGGTCCGAACCACGTCCCTCCGTCGAAGGTGATCGGGAAGTAACAGACGCAGCCGTCCGGGAGCGTCGCGAACAGGTCGTCCGCCGCGGGAGCACACAGGAGGTCGAGGAACGCACACCCCACGAGGACGTCAGGCGTCGGCGTCGCTCCGGGTACCGAATCCGCTCCGGAGTCGACTTCTCCGTCCGACACCGCCCCCGTGAGGTAGGCCGTCGCGTCGGCGACGACCGTCTCGACCCGCACCGTCCGGTCGCCGTCGTGGAGCTCGACGGCATGCCGTGGATCGGTCGCGGCCGTCTCCCCGGACGCATCCGTCGGCGCGTCGTCCCCGTCCGTACCCACCGCCGTGTACCCCAGCGAGGCCGCCCGGTCGGGGATCCGCTCCGCCGCGACCGCCAGCGCGTCGGCGTCGACGTCGACCAGCGTGTACGTGACGTCGTCGCCGAGGAGGTCACGGCCGAGGAGCCGCTCGACCATCGTGCCGATCCCCGCGCCGACCTCGACGATCCGCGACGCCGACCGGAGCGCCGGCGTCACGGCGTCGAGGACGTGCGCGTTCAGCGCTCGGTCGTCGACCGTCCGCTTCGCCGCGAGGTACCGTCGCTGTGAGTAGTTCCGGGTCATGGTGTGTGTCCGTCGTCGCGCTCTACCGCCCGTTGGGGCAGGTCCATTGTAGTCCCGTCGCCGCGGCCGGCCGCTCCGACCGTCCCCGCTCCGGCTCGACGGGACGTTCGGCGAGCCATCGAGGCCGACACTCATCGACGCTGACGATCATCGACGCTGACGATCATCGAGGCGAACGCTCATGCTCGTCCGCGTGGCGGTACGTAGCGATGGACGACGACACGCCGACCGGAAATGATACGACCGGAAACGACACGACCGGAAACGACACGCTCCGCAAGCTCGACGCCGGCGAGGCCGTTCACGGCGCGTGGCTCCTCTCGGGGAGCCCCCGCGCGGGTGAGGTCCTCTCCCGGACCGGCCTCGACTGGATCGGGATCGATACCGAACACGCCACGTACTCGCCGGAACGGGTCGAGTCGGTCGTCCGCGCCGTCGAGCGGGACGCGACGCCGATCGTCAGGCTCCCCTCAGTCGAGGCCGCGGTCGCGGGCGCGGCGAAGCGCGCCCTCGACGCCGGCGCGGGCGGGGTCATCGTCCCCGGGGTCGAGCGCGTCGCCGACGCCGAGCGGGCGGTCGCGGCGGCGACGTTCCCGCCCGCGGGCGAGCGCGGCGCGGCCGGCACGGTCCGGGCGAACGGGTACGGCGAGCGGTTCGACGACTACCTCGGAAGCGCGAACGACGACACCCTGGTGGTCGTCCAACTCGAATCCCGCACGGCGGTCGACCGGGCGACGGAGATCCTCGCGGTCGACGGGATCGACGTCGCGTTCGTCGGCGAGAACGACCTCTCGACGGCGCTCGGACACCCCGGCGAGAAGGGTCACCCGACGGTGGTTGACGCCGTCGATCGGGTGTTCGAGGCGGCCCGCGCCAACGGCGTCCATCCGGGGATCGCCGGCCGAACCCCGGAGACGATGCGTGAACGGACCGATCGCGGGTTCCGTTTCTTCCTCCTCGGGGCGGAGCTCTCGTTCATGCGGCGCGGCGTCGAGGCGTTCCTCGACGAGTGACGAGCGAGGACTGCGGAAGGAAAAGTCGGGGAAGGGACGGTCGCGGGAAGACGGTCGCGGAAAGACGGTCGCGGGAAGACGGTCGTGGAAGGAAAAGTCGCGAAAGGAAGTGTCGTGACCGATCGTCGTCGTTCTACGACGACGTCGGCGACATCTGGATGTTGAGGCTCTTCTGGACGAGCTGCGTGAACGCCATCGAGCAGAGGAAGTACCAGACGATCCATACCTGGATCGGGCCCACGACGCCCGTCGTCCACTCGACGGTGCCCGCGAACGGGATGACGAGCGTTTCGAGCTGGTACTGCGCCTCGCTCCCGCGGTAGCCGACGACCCAGAACATCCAGAGGAACGCCGGGATGGTGAGGAACATGATCCACACCATCGGACGGAACTGCTCTTTGAACATTCCGAGCTGGTCGCCCATGGCCTCCATCTGCTCCTCCTGGATCGCGTCCATCGCCTCCTGATCGTCGCGCTCCTTGGCCTCCTTGCGGCGCTGTTGGATGTCCTTCATCCGGTCCTGATAGACGCTCATCTTGTCCATGTCCATCAGCCCCGCACGCAACAGCGTCGAGTAGAGCCCCGTCGCGAGCGCGACGACCATGATGACGACGTAGAAGGGAACGATCTCCATCAGCGGACCGAACGCGAGGTCGATCGTCCCGGCGATCACGTCCCGAACGGGCGAGAACGCGTAGCCGACGAAGAACCCGACCGTCGCCAGCGCGGCCAGCTTGTCCCACTTCGACCAGGACGTCGTCTCCGGCGTCTCGAAGTCGCCGCCGCCGGTGAGGTCGCTCTTCTCCTCCATTCCCGCCTCGATCGCCTCGCGGTCGGCGAGCGCGAAGCCGCGGTCGCCGTCCACGAGGATCTCCTTCTCGATGAGTCGACCCCACTGTCCGCTGGTGATCTCGTCGCGGACGTCGATCCACTGTACCTCGTCGGGGGCCGCCTCGTCGTCGCCCTCGTCGGTGCCGGCGCGGTCGAGGACGACCTCGAGGGCGTCCCGCATCTCCCCGTCCTCCCGGACGAGCGAGCGGACCCGCCGTTCGACCTTGCTCATTACGACCGGGTTCGCGGTCGACGGTTAAGAACCTTGCAGGATCGCCGGGGGACCCGATCCGACGGCAGCCGGAGAAACGCTCCCTGACGACGGAGGTCGAGCGAACGATCCCCGCCGACGTGACATCGACCGGTTCATCGCGACCGACCGGTTCACCGCGGCCGACCGGTTCACCGCGGCCGACCGGTTCACCGCGGCCGACCGGTTCACCGCGACCGAACGGCGATCAGTTCGCGACGACGTCGCGGATCCGTTCGAACACGTCCGCGGGGGTCGCCTCGCCGTCGACTTCGACGAGGTCGCCGCGTTCGCGGAAGTGCTCGATGACGGGCTCCGTGTTCTCGTGGTACACGCGGAGCCGCTCGCGGACGGTGTCCTCCTCGTCGTCGTCGCGCTGGACGAGCCGCTCTTGGATCGCCTCGTCCTCGGGCCAGTCGAACTCCACGTGGTAGATGTCGCCGGTTTCGGGGTCCATCCGTCGGCCGGTGAGTCGGTTGACGAGCTCCTCCTCGCTCACGTCGAGGAAGACGACCGCGTCGAGGTCGGTGATCTCCGAGAGGTACTCCGCCTGCGAGAGGTTTCGCGGGTAGCCGTCGAGGACGAAGCCGTCGGCGTCCTCGAGGGCCGCCTTGACGATCTCGTTGACGACCGGGTCCGGGACCAGCTCGCCCGCGTCCATGAACGAGCGGGGCGTCCCGTACTCCGTCTCCATGTCCTTGTTCGCGCGGAGCGCGTCACCGGTCGTGACGTGTTCGATCCCGAACTCCTCGGCGAGCTTCCGGCTCTGCGTCCCTTTCCCCGCGCCCGGTGCCCCCAACAGCAGGATACGGTGGCTCATATCGATGGCTTGCCGCCCGCACGTAAAGCCTTGAAGATAGTCGACGACTTCTGCCGGCTCGTCGTTACGCTCTGGGGTTCGGTGAGGCCGTCCCGATCCCCACTGCAGTTCTCGCGCCCGTCCCGAAACGCTTTCACGGCGACGGAACGCGCCTTCGGCCATGCTCGAACGCATTCCGTTCGTTCCCGCGGGGACGACGCTCCCGCCGGCCCCGTACCTCGTCGTCGTCCTCCTCGCCGTCGGCGCGGTCGCGCTCGCGGTCCGGCGTCGCCCGCCGACGGTCACCCGTCGGCACGTCCTCGGGCTCGCGCCGTGGATGGTGCTCGGCTCCACCCTCCACGTCCTCTACGTCGTCGGGGCGCTCCCCCCGGTCCTCGCGCCGTTCGCGGGGTCGCCGACGGTCTATCTCACGGTGGCGTCGCTCGCGGGGGCGACGTGGCTCGCCGCGGAGTCGATAGACGCGGCGCGGGGTCGGGTGCCCGCGTCGCTCGCGGGCGTCGGATTCGCGCTGCTCGTTCCCGTCGTCGCGGCCGCGACGCTGGGCGGCGTCTCCCGGCCGGGCGCGTTCTGGTCCGCGGTCGCCCTGGCGGCGACGCTCCCCGTCGCCGCCCTCACGTGGGGCGCCCTCATCCGGACGATCCCCGAGACGCGGGTGACCGGCAGCGTCGGCGCGCTCGCGGTGTTCGGCCACGCGCTCGACGGCGTGTCGACCGCCGTCGGCGTGAGCCAGCTCGGGTTCGGCGAGCGCACGCCGCTGTCGCGGTGGATCCTCGAACTCGGCGGGGTCCCGCCGCTCCCCGTGCTCGGCGAGGGGTGGGTGTTCCTGCTGGTGAAGCTGGCGGTCGCGAGCGTCGTCGTCTGGCTGTTCGCCGAGTACGTCCGCGAGTCGCCCGCCCAGGGCTCGCTCCTGTTGGGCTTCGTCGCCGCGGTCGGGCTCGGCCCCGGCGCACACAACCTGCTGTTGTTCGCCGTGGCCGTCTAAGCGGGGAGCGAAAGCGCTCGGAAGGGTACGCTCTGCGTCGGAGAGGAAACGACAGAAGTCGATGGTGAGGGATCGAACGCGTAACGGCGGTGGATCGAACGCGTAACGGCGACGTATCGAGGCCGGAGTCAGTTCTCCTCGACGACTTCGGGGTCCTCGAGGGCGGACTGAAGCGAGTCGAGGCCGTTGACCCACTCGGAGACGAGCCCGTACTCGAGCTCGTCGACGAGCTCGATGTCGAGGGGCTCCCCGTCGATGATACGGGTCCCCGCCTGCACGACGTAGCCGAGCGCGGCGTCGAAGTCCTCGCCGGCCTCGGCGTCGGCGGCCGCGCGGACGAACTCCTCGACGTCGCCCTCGACGACGCCGCCGACGACGAACTCCTCGGCCGCGTAGAAGACGGGAACGAGCGACGTCTGCACGCCGTCGATCAGCATGACTTTGTCCTCGTCGTCGAAGTCGACTTCCGCCAACACGACCTCACGGATCGCGTGGATCTCCTCGACCGCGCGGTCGTCGTCGATGAGCCCGTCGTCGAGCGCGGCGAGGACCTTCGCGATCGCGATCGCGGCGTCGTCCTGGAGGTTCAAGAGGAGCCGCGCGGAGTCCTCGTTTTCCGGATCGAGCTCCTCCTCGTCGACGCGGGTGAGCCAGTTCTGCCAGCGCTCCTCGGAGTAGAACGTTTCTACGGCCTCGTCCTCGGTCATACCCCATACGTCTCCCGGACGCTTCAAAGGCCTTTCCTATCGATCGCCCCGCGAGACGGCGTCGCACTCGGTCGTCTGCGCGTGAGATCCCCTCGCCCGCTCCGCCGCCCTCGATTCGCCCGCCCCGTCGCCATCGAACCGCTACTCCAGCGTCGCCTCGGGCTACTCCAGCGTCGCCTCGGTGTCGATCCCGTACACCGCCGCGGGCGTCTCGACGTGCGCGTTGCGGACGGCGTCCGCATGGCCCTCCGACAGCAGCCAGCGGACCCGTCGGGGGACCGTCTTCGGCCCGAGCACCGCGCCCGGCTTCTCGGGGTCGTCGACGAAGTCCGTCTCCATCAGGAACGGCCGACCCGCCTCGGCCGCGCGCTCTAACCGGTCCTTCTCGCTCATCACGCTCGGCACGGGCCCCGCGAGGCGGCCGGCCGCGTAGTGTTTCACGACCCGCCCCGGATCGAGTCCGACCGACGCGGCGGCGTCGGCGAGGTCAGTCAGGTCCTCGCTGGCCTCGGTGTGGAGCTGGACCGCACAGTCCGCCGTCGCCGCGCGCTCGAACGCGTGCCGGGTGACGGCGTTGGAGGCGTCCCACACCGCGTCCGTCACCTCGTAGTGCGGGCGGCCGGACTTCAACGCGAGCGCGCGCCCGTCGGCCACGAACTCCGCGGCGACGTCGATCCCGCCACACATCAGTTCGCGGGCGGCCGCCGGCGTGAAGCCCCGATCGTCGACGAGGCGGCTGATCAGTCCCGGATGGACGCCGAGAACCGGCCAGGCGCGTCCCGGAAGGACCGCGTTCGCGTCGGCGACCGCCGCACACGTCTCTTCGAAGACCGGTCGGAAGTCCTCGGGGGCGTCCGGCTCGACGCCGAGGTGCCACGAGGGCTTGTTGACGACGAGGAGGTGGGTCCCGCCCAGACGGACGAACTCCTCGACCGCCTCGACCCCGCGGCCGTGCCGGGGATCGAGGTGGAGGTGGTTATCGAGCACCGGCGTGTCGAGGTCCTCGTTCATACCCGTCGGTGGGGCCCGGCACGGCATATGGGTTGTGCGTCGTTCGCGGCGGCCCGATCACGCCTCGCCGTACACCGGCACCGCCGCGCCGCTGGTGACCGCCGCGGCGTCCGAACAGAGGAACAGCATGACCTCGGCGACGTCGGCCGGGTCGACCCAGGCGTCGCTCGGCTCCATCTGCTCCCGGTTCGTCGGCGTGTCGAGCACGCTCGGCAACACCGCGTTCGCCCGGACCGTCCCGAGGTTTTCCGCGGCCAGCGTCTCCGTCAGGAGGCGCACCCCGGCCTTGCTCGCCCGGTACAGACCGTCGCCGGTGCCCCCCTCGAGCGAGGACCGCGCCGACACGGAGACGATCGCGCCCTCGGTCTCCCGGAGGTGTGGGACGACGTGTTTGCTCGCCAGGAACGTCGTCCGCAGGTTCACGTCGAACAGCAGGTCGAACTGGTCGGCGTCGGTCTCGTGGACGGGGTCGCCGCCGCGCCACGTCCCCGCGACGTTGAGGAGGTGATCGATCCGGCCGTGGTCGTCGACGACCGACGCCACGACGCGCTCGACGTCCGTCTCGTCCGTCAGGTCGGCCTCGTAGAAACTCGTCCCGCCGTCCGGATCGAGCCGTGAGTCCTCGTCGTCCGGCGTCCGGACGTCGATCGCCGCGACCGTCGCGCCCGCATCGCGGAACGCGTCGACCACTGCGCTCCCCAACGCGCCGGCCGCGCCGGTCACCAACGCCACGTCGCCGTCGAAGTCGAACCGTACGTCCATGGTTAATGTTGTCATCCGACATCCATAAAGGCGGGCCTTCGCTCGCGGCACCGGTTATTCCTCGCGACCCCCCGCATGCGAACCCTCATGACGTCGGACGCCGAACCCCGGTCATGCGCAGCCCGGCCGCGGTCGTCGCGCTCGTCGTCGTCGGTCTCGTGCTGATGGCGAACCCGATGTACCTCCCGATCGCGATCGGCGAGCCGACCCCGGCGTACACGCACGTCGTGCAGCCGGCGGGCCCGGACACGCCGACCGACGAGGGGAGCGACGTCGTCGACCGGGACGCGCTCGACGGCGACGCCGGAGCCGCGTTCGACCGGGCGCTCGACGCGGACGAGGGCGGGTTCGTCGTCGAAGACCCGGACGACCGAGCCGGTTCGTTGGCGTATCCGACCGAGCCGAGCCCCGGCCACGGACTGATCGTCGTCGCCCACGAGGGGACCGAGTACGAGTTCTGGACGCGGACGGTCGAACGGGAGCCGGGCATCGTCGTCGCTCAGCGCGTCGTCGTCCAACCGGTCGCCTTCCTCGTCGGGTTCCTCGCCGTGATCGGCGCGGTCGCCGTCGGCTTCCGCGAGCGGCTGTGAACCTCGTGGTGCCCCTCTCCCTCGACCCCCGTCGGAGCGTTCCCGGCGGACACAACGCCTATACCGCCACCGGGTCGAAGGGGCGTACGTTTCACGACCCATGACGTCCCCCGCCTCCGCCCGCTCGACGGCGACCCGGCTGAGCGGCGCGGTCCGGGAGCGGGTGCGGATAGACGCGCGGTCGCTGGCGCTGTTCCGGATCGTCGCCGGCGTCCTGATCGTCGCAGACGTGCTGTCCCGGTCGCGGAACCTCGTCTTCTTCTACACCGACGAAGGGGCGGTCCCGACGTCGCTGGCGGTCGCGGCGGAGCCGGCGGCGGCGTACTCGGTGTACACGCTCGCGCAGACGCCCGCCGCGGCGGCGGCGCTGTTCGCGCTCACCGCGGCCGTCGGCGTCGCCCTCGCGCTCGGCTACTACACCCGCGTCGTGACCGTCCTCGCGTTCATCCTCGTCGTCTCGCTCGACCTGCGGAACCCGTTCGTGTTGAGCTTCGCCGACACGCTGTTCGCGACGCTGTTGTTCTACGCGATGTTCCTCCCGCTCGGCGAGCGCTGGTCGATCGACGCGGTCGCCGCGGACCGTCCCCGCCGCGGGTCGGTCGCCGGCGTCGCGACCGCGCTCGTGCTCGCACAGATGGTGACGATGTACCTCGTCAACGGCTACCACAAGACCGCCTCCGAGCTGTGGTGGAGCGGGGAGGCGACCGTGCTGATCCTGGGGATCGACGAGATCACCTTCCTGTTCGGCGACGCCCTTCGCGCGTTCCCGACGCTGTTGCAGGCCGGCGGCCTCCTCTGGTTCGGCATGCTGCTCGGCGCGTGGCTCCTGCTCGTCCTCCGCGACCGTCCCCGCCACCTCCTCGTCGCGGCGTTCGCGAGCGTCCACCTCTCGCTGGCGCTCACCGTCCGCATCGGCGCGTTCTCGTACGTCTGTCTCATGGGATTGACCCTGTTCCTCCAGCCGTCGGCGTGGCGGGACGGCCGTGCCGCGGCGGACCGGATCGCGGCGAGCCGGATCGCGAGGCTGGCCCCGGCTGGCCGAGCGACAGCCGCCGGCCTCCGGACCCGCGCCTCCCGCCTGCGGGAACGAGCGACCGTCGCCGCGGAGCGGGTTCCGCGCCCCTTCGTCGCGGCTCCGCTGGCACGTCTCGTGGTTCGGCGTGCCGAGTCGGTGTTCGGTCGGCGCTTCGAGCCGACCCGGCGCACCGCCGGAGCCGTCGCGGTCGTCGCCGTGGCGGTCGCGATCGGCGTGCTCGCGTCGCTGTCGGCGGCCGGGATCGTCGACGACGACACCCCCCGGACGGAGGTGGAGGCGGGGGCGGCGGCGCTGGTCGACTTTCAGGCCGACTGGTCCATCTTCGCGCCGAACCCCCGAACGGTCGACCGCTACTACGTCTTCCCCGCGGTGACGACCGACGGCGACCTCGTCGACGCCCGCAACGACCGCGAGCTCACGTACGACCGCCCGTACGACCGCCTGCAGCGACAGCACGCCACCTATCGCGAGCGCTTTTATATGGCGTCGCTGCCGGGGACCGACGACGAGCCGGTCGCCGACCACCTCGTCGACTACCTCTGTGCGACGTACGAAACCGACGACGGCGCGACGCTCACGCACGTGAACGTCTACCGGATCTCCGAGTCGATCACCCGGGAGACGATCGACGACCCGGCGGGCCGCGAGCGGACCGAGATCCGCCTCTCGCGACACGCCTGTGACGACGGCGAGCCGCGGACGATATCGCCGCCCGGCGACGATCGGTCGTGACCTCGGAACGGCGTGGGACTCGACAGTGCCGCAAGCTACGAGGTCGTGAGACCCGGACCCCGCAAGCTACGAGGTCGTGAGA
>LFFM01002158.1_pt1 | contig 13143 bp, 15 predicted proteins | sample 643131 | NCBI WGS metagenome assembly LFFM01 (sample SAMN03777445, study PRJNA286221) | soda lake metagenome | biome: soda lake; feature: Kulunda steppe; material: water; isolation source: sample Tc-Br brine of Tanatar trona crystallizer | place: Russia: Kulunda steppe | collected 2011-07
CCAGGGCCAGCAGCATGGTCATCCCCACCACGATGAAGGGCAGGGCGAGCCAGACATGCTCCATGGAGCGGTCCGCCAGCGACCCCATCATCCAGAAGACGATTTCGCTGGTGGCAAACGGGCTGGGTGAGAGATTGAGCACCAGCGACACCAGCGCGCTGGCCAGGGCGGATATGGCAATCCCCGCCAGGATCAGACTGAGGGATCCCCCTCGGGTGCCGGCCAGCAGGGAAATCAGCACCACGCCCACCAGCGCCCCGGTGAGCGCCGCCAGTGGCAACCCCAGCGGCATGACGCTGGCGAGTCCCGTCTGAATGGCCAGCACCGCCCCCAGTGCCGCGGAGCCGGAAATGCCCAACAGGCCAGGCTCCGCCAGCGGATTGCGCAGGTAGCCCTGCAGCGCGGCTCCGGCAAGCCCCAGACTGGCCCCCACCAGGGCGGCTAACAGCGCCCGGGGCAGTCGGATTTCCTGCATCACCAGCGCCAGGGGCGTGCCCGGCTCACCCACCAGGGCGGCCAGGCTCTCTCCGGGCCCAATGGCCGCCGGGCCGATCACCAGTGACGCCAGAAAAAGCCCCAGCACCAGCGGCGAAAGCCAGAGTGCCACGCGCACTAAGGCGCTCCCATGAGTTGTCCTCGCAGGGCGCCAATGCGCTCCACCGCCGACAACGCCTGCGGCGTGCCGCAGACCCAGTCGCTGGTGACCAACTCGTGAACCACCTCCCAGGCTGCGGCGCGCTCCACCGCCGGATGACGGAGGATGGCTTCGGAGCGGGAGCGGGCATCGTGGCGGCTGCCGGTAATCAGCACATCCGGCTCCGCCAGGACCAGCGACTCCAGCGGCAGATGTCCGCCAAACTGCACGTCCTCGCCAGTGGCCACGTTGCGAAAGCCCGCCGCCCGCACAATGTCGCCCAGCAGCGTCTGATCACCCCGGGTGTAACCATTGGGGAAATACAGGGCGGCGCGGGGCGGATGAACCACCGGCTGCTGCAGCATGGCGAGGCGCTGATCGAAATCAGCGATCAGCCGGGCCGCCTGCGCCGGGCGCCCCAGCACCTCGCCCATTTTCTGCAGGTTATCCCGAACGTCCTCCAGCGAGGTGGCCGGATCGAACACCGCCACCGGAACACCCAGCCGCTGCAACATCGACACCGTGGGCCCGGCGTTGAAACGCCCGGTGATCACCAGATCCGGTGCCAGCTGATGGATTTCCTCGGCCCGACCATGATTGGGAGGATACTGCCGAGCTGCCTCCGCCATGGTGGAGTTCCGCGAGTCCTGCGCCAGCGCGGAGACCGAGATCAGCTGCCCCTCGTCGGCGATCAGCATGGCCAGCTGATCCGTGCACAGGTTCATGGATACCACCCGCTGCGGCCGCTCGTCTCCGCTGGCCGTGGCCGGGAGCCACGCCCCGGCCATCAGCCCAACGAGCAGCACCGCCCGCAGGCGCCGCCCTACCACGACGCACTCAATCCGGCGAACACCGCCCGACCCCGCGTGGCATAGCCCCAGACCTCCTGGTAGTCCTCATCAAAGACATTGGTGACCCGAGTGGTCAGATCCACGTTGTCAGTCAGGGCATGGCTGGCAGCCAGGTCGACCACGGTGAAGTTGGGGAGCGGTTCTCTGGGGCTGTCCGCTTCCCAGAACTGCTGATCAAACAAGCCCCGCACGTACCGCAGATCCCCCGACAGGGTGGTGGCACCGTCCGGCAGTCGCCAGGTGGTGTTCAGCCCCACCTCGTTGCGGGGTCGGCGGGTTTCGATGTTGCCATCCGGGTCGGTGGCGTCGGTGTAGGTGTAATTGAGGGTCACATCCACGTCATCCACCGGCTTTAAAAACACCGTCAGCTCGACGCCCTGGCGATCACTGTCGCCATCCAGATTGACGATTTCCGGAAACTGGGCAGCGATTTTGTCTTCCAGTGTCTCGTTGAAGTAGGTGATGTCCACAAAGCTGCCGTCGTTTGCCAGAGGAATCTCCACTCCCACATCAAAGCCGATGTTCTTTTCCGGCCCCAGGTCCGGATTGGACTGGAAACCGAATCCACCCGTGAGATCGAAGAAACTCGGATTGACAACGGCTCTACCCGCCGAAGCGTGCCAGCGCACCCCATTGTCGAGAAAATACGAACCCGCGACGTTCCAGGTGGTTTCGTTGGCGAACTCGCTGTTGTTATCCCGGCGCACGCCGGCCTGCAGGCTGGCACGGTCAGCAATCCAGCCCCGATACTCCAGGGCGGCGCTGTTGTTGTCGCGCTCACCCTCGCCATCGCGATCCCGGTCCTCCCGACGCTCCAGCAGAACGGACATTAACTGGTCGCTGGACATTGTCGTCGCTCCATCCAGTGCTGTCTGGAAGCGATAGTTGACGACCTCGGTACGACGATTCGTGCTGGATGGACCGAAATCCTCGCTCTCGGTGGCTTCTTTCTCCGTTGTCCGGTCGAACCGCAGGCGGTGCCCCGCGCGTCCGCCGAGGACCGCATGATCCACCGACACACTGCCGGCGCGCTCGTTCAATTCCGTGCGATTATCCTGGTCGACCACGTAGCCGGCGGCACTGTCAGCGCCGGTATTGGTGCCATCAAAGTCATAAACCGCATCGGCGGCTCTGAGGCTGAAGCCAAGGGTGGTCTGGCCGGTGAGATCCAGCTCGCCCTTCGCGGAAGCGGCTTCCCAGCGGCGGCCATCGCGATTGCCGTTGCTCCCGCTGTAGTCAAAGCCGCGGTCGTTGAGATTGGAGAGATTGACGGAAATCTGGCTGGCATCGCCACCGTAGCTTACGTAGGCGTTCTGACGGTCCCCCTCACCAAACTCGATGGAACCGCCATAGCCCAGGCCATCTGCAGCCTCGCGGGTGACAATGTTAATGACGCCGGACGCCGCATCGGTGCCGAAGGGCACGGATTGGGGGCCCCGTAGGACCTCGATGCGCTCGATATAGGACGCATCCAGGCCTCGCAGCACATATTCGCTGTCGCCGGCCGCCGCACGGACGCCGTCGATCAGCACCAGGGTATGCCGGCCTTCGCCGCCCCGAATACGAATCTGGCGATTGGTGGGCGCGTCACCGGTAATGGAAACACCGGGCTGGGCCTCGAGTGCCTGCTGGACGGTGGCGTAACCCCGCTCCCTGATCTGCTGGCGAGTAATCACCGTGCTGGAGCGGCCGTACTCATCCGCCGAGACCGGTGAAATCCCACCGGATATCAGTATGGGATCGAGCTCGGTGGTGTTGGTGGACTGTGCATGAACGTGAGTGGACACACTGGCAGCGACGGCCAGCGCGGTAGTAGCAAATGCCCTTTTCATTGGATTGAGGCCTTTATTTCCCTGGCGGGATGGCTCCCGCCGACAGACACACGGGGTCTGCGAAGGCCCTCATCGGACAGCCCACCGCAGACCGGCGACTGTCACCTCTGCGGTAGTGCCGCTTCCCTGGCGCGCCCCGCGCCGGAAATGGGTGAACACATCGGCAGGTCTCCTGGCTCACGGGTCGTTGCTGGGCTCCGCCTTCCCATCGCCGGGGCGACAGTGGCATTCAGGAGCTTCGCTCGCCGCTTACAGTTGCGGGGGCAGCCGCAGCTTTACACTGCGTTCCCTTTTAATTCAGCGTCGTGACGCCGAAACCGAAGTTGTTCAAGGATGCCGATAATGACGGTGAGGTTCAAGGAAGGCGGCTGCAGGACACAACGCTGGCAAGGTGCCAAGCAACTTGCTATTTTCACTAAACGATTTCTAACCCCGGGAGTCCTCAACCAATGACGGATGCCCTGAACGATTCCGCCAATCATTCCCTCAAGGGGCTGCTGAGTGCCCTGACCCGGGGAGGCGAGGAACAGCAGTCAGCGCCGGCTGGCACGGATATTCAGACAACTCGCTCTCCAACGGCGGTTTTGGAGGACGACGGTGCGGAACAATCCTCCGTGGTGGCCGTCGGCGTTCACTTTGAAGGCAATATCAACGCGCCGGGGAACGTTTACGTCAACGGAACGGTGGAAGGAAATGTCCGCGCCGCGCGGGTGGTTGTTGGACACGAAGGCCAACTCGCCGGCGACCTCCACGCTCAGGAGGCGTCCGTATCCGGGCGGGTGACCGGCGAAATCTGGTGTCACCAGGTGGTTATACTGGACACGGCCCAGACCGAGGGCCCCATCCACTGCGAGCAGATCGACATCCGCCCCGGCGCCCGCATCATGTCGACCATCCAGTCCGACATCACGGAAGACGGCTCGGTTGTCTCTCAAGAATCAGATCAAACACACCATGACCTTTCCGACGACCTCGACGCTCGAACCGCGTCTGAGGACGATTACCCGCGTTAGGCGCATAGCCTCCATGGACATTGGTGAAGCTGGCATCGGCGTCAGTGATGGTCAGCATCCACTCCGCATACTCGGCCCAGTCGGTGGCCATGTGCAGAATCCCGCCTGGCTTCAGGCGGTCAGCGACGGTGGATAACCACTCGGCCTGCACCATGCGGCGCTTGTGGTGGCGCTTTTTCGGCCAGGGATCCGGGAAGAAAAGCTGAACCCCGGACAGCGAGGCGGTCGGGATGCCCCATCGCAGCAGTTCACTGGCATCACCCAGCAGCACCCGCAGGTTATCCAGTTGATGATGCTCGATTGATCGAAGCAGCTGTCCGGTGCCCGCCCGGTATACCTCAACCCCCAGATAGAGACGATCCGGATGGGCCGCGGCCATTTCAGCCAGCGCCTCACCGCTGCCAAATCCAATGTCCAGCGTGATCGGCCCGGACCGGGAGAACAAACCGGGGAGGTCCAGCGGTGTGCCATCCCAACGAACCCCGTAGCGTGGATAAAGCGCGTCCAGGGCTCGCTGCTGGCCGCCGGTGAGGCGGCCTTCGCGGCGAACATAACTGCGAATGGGACGAAGGGCCGTATCGCTCACGCGCCGCCTTGCCAGAACGTGCCTTCCAGCGGGGAACTGGCGGAGGCAAATCGACGCATGGGCATGCGGCCGGCCATGAATGCCTCGCGACCCGCCTCGATGCCCTTGCGCATGGCTGACGCCATGAGCACCGGGTTCTGGGCGGCGGCAATGGCGGTATTCATCAGCACCCCGTCACAGCCGAGCTCCATGGCCACCGCGGCATCGGAGGCGGTGCCAACGCCGGCGTCTACAATAATGGGCACCTGGGCATTTTCGATGATGGTCATCAGGTTATAGCGGTTCTGAATGCCGAGCCCCGAGCCGATGGGCGAGGCCAGCGGCATCACCGAAACGCATCCCATCTCCTCCAGACGCCGGGCGGCGATGGGGTCATCGCTGGTGTAGACCATGACATCGAAGTCGTCGGCCACCAGCTTTTCCGCCGCCTCAAGGGTCGCCGGCACATCCGGATACAGGGTTTTCTGGTCGCCCAGCACTTCGAGTTTGACCAGGTTATGGCCGTCCAGCAGCTCCCGCGCCAGCCGGCAGACACGCACGGCGTCATCGGCGGTGTAACAACCGGCGGTATTGGGCAGGATGGTGAACTCGCTGGGAGGAATCACGTCCAGCAGGTTTTCTTCATCAGGGTTCTGGCCGATGTTGGTGCGGCGGATGGCCACCGTCACGATTTCGGCCCCGCTGGCCCGAATGGCCTCTCCGGTTTCGGCCATGTCCCGGTATTTACCGGTGCCCACCAACAGACGTGACCCGAATGTGCGCCCGGCAACGGTGAAAGTGTCCTGTTCGGTCATGCTGCCTCTCTGCTGTTCAGCCGCCGCCAATGGCCCGAATGACCTCGACCCGATCGTCAGGCCCAAGCCGCGTGCGGCCGTGCTCACTGCGGGGCACCACCGTCTGGTTGACCTCGACCGCAACCCGCTGCCCGGCCATGCCGAGTTCATGGAGCAGCGACTCGACACTGCAGTCCGCTGGCACGGTCCGGGTGTGACCATTGACGTAAATGAGGATGTCGGGGGTGGAGGCGTTCATGCCCCCATTGTATCGCAGAGACCCGGTTTCAGCCGCAGAGGGCTTGCCGAAAATCATGAAACCCGGATACTTGACGTTCCAGGCGGCTGTAGCTCAATGGTAGAGCGCTGCCCTCCCAAGGCAGTGATGCCGGTTCGATCCCGGTCAGCCGCTCCAGATCCCCTGTTCAGACGGGTCGGAGTATCACCTCATCGTCATCGACGCTTGCCAGCCGATACGGCATGGCGCTGCAGGCAAACCGCTGCACAATGCGATGGGCTTCCTGCCGGGCTTCGCGCGCCGGCCCGCGAATCACGATCTCCCGGGCCCGGTATTCAATCCGACAGTTGTGATGCATCGATGCCGCCATGAATGCGCCCAGCCCTGATTGCTGCACTGCGAAAAGTCGGATTGTGACGATCCGGTGACACTGAGTAAAGGCTTTCGTTCCGCGGCGGTATCAATCGGTGACGCCAATCACCTGAGGTTTGACCAATGCCTGTAATCGCCGACCCGGCTCCAGCTGCAGTGCCGCCGCCGACTGCCGGTGAACCTGTGTCCACAGACAAGCCCGGGAACCGGCCTGCAGCTCAAGCCGCAGGGCCTCGTTGGCTTCCGTGACGATGCTTTTCACCATCACCGGCATGGCATTCAGCACCCCGCTGGCCGTCGGAGGGTCATCCAGCAGCACGACATGGCTGGCGGATACCCGTAGTCGCACCCGATCCCCTCGCTGCACCGACAACGCCGGCAGACGCAACCGACCGGCGTCGGTGGCCAGCGTCGTGAGCCCCCAGTCGTTATCCCGGGCGACCACCCGGCCTTCCCAGATCGCGGTGGGCTCCATGTCCCCAAGGGCCAACCAATGGGCCGGTGAGGAAAACACGACATCCACCCGGTCATGGGCGGTGATGCATCCATCGTCCATCAGCATGACCCGGTCGGCCAGTTCCAGGACTTCATTGCGGGCGTGGGTCACATAAAGGCACGGAATGCCGAATCGGCGGGGTATCGCCCGAATCAGGGGCATGATGCGGCGTCGGCGACCGTAATCCAGGGCCGCCAGCGGTTCGTCCAGCAACAGCACACGGGGACCGGCCAGCAACGCCCGACCCAGGGCCACTCGCTGCGCCTCGCCCCCCGACAGCGAATCCGGCCAGCGATCCAGCAGGTCGTCCAGCCCCAGGGTGTCCAGCACTTCAGACCGAGACGGGCCATCGCCGGTGCGGCGTTGCTCCCCGTAGGCCAGGTTCTGGCGAACACTGAGATGGGAAAACAGGCGGGTGTCTTGAAAGACCAATCCCACCCGTCGCTGGTAAACCGGGACGTGCACCCGGCCCGACTGCCAAACGCCGCTGTCGTGCTCGATCTGCCCCACCGAGGTCCGCTCCAGCCCCGCCAGGCAGCGCAGGAGGGTGGTCTTGCCACAACCCGACCCCCCGAACAGCGCTGTGACGCCGGGCTGCAATGTGCCGCTGGCGTCGAGGCGAAAGCCGGGACGCTGCAACTGGCAGTTGAAAGACAGCACGGCCCGACTCACCCGAACATCCCGGCCCGTTGTCGGCCGTTGAGGCTGTAAACCAGCACCAGCACCAGAAAAGAAAAGGCCAGCAGGCCGGCGGACAGTCGATGGGCGGCCCCGTATTCCAGCGTCTCCACATGCTCGAAGATGGCAATGGCCACCACCCGGGTCTCGCCGGGAATACCGCCTCCCACCATCAGCACCGCACCGAATTCGCCCAGGGTGTGCGCAAAGCCGAGCACCGCAGCAGTGAGAAACCCCCGCCCGGCCAATGGACAGGCTACGGTGAAAAAGGCATCCGCGGGCCGGGCCCCGAGACTGGCCGCCGCCTCCATGGCGCCCTCGCCCACACTGCGGAAGGCGTCCCGCAGCGGCTGGACGACAAACGGCAGGGAATAAATTACCGAGGTAATGACCAGGCCCGTAAAACTGAAGGTGAGCGTCTGGCCGGTGAGTTCCACCCAGGCCCCGCCGATCATTCCCTGGGGGCCCAGCAGTATCAGCAGATAAAACCCGAGCACGGTGGGCGGCAGCACCAGCGGCATGGCCACCAGCGCATCAATGGGCACCCGCCAGCGACTGCGGGTAACGGCCAGCCACCAGGCCAGCGGCGTCCCCAGGATCAACAGCACCAACACGGTCACGCTGGCCAGCTGAAGGCTGATCCACACCGGTGACAGGTTCATGGGGCGGCTTCCGGTGGGCGGTATCCGAACCTGACCATGATTTCGTGCGTCGGGTCACTGTCGAGAAACGCCAGAAAGCGTCTGGCGGCGTCCGGATTGGGCGCGTTTTCCAGCATCACGGCATCCTGGCGAATGGGGGCATGCAGATCCTCCGGCAGCAGGACCCACTCACCGTCGGGCCGGCCGTCGCGGTGCGCATAGGAAGCCGCCACCAGGGCGTGGCTGGCATTTCCGGTGGCCAGATACTGAAGCGCCTGGCCAACGTTCTGGCCCTGAATGATGGAGGGCTCCACGCCGCCCCACTGACCGGTGGATTCAAGCGCCTGGCGCGCCGCCAGTCCGTAGGGCGCCAGCCGGGGGTTGGCTATCGCCAGGCGGCCGGACAAATGCGACGCCAGCCCCGCAAGGCCTGCCTCGGGGAGTGACTGGCCCGGCCGCGCCCACAGCACCAGCCGGCCCTCGGCATAGGTCATCCGGGTGCCGATGACCGCCAGACCGTCCGCCTCCAGCCGCCTGGGCCGGTCCTGATCCGCCGCCAGAAAGACATCGAATGGGGCGCCGTTGACGATTTGGGCGTAGTGCTGTCCCGTCGCCCCGGCGCTGATCCGCACCGGGAGCCCGTGCTCTGCCTCGAAGGACTCGGCAATCACTTGAAGCGGCGCGAGGAAGTTGGTGGCCACGGCCACGCGCAGCTCGGCGGCGGCCGAGGCCACGGCCGTCGCCGTTAGAACAATTGCCAAGGCGGCCTGGACGGCCCGGCGCCACATGTCCAAAAACGCTCCCGCATGAAACGAGGGACATGCTCTACCGGGCCGGGCCGGGCGTCAATTGAGTCAGCCGCCAGGCGGGCGGCGGCCCGGTATCAGGCCCTCTTCCGCCAGCCGCGCGTGCAACTCCCGGGGTTCAAACAGCGTGTAGTCCCGCGGCACTTCCTTGACCTCGGCGATCCCTGCGGTCGAGAGCGCCGAGCGCAGAAACCCGAGCATCCGCTTTTCCGCGCAGACGATGGTGTGAACCGCCCCCTGCTGGCGGATCATGTCGGCAATGTCCCCCGCAAACCGCTTGGTGGCCTCGTCATCACTGGCTTCCCGATGCTCGTCATAATCGTGCCCCCCGATACCCGGCCGTCGGTCCTTGCCGGTAATTTGATCGGTATAAAGATCCTGATGACGCGCGGCCAACTCCGGGGCGGCCAGGGTGGTCACCTCCACCAGATCCGGGCCGCTCTCGAACTCCGGCTGGGCCGGATGTTCCAACGCGTAGAAGCGGGCCCGTGCCCGATTGGCCACAACGATGCAGTAATCGGCCATTCGTGTTCTCCTTTTTGGTGATCGACAACTTTTGATGCCCTGTGCAAAGGACAGACGAAATGCAGCGCTTGTTCATCACAATCGTTTTTCTGGTTCTTCTGGTGATTGTGGGCGCGGCCGGCGTGCTATGGCTGGTTGATCCCAACGATTACCGGGATGAAATTGCCGCCGTGGTGGAAGAACGAACGGATCGGGAATTCGTGATCGAAGGCGACATCAGTTGGACGCTCTACCCGCGACTTGGCATCGATCTGGGTGCATGGCGGCTTGGCAGCGGCGAAGGCTTCGACGATCAGCCGTTCGCCAGCGCCGAGTCTCTGCGGGTCGGCATGGCGCTACCTCCCCTGTTCCGCGGCCGCATCGAACTCGAAACCCTGGAAATTGATCGCCCGGCGCTTCATTTAATCCGCAACGCAGAAGGCCTCGCCAACTGGGAGGGCCTGTTCGAACAGGCCGGCGCCAACGGCGACGCAAACAACAGCAACGATGCTGATGGCAACGGGGCACTGCCTGGCTGGATCGCTGCCCTGACGCTGGGCGGAATCGAGCTGTCGGACGGCCGCATCCGTCACGAGGACCGGACCACGGACTCCGCCGTGACTGTGGATCCCGTGAATGTCTCGCTGGGCAGTCTCGCGTTCGACGAACCCTCGAGTTTCGAGCTGACGGGCGTGGTTGAGCAGGCGGCCACCCTGACGGACACCCGGGTGATCGGCGATCTGGTGGTTCGACGGGATGGCAGCCTGTCCCTGCGTGACACCGCCATTGAAATTGACGACCTGACGCTCACCGAGCTGGCTCTGGATGCCCGACCGACGGACGCGGGATGGCGTTTTCACCCGATCAGCGCCCGGTTTTATGAAGGCGATTACACGGGTGACGTGCGTCTTGATACCGCCATGGAAGGCACACCGCTTCATTTCGACGAGGTGTTGAGTGGAATCTCCATCGGTCCGCTGGTAGCGGTCGTGGCGGACTTTGACCGACTCACCGGCGAAGCCTCCATCAACGCCAACGGCCGCCTGCTGCTGGCGGGTACTGAACCGGCGCTGGCCACCCTGGAGGCGGACGGCGAGTGGCTGGTTCGGGATGGTGCCATTCGGGGGATTAACGTGGCCCGCACCATCCGCAGCGCACTGGCCCGCATTGAAGGCCGCTCCCTGGACGAACCGGACGGCACGCCCAGCACGGACTTCACCAGTCTCTCGGGCACGTTCGGCATCCGCCAGGGAGTGGTTCGAAGCGATGACATTGCCCTGGACTCGCCCTTGCTGCGTATTCGCGGTGGGGGCAGCACTGACCTGGTCGATGAAACCCTTGACCTCGCCCTGGACGTCACGGTGGTGGACACTCTTGAAGGCCAGGACGGTGAGCCCATCGAGGCGCTGCAGGGGGCCACCATTCCCGTGCGGATCACCGGCAGTTGGGAAGACCCACGGATTCGGGTCAACCTTGAGCAGGCGCTGGAGGAGGCCGGAGGCGAACAGCTGAGGGAGCGCCTGGAGCGAGAAGTGGACGACCTCAGAGAGCAGCTCCGCGGTTTGTTTGACTGATGACCGGTGGCCACAGCTCGCCCCTGGCCGCCGAGGTCCTGGCCTGGTTTGACGCCCATGGCCGCCATGAACTGCCCTGGCAGCATCCGGCGACTCCTTACCGGGTCTGGATCTCGGAGGTTATGCTCCAGCAAACCCAGGTGGCCACGGTCATCCCCTATTTCCATCGGTTCATGGAGCATTTCCCGGATTTGCCCACGCTGGCCGATGCATCGCTGGATAAGGTGATGGCGCTCTGGGCCGGGCTGGGATACTACGCCCGTGCCCGCAACCTGCATCGCTGCGCCCGGGTTCTGGTTGAAGAGCACGGCGGTGAGTTTCCCGACGACATCGAGCAGGTGCATAGCCTGCCCGGCATCGGGCGCTCCACCGCGGGAGCGATCCTGTCGCTCTCCCGTAATGAGCGCCATGCCATTCTCGACGGCAATGTCAAACGCGTTCTGGCCCGCTATCACGCGGTGCCGGGCTGGCCCGGCCGGTCCCGGGTAACCCGGCAACTCTGGGAACTCAGCGAACAACATACCCCCGCCGACCGGCCCCGGGATTTCAACCAGGCCATGATGGATCTGGGCTCCATGGTGTGTACCCGTCGGCCTGCATGCCACCTCTGCCCCCTGCAGAGCGGCTGCCAGGCGTACGCCCGGGGCAACCCCGTGGCCTATCCGGAGCGCCGGCCACCCCGGGAGAGGCCCCAGCGGGCGGTTCGGATGCTAATAATCCGCAACTTCAACGATGGCGTTCTGATGGTGCGGCGCCCCCCGCAGGGTTTGTGGGGTGGCCTGCTAAGCCCCCCGGAATGCCCCCCGGAGGTCGAGCCGATGACCTGGGCCCGGGAAAACCTCGGTATTGAAATTCAAATGGAGGAAGCCGCGCCGCCGCTGCGGCATGAAATCACTCACTTCTCCCTCCTGATCCACCCGCAGCACGCGCGGCTGATTGCACCGATCACCCTGCGCGATGAAGACCATGTCTGGTATAAACCCGGCGTGAGTCTTCCGGGGGGTCTGCCCGCCCCGGTTCAGCGACTGCTCGAGCAAAAGGAGCCTGCAACATGAGCGAGGAAACGGTTTTTTGCGTCAAGGCCGGCCGCGAGGGCCCACGCCTGAAGCGCCAGCCCTACCCCGGCGAGCTTGGCGAGCGCATCGTCGAAAACGTCAGCCAGGAAGGCTGGCAGATGTGGCTGGGTCATCAAACCATGCTGATCAACGAGTACCGGCTCTCGCCCATGGACCCCAAGGCCCGGCAGTTCCTGGAACAGGAGATGGAAAAGTTTTTCTTTGGCGAGGGCTCGGCACCGCCGCCGGATTTCAGGCCCGAAGAATAGTCCCGCGACCGCGAGGTCAGCTTGACCGGAACCGATGCATCGGGTTGAATACGCGCTCGGCGGCCAGGTAGCTCAGTTGGTAGAGCAGACGACTGAAAATCGTCGTGTCGGGAGTTCGATTCTCTCCCTGGCCACCATTCTTCGGCCCAGCCGGGCCCGTCGATCCCGGTCCCCTCCATGGCAACACACACCCCCCGTCGCTGCGCCTGGTGCGCCGATGTCCCGGAGCTCATCGTCTACCACGATACCGAGTGGGGGATGCCGGTGGATGACGACCAGCGGCTGTTCGAAAAGCTCAGTCTTGAAGTCTTTCAGTGCGGGCTGAGCTGGCGGACGGTGCTGAACAAGCGGGACAACTTCCGCGACGTGTTCCATGGATTCGACTACCCGCGAGTCGCCGCCATGACGACAGCGGACGTCGAGCGGTTGCTTCAGGAACCCGGCATCATCCGCCATCGTGGCAAGATCGAGGCGGTGATCAATAACGCCGCCCGGGCCCTGGAGCTGGTAAACGAAGCGGGTTCGCTGGCCGAATTCATCTGGCGCTATGAGCCAGCGCCCGACCACTCCCGGCCACCGCAAGCCGTGACCACCTCACCGGAATCCGTGGCCCTCGCCAGGGCGCTGAAATCCCGCGGCTGGCGATTTGTCGGCCCGACTACGATTTATGCGTTCATGCAGTCAATGGGCCTGGTGAATGATCACGAAATGGACTGTCTGCGGCGTGGCCCGGTGGAACAGGCTCGTCGCCGCAGACATTCCGCCAGGGGCTAGTTCAGAACGCGCACTCCGATGCCGTGGAAGTCGCTGTCCGGGTTATC
>LFFM01002159.1_pt1 | contig 13140 bp, 16 predicted proteins | sample 643131 | NCBI WGS metagenome assembly LFFM01 (sample SAMN03777445, study PRJNA286221) | soda lake metagenome | biome: soda lake; feature: Kulunda steppe; material: water; isolation source: sample Tc-Br brine of Tanatar trona crystallizer | place: Russia: Kulunda steppe | collected 2011-07
AGCACCCGTAAGCGTCCGATCACGCCGGGCGATCACTCGTCGTCGATCCGGTAGATCCGCACGACGTCGTTCTCGTGGACGACCTCGCCCGTTTCGTCGAACGTCACGTTGCCGTATCGAGCTTCCTCGGTCGGGCCGACCCAGACGTACGAGACGTCGTGGGCATCGAGGACGGCGGCGCGATCGGACTCGTCGCCGGCGAACGCGCGATCCACCTCCGCGACCCGGTCGTAGTAGACCGCCTCGCCGCGGTAGCCGACTTGGTGTTCCCAGCCCGCGACGGTGGGGATCCCCGTCAGGCTGGAGGCCGGGTTCGCCCGCCAGGTGTACATCCCCGGCGTGCCCGGTTCGGCGGCGAGGCCCTCCGGCGACCGGCTCGCCCCGGGCGCCTCCAACAGGACGTCCTCTCGGGTCGCCTCGGCGTCGAGCCAGGCGATCGCCGCCGCCTCCTCGGGGTGGTCCGTCTCCGCGAACGCCGTCGCGTGCAGCGTGCCGGCGTCGTGACGCTCGAAGTGTTCCGCCAACGCCAGCCCGGCGTACGGCGCGGAGACGACGACGAGCACGACCACGAAGGCCCGAGCCGCTCCGCGACCGGAGGGGAGCGCGCTCGCGGTCCGCCCGAGGGGTTTCTCGGTTCCGCGCGTTTCGTGAGCGTCGGCATCGTCTCCCAGCCCCACGCCGCTGAAGCCGCGTTCCCACAGCTCCGCGAGGACGATTCCGAGCGCGACGCCCCAGATCGCCCAGACCTGAAAGTAGACCTTGAACACCGTATTCAGCCGGCCCGGCCCGGCCGCCTCGACGACGTAGACCAGCTCGACGATGGCGGCGAGCCCGGCGCCGCCGACCAGCATGGTCGTCTCGAAGCCGACCGCGCGGCCGAGCCGCAGCGCCACCCACCCGAGCCCGAGCAGCGCCACGAGCACGCCGAGAGCGGGAAAGCCCGAAAGCGCGCCGACGGCGACGACCGTCAGGACGCCGAGACCGACCGGAACCGCTCCACGGGCGTCGCCCTCGACGAGCCGGCCGATCAGGTACGCGAGAAAGCCGACGACGAAGACGCCCTGAACGAGCAGGAACTCGCCGATCCCCGACCGGTTCGCGGCATCCAGAAGCGCCGGCTCCTGTCCGGAGGAGGCCGAAAGCAGAAACGGTGCACCGATGAGGGCCCCGAGCGCTCCGGCGAGGCCGACCGCGACGAGTGCGCCCCCCGTCCGTTCGATCTCGGTCGCGAGGGACCCAGATCCGAACCGGTCACGAAGCCACGGATCGATTCCGTCTCCGCCCGGGAGCAGCGGGACGGGCGTGGCGGGTGCGAACGCGAGCGCGAGCCAGAGCAGTCCGAAGGTGGTCGGGAAGTCCCAGGTGTGGATCACGACCTGCGTGCCGCCGAGCAGCGGCACCACGCCGAAGACGAGCGCTCGCCGGCGTCGAAGCTGCTCGGCGGGGGTTCGCCAGTACGCGTACGCGAGCCCCGCGGCCAGGAGCAGAAACGGCGCGCCGAGCATGTGTGCGTGAAGGTCGCCGTTCAGAAACCCGAAGAGTGGGAACTCGTTTATCGTCCCATCGATGACGCGGCTCGCGTCCCAGTAGAAGAAGCCGTCGACGCCGGATCGAAGGTCACCCGGCGAGATCGCTCCCGCCGCCATCGCCGAGGAGAACCGGTCGCCGATCCCGCCCGGCAGCACGCCCGCGACGATCTGCACCGCGGTGACGGCGTTGCCCGCGAGCGCGACGAGGAACGCGGCCGCGGCGCCCGCACGCAGTCCATGGGTGCGGGCCGCTTCGATGCCGGCGCCCCGGTCGGCCGCCCGCCCGGCTGCGACGGCGCGTGCCAGTTCGAACGCGCCCGCGGCGAGGGTCGCATAAAAGCCCGCGAGCGCGAGGTTGTACGCGAACGCGGGGTCAGTGCCGGTCAGATACGTCACGAGGGCGGCCGCGAGGTGGCCGCCGTAGTAGTAGTTCAGCGACTCGCCCGCGAACCAGAAGTCGTAGACCGGAACGACGTCCGCTCGGAGCGTGGCGCGGAGGAGTCCGTAATCGAGGAACTTCTCGCCGCCGGCCGCGCTCACCGCCGGATCGGCCGCACGGATCGCGACCACGAGCAGGAAGGCGCCGACGAAGACGACGGCCGGCGGAAGGACCGCGTGACGGTCCATCGGTCCGAGCTCGTCCCGTAGCCGAACCTTTCGGTTCGCCAGCGCGTCCCGATCGAGCCCGAAGAGGGCGGAACAGCCGGCGAGTGCCGCGAGCGCGAGCCAGAGGGTCGGCCGACCGAGCCCGACCCTCCCGGTCCAGTAGCCGACGAGGACGAGCGACCAGAGCGCCACGGCCGGGGCGAAACCGACGCCGCGACCCGGAAGGGATCGACATAGCCGTGCCGTGAGGGGAGCCGCCAACAGCGAGAGCGCGAGGAACGCGAGGAGCCACCAGCCGACCAGCACGTACTCCATGGGTGCGAGAGACGCTCCCGACACTATACCGCTTCGGGTTCGCACGTTCCGGCGACCGGCGGTGCGCCTCCGGGTTTTTTGTACCGACCCCTCCTCTCGTCACCATGGTCGTCATCGCAGCAGTCGATCGGTCGGATCGTGCGCCGCGGATCGTCGAGGAGGCCGTCTCGCTCGGAGCTGCCTTCGACGAGCCGGTCCACGTCGTCCACTCGATGACGCGCTCGACGTTCGTCGATCTCGGTCTCCGAAGCGCTGAGAGCGGGAAGCCCGTCTCGATGGAGAAGGTGCGCGAGCTGGCCCGGGAGGTCGCGGACGACGCGATCGGGGACGCGTCGCTCGGCGACGACGTCGACGCCTCGGCGATCGAGCGCGTCGGACTCGTCGGCGACCCCGACGAGGAGGTCGTCGAATACGCGGAACGGGAGGACGCGAGATACGTGGTCGTGATGGGCCGCAAGCAGTCGGCGACCGCGAAGGTGCTCTTCGGCAGCGTCGCCCAGTCCATCCTGCTGAATGCCCCCTGTTCCGTCGTGACGCCCTCGGTCCGCCGGCCGGAGTGAGGCCGCCTCCAACGATCGCCGGTTCGTCGGCGGATCGCCGGCGTCTCGACCGACGATCGGCGCATCCGCGTGGCCTCCGACCGACGAGTCATGGTTCTTTTTACCGCCCGGCACGCACGAGCGTCCATGTCGCTCGGGATCGTCGTGCCCGCGTACCGCCCGGACCTCGAGGCGCTCCGGGCGTACGTCCACGGGCTCGTGGAAACGCTCGACCCCGAGCAGGTACGCATCGAACTCGACGCCCCCGAGCCGGACGTCGGCGACGCGGTCGGTGAGGATCTCACCGCCCTTCCCGTCACGGTCAACGCCGTCCCGAAGCGACGTGGCAAGGGCGCGGCGATAACCGCGGGATTCGAGGCGCTCGACGTCGACACGCTGGCGTTCGTCGACGCCGATGGCGCCACCCCGGTCGCGTCCGTCGTCGACGTGATCGAGCCGGTTCGTCGGGACGGAGCCCCCATCGCCATCGGGTCGCGGCGCCATCCCGACTCGGTCGTGGTCGGCCATCAGGGACAGCTCAGACGACGGCTCGGCGACTGCTTCGCATGGCTTGCCCGTCGGCTGGTCGGCGGCACCGGCGCACGGCTCCACGACTACCAGTGCGGTGCGAAGGCGCTCGACGCGTCGGTCTGGCGAGCCGTCCGCGACCACCTTCGGGAGCCGGGGTTCGCGTGGGACCTGGAACTGCTCGCGGTCGCCGCCGCGGCCGGCTACCGGATCCACGAGGTCCCGGTCAGGTGGGAGGACATGCCGGGGTCGACGGTCTCGCCGATCCGGGACACGCTGTCGATGTTCGCGGGATTGGTGCGTGCACGTCACCGTGCCGGCGTCGTCTCGGGCAACCGGTTCCATCGGTCGATCGACCGCGACCCGGGCCCGTCGCTCGTCGATCGGATCGAACGGGGGCGCCGCGGATGATCGGACGGGGGCACCGCGGATGATCCCGAGCCGCCGGCGTGGTGATCGGCCGTGAACGGCATCCTCGACGAGCTCGCGACTCGGCGCCGATTCGGCAAGTTCGCGTCGGTGGGGCTGATCGGGGCGACGATCGACCTCTCCATCTCGACGACGCTCGTCCTGATGACGACGCTCCCGCCGGAGTTCGCCAAGCTCGTCGGCGCGGAGGCGGCAATCGTGACGATGTTCCTGATAAACGACCGGTGGACGTTCCCCAACCACGGAACGGCGGGGATCCGATCGAAGCTCGGCCGGCTGCTTCGGTCGAACCTCGTTCGCGCCGCCGGCATCGGGATCCAGCTCACGGTCGTCTTCCTGCTCACGCGCCGGGACGTCGTGGTGACCGTCGCCGGTACGAACGTCTGGGACGCGCTGACGATGCCCATCGCGATCGGCTGTGCGTTTTTGATCAACTACGTCGCGGAGAGCCTCTTCACGTGGCGCGTCGCGAGGGAGAACGACTTATAAGCGATCCCGGGACGAAATCGCACACCGGGAACCGAATCAGAACCCTTAACCGTTCCACCGAATTCGTTGAACATAGCGGGATGGGATAGCCAGGAGATTCCGCCGGGCTCATAACCCGGAGATCGGTAGTTCAAATCTACCTCCCGCTACTTCCTTTCGACGTTACGAGCCCTCCTGCGGCCGCGCCGCGATTCGTGCTCGTGCGGATCCGCTCCCCGGTCGGTCAATCGTCGTACGGATATCGACCGGTTTCGCCACACTCCAGACAGCGCACGACGACGTGGCCCGGCTGGAGCCGAACGCGACTCGTTACCCCCGGCCGAAGGTAGACGTCACAGCCGTCACAGGTCTTCCGCTCGAACTCCCGGGAAACGCCACAACGGTTTCGCTCGGCGATCCGTCGCGCGAGACGAACGTACTCGCGGGCACGGTCGCGCTCGCCGTCGACGACCGCCTCGCGGGCGAGCACGAGCAGTCGATCGATACGTTCTCCCGGGATCCCCATGCGTCGAGGGGGGAAGCGACGAGCCAAAGGCGTTGCCATCGACCGTCGGTGACTCGCCGAACCCGCAGGCTTTTGACGGCCCCCGGCCAACCTCGGAGCATGAAGGAGTCGTTGATGGACGTCATCTGCTGCCCGCTCGACAAACACGACCTCGAGCTCGCCGTCGAGAAGCGAGACGACGGGGAGATCATCGAGGGGACCCTCACCTGCACGGAGTGTGGTGAGACCTATCCGATCGAGGACGGGATCCCCAACCTGCTTCCGCCGGACATGCGGGAGGAGGCCGCCGCTTGAGCGAAACGTCGACCGGACCGAACTGAATCTTTTTCTATCATGGGTCCGACGACTAACCCGTGCCGACACTGCCCGTCGAACTGAACGGGGACGGCGTCCATTCGATCCGGGCGCCCGACCGGTTCACGACCGACCGATCGTTCTCCGTCGAGCTCGAGAACCTCGGCCGCTCGGCCCACGTTCATCTCCATCTCGACGACGACCTCGATCGCGTCGCGTCGCTTGCGGCCGTGAATCACTTCGTCGAGGACGGCTCGATCCGACGGGTCCACGTCTCGACGGCCGACGTCGAGGAGCCCGTCCGCGGCAAGCTGAAGATCGTGACGGGGTACGGGTCCGGCGTTCGGTACGTCGACGTCCTGATCGAGTCGCCGCCGGATCGAGGGGCGGACGAGGTCATCGTCGACGAGAAGCTCGCGAGGCCCCCGGAACGCACGCCGGCAGAGCCGCCGCTGCGTCAACGCGTTGCCGCTGCGATCGACCGGGTGGTCGAGAACGGCGGGATCCCCGCGGTCGTGCTCGCGCTGCTCGCCGTCCTCGTCGCCGTCGCCGTCGCGGTCACGATCGACAGCGTCCTCGTCCTGATCGGCGTCGGCGTCGTCCTTGGGGTCGCCGCCGCCGCCATCGCGTCCGTCGTCTGGTGAGCTCGACGTCCGATCCCCTCCGGGTCGGATCCGCGCGCTTTTAACCGTCCCACCGGAACGGCTCCCATGAGCTTCGAGAAGGACGACGAGGTCCTGTTTCACGACAAGCACAGCGAGTACGACGGCGAGACGGGGACGATCACGCAGGTGATGGAGACGATGTTCGGCGAGGCGACCTACACGGTGAGCTTCGAGGACGGACAGGAGACCGGGGTCCCCGCGGACGCGCTCGAGGCCGTCGAGGACGAGGAGTAACCCGTCCGCCCCCTCGACCGGAACCTAGCGTCGAACGCGCGACGGTTCGGACGCCGGCCCCGACACACCCCGTCTCCGACACACCCCGTTTCCGATACGCCCCGTTTCCGATACGCCCCGACTCCGCCCCACCAACCCATGCCACGAGTTCCCTTTCATTACGTCGACCTCCGAACGTTCGCCTACGCGACCGAGGACGAGAAGCGCGTCGAGGAGGCGCTCCGTACGTTCCTTCCCGAGGACGCCGAGATCGACCGCGTCGAGAACGTCGGCCACCACGGCGACCGGATCGTCGTCCTCTCGGCGAGAGTCGAGACCGCCGACGGGATGCGCCACGTCTTGGACCGACTCGCGGATCTCGACGAGATCGACCGCATCACGGACGAGCTCGACGAGCGCGTCGACGAGAAGTGCGCGCTCTTTCTCCGCTTGGACAAACAGGCGGCGTTTCGAGGGGAGGTCCGGCTCGGTCCCGGGATCACCTTCCGGTCGAAGGTCGAAGCCTACCCCGCAAAGCAGACGGCCGCCGTCGAGAACGCCCGCGAGACGCTCGAACGGCTGGCCGAAGACGACCGTTGACCGATCGACGGCGACCGACGACCAGCCGTCGGCGACGGCGACCGCCAATGGTCGACGAGCATGAAACTGACCGATTCCGGCGGCGAACCGAAGACGGCCCGGTCCTTTTAAGCGTCTGCGGCGTCCGGCCACTTGATCGAACAGCCCTGTGACGGCCGATCCGGGACGGTGACGTCCTCGCCGGCGAGGACGGCCTCGACCGCGTCCCGAACGTATCGCTCAGTCGCCTCCTCGTCCGGATTGAGCGCGTCGTCGAGCCGTCCGTGATATCGAAGCCGCCACGCTCCGTCGTCGTCACGGCCGAACAGGAACGGATCGGGCGTACAGACCGCGCCGTACGCCTCGGCGACCTCGCCGGTCTCGTCGCGCAGGTACGCGTCGTAGCCGATCCGGCCCTCGGCGACGTACTCGCGCATCGCCTCGAAGGAGTCGTCGGCCTTCTCGTCGGCGTCGTTGGGGTTGATGCCGACGACGTCGAGGTCGTCGTAGTCGGCGGCGAGCTCGTTGAGGAGATCGAACTTCGCGACCGCGTACGGGCAGTGGTTGCAGGTGAAGACGACGAGCAACGCGTCGCCCTCGAAGTCGTCCAGCCCGTGCGTCTCGCCGTCCGTTCCCGGCAGCTCGAAGTCCGGAGCTTCGTCGCCGCGTTCGAGTTCGGAGTCGGATTCCATCAGGACCATGCGCGAGGATACCGGCTCGGATCGGAAAGAGGTTCCGAGGGTCGAGCAACCGGACGCACCCTCTCCGCTCCGTTCGCCGTCCCTCTCGTCACCACCTCATCGCCGCGTTGCCGCCCGGACGCCGGCGAACGCGAGCACGTAGAGGCCGATGCCGGTGACGAGTCCGGCGAGGACGAGCGTCAGGTTACGAAGCCACCCGAGCGGCGCGAGAAACGCCCGGTCCGTCCGTGACGGCACGATCGACGGGCCGACGTCGACCGTCGAGGTCCCGACATCGATCGTCGAGAGCGTCACGAGGGCGGCCGCCGAGAGGCGCTCGGCGAGCAGGACCGCGGGAATCGCCACGAGGCCGGTACCGACGAGCACGATTCCGAGCAGCACGATCGTTCCCGGACTCCGAGCCGCGTGCGTGATTCGGCCTCGGTCGAACCGCTCGTGGGCGTATCGATCGTCGGAAGGTCCCCGTCCGTTCGGGTCGTTTCGAGCGTTCGGCCGGATCGACGTCGGCCGCCCGGTCGCGGACCGGCTCCCGTCGGTCCGCGACGGTCGATCGGTTGACATGGGACGGGTTCGTGCCGGCTTCGGATAAGAATCCTCGCGCGGGACGTGAATCGGCAGCCGGGAGCGTCGCCGCGTCGGCGGGGTTTTATTCCGGGGGAACCGATGGCCGGACATGAGTTCCACGACGAGGGAACCGAGCTACCTCACGCTGCGGCTGCTCTGTGCGAACGCAGTCGGCATGGTGGCCTTCCTGCTCGCGTTCCTCGTCGCTCGGGAGTTCGCCGTGGCGATGGTCGCCGCCGTGCTGGTCGGCGCCATCGGCTACGTCGCATCGAGCGTCGTCGTCGAGTACGCCTCGGCCGACGACGGCGGACCGTGAAGGCTCCCGATCATTCGGTTTCAACCGCTAACACGGCCGTTTCTGCTCCCGCAGGTGGATGGCGGACGGAAACGACGGGGAGAAACACCCGCTCGGTCCGGAGTGATACACTGGCTTCGACCGCGTTCAATCCGCCGTTTCCGGAGCCGGCGGCTCCCCCGCCAGCCGGTCGCGGTCGTGTGGTGCCTCCCAGTCGAGGTCCGGACCACGCGCGATGATCCCGGTCGGCGTCACGTCCGGGTGGGTCGTGTAGTAGTGCTCCTTGATGTGATCGAGGTTCACCGTCTCGGCGACCCCCGGCGTCGTATACAGGTCCCGCACGTACGGCCAGAGGTGGTCGTACTGGTGGATGAACTGCCGATTACACATGAAGTGGGTGTGATAGACGTGGTCGAACCGTACCAGCGTCGTGAACAGGCAGATGTCGGCCTCGGTGAGCTCGTCGTCCGCGAGGTACCGGCTCTCGGCGAGGTGGTCGTCCCAGCGGTCGAGCGCCTCGAAGAGCTCGTCGACGGCCGCGTCGTAGGCGGCCTGTGACGTCGCGAACCCGGCCCGGTAGACGCCGTTGTTGACCGGCTCGTAGATCTCGGAGATCAGCTCGTCGACGCGCCTGACGGCGGCCGGATCCTCGGGAAGCAGGCTCGCGCCGTTTCCGAGGCCGGCGAACGCGGTCGTCAGCATGCGTAGGATCTCGCGGGACTCGTTGTTGACGATCGTCCCCTCCTTTCCGTCCCAGAGCACGGGAACGGTCACCCGGCAGGTCGCGTCGGGGTCGGCCGCGACGTAGAGCTCACGGAGGTAGTCGCTGTCGTGGAGCTTGTCGGGCGTGCAACCGGGTTTCTCGGGAGTGAACTGCCAGCCGTCGACGCCCCGCCAGGGGTCGACGACGGAGACGTCGATGACGTCCTCCAGTCCGAGGATCGATCGGGCGAGCAGCGTCCGGTGGGCCCACGGACAGGCGTAGGAGACGTAGAGGTGGTACCGGCCCGGCTCGGGCTGGAACCGATCGTCGGGATCGGCGTCGACGTGCTCGGGCACGTTGCTGCCGGCGATCCAATCGCGGAAGGTCGTCTCGCCGCGCTGGAAGGCGCCCTCCTCGTCCGTCGATTCGTACGCGTCCGTCCGCCACTCGCCGTCGACGAGCTGATTCATGTCCCCAAGGAGGGGCTCCAGACGCATAATCGGGCCGGGGATCCACGCGTCACCGGCTCACACGTAGGAGCACACGCTTCACCGGCCGAACGACCCGCCGATCCGTCTATCGCGGCCGATAGTCGCTGATCTTTCCGGTGTAGATGCTGACGTCGTCGAACCGTCCCTCGTAGGCGACGTTCGTCGGGAGGGTCGGCTCGTCGCCCGAGAGGAAGATCCGATCGGCCTTCTTCCAGGTGTTCTCGTAGGCGAGATGGGCGAACTCGACGAGCCCGCGCAGCCGATGTGAGAGTCCGCCGCGGTGGACGACCGTCCGGGGACGTTGCTCGCGGAAGGCGGCCGCGATCTCCTCCGGGGAGGTCAGGCGTTCGTCGAAGGTCGTCCACGCCTCCCCCACGGTACCTTTTAAGTGAGCGTACGAGGAGCCGAACCCCGGGAGGTCGAGGTCGCGGGCGATCCGCAGCGCGCGGGCGTTCTGGTGTGGAAGCAGCTTCGTGTTGTACGTCTCGATCGCGTGGAGGTTGTCCTTGTGGGCGTCGATCTCCGGGCGGGTCAGCGAGACCGTCGCGAAGTCGGGATGGGGAACGAGCACGGCGGCGTCCTGTCGGTCGAACTCCGCCATGGCGCCCTCGAAGGTGATGAAGTCGGGAACGGGCTCGGAGAGGCCGCACACGAGAAGGTGTCGGCGGTTCCCCCAGTCGCCGGTGAACACCTCCCGAGCCGGCACGACGGTCAGGCCGTCATCCGAGAACCGACGGGCTCGCTCGCGGATCGTCGGTAGCCGCGTGAAGTGGGGCGCGTAGACGATAGCGTCCATCCCGCGCTCCTTGGCGAGGGCGACGACGTCGGCGTCGAGGACCTTCACGTGGGCGTCGACGCGGGTACGGGATCGGGTCACGCTCGAACGTTGCCGCCCCGGAGCAAAGGCGTGTCGTTCGCGAGTCGTTCCTTCCGTCCGGTCCATCGGCCGTCCCCGATATCCGCACTCCGTCCCCTCGTCACGCTCGCGGTCACTCGCCGTCGTCAAGCGGCTCCACCTCGCCCCCGACCGCCGACACGCGGCGGCGCCATCGGTCGCGTGCCGTCCACGGCACCTCGACGTGCAGACGAACCGCGTCGTCGTACTCGGCGTCGCGGACCGCCGCCCGGTCGTGGAGGTCCGAGACGAGGGCGTGCGTATCGTCTCCGTACGGCAGCCGGACCGCAAACGACGCAGTCCCGAAGACGTCGTTGAGCGCCTCGTGGGCCGCTTTTTCGGTCGGCTGCACTGATCGCCAGGTGACGTCGAACCGTCCGCGAACCGCTTCGGCAAGTCCGTCGGGATCCCCGACGATGAGGACACACGACGCCCGATCCAGCGCCGTCACCAGTCCCGGAACGGCCGCCGTCAGCCACTCGGGAATGCCACCATCGCCCGGGACGCCCGGGACGTCCGTCACCGCGAGGGTGTGGGGCCCGACGTCGGCAGTCGCCGTCCTCGGCTGCGTCGGACTGCAGACGCCCTCGGTAGCTGGTTCATCCGTGAGGGCGGCCCAGAGCGCAGTCGTCTGCGTTCCCACCCGACCGAGCATGACCACGTACCCGTCGACGCCCTGATACTCGGTCCGAGCGCGATCGCGGGCGGCCTTTCGTCGCGTCTCCAGCTCCTCCCGGCGGGCTTGGACCCCCTGCTCGCGGTCGACGAGCCGGCCGCTCATTCCGGAGGGACCGTCAGTCGCGTCGTCACGCTGTGACGCGGCCGCCGCCCTGCGCGCGATCCGTGCCCGTCGGAGATCGAACCGCGCCGCCGCGACCGGGTTCGACTCCCCCAACGACTCCCAGACCACGTCGCGTCGATCGCGAAGCGTCACCGACGGAAGACGGCCGGACAGATCAACCACCTGACCCGGGTGGAGCATCCCGTCGACGACGAGCTTTCCCCCGTCGGTTGCACCGGACGCCCATCGCTGGGCGTCATCGAGCGTCGTCGGGGACAGGTAGTACGTCCCGTCCGTGGGCCGGTCCGTCACGAGCGTCTCGACTGGGTCGTGGCCTCTGGATCCGACCACCGCCATCAGCCCATCCGTGATCCGACCCGACTGGGTTACGACGAGGGCCGGAGCACGCATTCGATCACGTCTACTGGCCGGAGCGGCTTGGACCTGTCGTGGCGACGCGTTCCCGGCATCCGAAGGACGGTAGCGAACGCGCCGGGCGCATCGACGGGGAAAACGGTTAACCCACTCGGCGGAGACGGTCCGATATGTCCCGCTGGACGTGCGGAATCGACGGCTGTGACGCCCGCTTCGAGGACGTCGAGTCGGCCATTCTCCACCAGACGACCGAGCACCAGCGGCACGAGTGTAAGGTGTGCGGCACGATCGTTCCCGACGGTTACTTCGCCATCCGACACGCGTTCGACGAACACACCCGGGCCGAGTACGTTCGCGCGTACGAGGCCGACTCCGCCGCCGTTCGACGGCGCGAGGAGATCAAACGCGAGATCGAGGCCGAAGCGGACCTCCAGACGGTCGTCGATCGACTGAACGGCAGTCCGTGATCGGTCGATACCGCGCGTCCAAGAACCGACGCTAGCTCACGGACGCGGACCGACGGATACAGGAACGCCCCCCGACGACATGTGGTATGGACGAGATCGACGTCGAGCCGGTGGAGCGCGTCGACGACGCAGTGAGCGTTGACGTCGACGCCGACCTGCCACAGGGCGTGGATGCGCCGGAGTACGTGCTCTACGGCGGCAAGGGAGGCGTCGGGAAGACGACCATGGCGGCTGCGACGGGGCTTTCCTCGGCGGCGGGAGGCGTGCGCACGCTCGTCGTCTCCACCGACCCGGCCCACTCCCTTTCGGATACCTTCGAGGTCGACGTGCCGGCGGAGCCGACCCGGATCCGCGAGGAGATCCCGCTGTACGCCGCCGAGATCGACCCCGACGCCGCGATGGACGAGGGGATGTTCGGCGCCGACGGCGACCCGCTCGGCGGCATGGGCGACGTCGGCGACGCGATGGGCGGGATGGGCGGCATGGCCGAGGACGCCGCGGAGGGAATGGCGGACGCTCCCGGCGACCCCTTCGGCGGCACGATGCCCGGCGCGGACGAGGCGGCCGCGATGCGCCAGCTGCTGGAGTACCTCGACGACCCGCGGTTCGACCGCGTGATCGTCGACACGGCGCCGACCGGCCACACCCTCCGACTGCTGCAGCTGCCCGAGATCATGGATTCGATGATCGGCCGCGTGCTCAAGCTGCGCCAGCAGTTTGCCGGCATGATGGACGGGCTGAAGGGGATGTTCGGCGGCGGGGACGGTGCGGGCGACCCCTCCGCGGATCTCGACGAGCTGCGCGACCGGATCGAGCGGCTCCGGGCCGTCCTGCAGGATCCCGACCACACGGACTTCCGCGTGGTGATGATCCCCGAGGAGATGAGCGTCGTCGAGTCCGAGCGCCTCGTCGCTCGGCTCGAGGAGTTCGAGATTCCGGTGAACACGCTGGTCGTCAACCGCGTGATGGAGCGCGTGAGCGACGTGGCGGACGTCGACCCAGCGTGGATCGTCGAGCCCGACCCCGAGAACTGCGAGTTCTGTGCTCGGCGTTGGGAGGTCCAACAGAACGCGCTCCGGCGTGCGACGGACCTCTTCCGCGGCCGCGAGGTGAAACGCGTCCCGCTGTTGGCCAACGAGGTTCGCGGCGAGGCCGCGTTACGGGTCGTGGCGGCGTG
>LFFM01002160.1_pt1 | contig 13139 bp, 14 predicted proteins | sample 643131 | NCBI WGS metagenome assembly LFFM01 (sample SAMN03777445, study PRJNA286221) | soda lake metagenome | biome: soda lake; feature: Kulunda steppe; material: water; isolation source: sample Tc-Br brine of Tanatar trona crystallizer | place: Russia: Kulunda steppe | collected 2011-07
GTCGCGATGACCGGCGGCGTGGCGCTGGTGCTCGAACGGTTCGACGACGGCGAGCTCGACGAGTACTTCGCGGCGCTGACCAGCCGCGAGTACGACGAACTGATCGAGGGAGCGATGTTTCTTACCGAGGAGCAGGGCGGCAGCGACGTGGGCGCGACCGAGACGACTGCGGAGTACGACACCGAGGCGGAGTGCTGGCGGCTCACCGGCGAGAAGTGGTTCTGTTCGAATATCGACGCCGAGGGGACGCTCGCGCTCGCCCGAACCGAGGACGCACCCGAGGGGACGGCGGGGCTCTCGATGTTTCTCGTCCCGCACGGCGACCCCCACGAGGGCGTCCTGACCAAGGAGCGCCGCGCCGAGCGGTCGGACGCCACAGTCGACGACGGGCTGAACGACCAGCACTACCGGCGGTTGAAGGACAAGCTCGGAACGATCAGCGTACCGACGGGTGAGGTGGAGTTCGAGGGGACGAAAGCCTATCTCGTCGGCGAGGCCGAAAACGGGTTCAAGCAGATGGCCCAGATGCTCAACCTCGAACGGCTCTCGAACGCCGCGGCGGCCTGCGGGATCATGGGCCGTGTCCTGTTAGAGAGCAAAGTGAAGGCGGCGAACCGCGAGGCCTTTGGCGAGACGATCGACCAGTACCCGCTGATGCGCGAGGATCTCGTCGATATGGCTGTCGATCACGAGGCGGCGACCGCCTTTACCTTCGAGACGGCGCGGCTGTTCTCCGAACACGTCGCCGCGGAGCGGGCTGGAGAGTCGGCCGACGAGGCGTATCGGCTCATGCGCCTCCTCACTCCCATCGCGAAGCTCCGGACGGGACGAATGGCGGTCGAAACAGCCTCCTACGGCATGGAGATTCAGGGTGGGAACGGCTACATCAACGAGTTCGTCACTCACCGACTGCTCCGGGACGCGCAGGTCCTGCCGATCTGGGAGGGCACGGAGAACATCCTCTCGCTGGACGTACTGCGCGCGCTCGATCGGGAGGACGCGTTCGACCCCTTCGCCGTCGCCGTCCAGGAGCGTCTCGACAGCGTCTCCCATCCGGGGCTTGCAGAGGCCGTCGAGACCGTTACCGAGGAGTTCCACGACCTCACCGCGGCGGTAGCCACGCTCGCCACGGAGGACGGCGAGTACGCACAGCTCTCGGCCAAACGGTTCGCCCACTATGCCTTCGACGTGTTCACCGCGAGTCTGCTCCTTGCGGAAGCCCAGGCCGAGATCGAAACGGGTGATGGCCGTCTGGCCCTGGTCGCTCGGCGGTTCGTCGACCGACAACTGACATCACGCGATGCCCGCGGGATTACGAGTGGCGACCGGTTCGCGATCGAGCAGTTCGATCCGATCGTCCGGTGTTCGACCGTCGATCCGGCGGATCTGGCGGTCGACAGGGAGTCACCGACAGCGGCTGACGACTGACTTCGAAATCTATAGCAATATACTACAAGATAAGTAGTAATACACTACAAAATCTGTAGTATTACGCTTCACAGTTCGAAGTGTTGGAGGAAGGGGGCATCACCGATCGGCTCCCGGCGCGTTTTTATTCTCGACGCCGTAACGAGCGGGTATGCACGTCGCGCTGGTCAACGTCGGTGACGAGATACTGACGGGTGACACGACGAACACGAACGCGACCTGGATCTGCGCGCGCCTCGACGAGCGCGGCGTCGATGTCGGGCGGATCACGGTCGTCCCGGATCGGGTCGGCGAGATCGCCCGCGTCGTCAACGAGTATCGCGTCGAGTACGACGCCGTGCTGGTCACCGGTGGACTCGGGCCGACCCACGACGACAAGACGATGGAGGCTGTCGCAGCCGCGTACGGTCGGTCAGTCGAACCGAACGAGGAGGCCCTGGAGTGGATCGTCGAGGAGGGGGGCTACGCCCGGGAGGATCTTACCGAGGGGACGAGTCATATCCCAGCCGGTGCGCGCCCGCTCCACAACGAGGTCGGGGTCGCGCCGGGCTGTGTCGTCGACGACGAGGTGTACGTTCTGCCGGGCGTTCCCGCAGAGATGAAAGGAATGTTCGAGTCGATCGCCGCCGAGTTCGTCGGCGAGGACCGGTACGCCGAGACCGTCCCGATCGACGAACCCGAAAGCGCCCTCCTGGATCGGATCGAGGAGCTACGTGAAGGGTTCGACGTGGGTGTTGGCGTCTATCCCGGCGAGCACGTCCGGATCAAACTGACGGGCACCGATCCCGATGCGGTGGCAGCAGCGGCCGGCTGGCTGCGCGAGCGCGTCGATGTACGCGTCGAAGACGCCGACTGAGAGCTACCGGTACAGAAAATAGAGCCAGGCGAGCGTGAGCAGGATGCTGCCGCCGAGTACGATGAGGCTAGTTTCCCACATCGGCAGTGCGGTTTCGAGGGGAATCGGGTTCATGGGCTCGTGTTTCCTGCGGGGTCTCTTAAACTTTGAGAAGCGTTCTGAGGCCGTTGGTTTACTGGTGATGCGGACATAGAAGACGTATGGACGCGCAGGCGACCGCCCGCACCGTCGTCGACCGGGTGAGCGATGATAACGTCACGTTTTTGGCCGCCAGTATCGCGTACTACGCCTTCTTTTCGATCGTGCCGCTCCTGTTGCTGACACTTTCCGTTGGGTCGCTGATCGGCGGGGAGGCCTTTGCAGAACGGCTGGTCGCGCTCGTCTCGGATCAGCTCTCGACGTCGGGCGAGGAACTGGTCAGCGACGCCATCGCGAACCCCGAAGGACGGGCTGGTGCCTCGATCGCCGGGCTACTCGGCCTGACGTGGGCGGCGATCAAGGTGTTCCGTGCCGTCGACATGTCGTTCGATCAGATCTACGACTCCGACCTCGCGACCTCCCTACCACGACAGATTCGTAACGGGTTGACGGTGCTCGTGCTGGTCGGCGCTGGCGCTGCGGTGATGGTCGGTCTCGGGACGCTCATTCGCCGGCCGCCGGTGGACGTGCCTTTCCTCGGCCTCGTGAGCTTGCTCGCCTTGCTGTTGGGGTTGATCGTCGTCTTTCTGCCACTGTACTACGTCATGCCCCCCGTGGAGATGACCGTTCGCGCGGCGTTACCCGGCACACTCGTCGCCGCAGTCGGCTGGATCGGCCTGCAGATCGGCTTTCAGATATACACCGCCTACGCCGCGAACTTCGAGGCGTACGGACTGCTTGGCGGCGTCTTGCTCTTTTTGACGTGGCTGTACTTCGGTGCGATCTTGCTCTTGCTCGGGGGCGTCGTCAACGCGGTGCTGGCCGAAGACCAGCCAACAGCGATCGAGACGGAGACCGCAACCCTGGCCGAGTGACGAGGTGAGGGGCGCGCTTTTGTTCCTCCCCCCACTACGTCGGAGCATGCGTCGTATCGGCGTCGTCGTGAATCCGGTCGCTGGCATGGGTGGGCGCGTCGGCCTCAAAGGAACCGACGGAAAGGTCGCGGAGGCGATCGACCGCGGGGCCGAACCCAGGGCGTCCGAGCGGGCAGTCACGGCGCTGGAATCGCTCGCAGGACACGCCACGGGGATCGAACTGCTTGCCGCTGGGGGCGCGATGGGAGCCGACGCCGCTCGCGAAGCGGGGTTCGAGCCAACTGTCGTCACCGACCCGTCGGGAACCGTGCCCGGCGAGACGAGCGCCGCCGACACCCGTGCGGCAGTCGACGCCTTCGTCGACCACGATGTCGATCTCATCCTGTTCGTCGGGGGCGACGGCACCGCAGTCGATGTCGCCGCCGTCCTCGACGATCGGGGCGTCGAAACGCCCATGCTCGGCGTCCCAGCGGGGGTCAAAGTATACTCCTCCGTGTTCGGCGTCACACCACGGGACGCGGGAGCGGTTGCGGCGACCTACGACCGCGTCGAGGATCGGGAAATAAACGACATCGACGAGGACGCCTACCGGGGTGGTGCGGTCGAAACCGAGTTGCGCGCAGTCCGGCCGGTGCCGGTCGCCGACCAGCTCCAGGCGAGCAAACAGATCGGCGGCGGGAGCGTCGAGACGCTCGCGGCCGGATTCGCAGCCTCGGTGACGCCCGGCACGACGTACGTCCTCGGCCCCGGAAGTACGGTCGGCGCGATCAAGCGCGAACTGGGCTTTGAGGGGTCCCCACTTGGCGTCGATCTCTGGCGGGCCACCGAGGACGGAGGCGAACTGTTGATCACGGATGCAAGCGAAGCCGAGATCCTGGACGCTCTGGGCGATCGAAACGTTGCGGTCGTCTCGCCGATCGGCGGCCAGGGGTTCGTGTTCGGCCGTGGCAACGACCAGATCTCCCCCGCCGTGCTCGACCGGTGTGACGTGGAAATCGTCGCCTCGAAGGCGAAACTGGACGAACTGGACGTACTCCGTGTTGATACGGGCGACGAGGAGACGGACGAAGCCCTCAGCGGGTGGACGAAAGTCCGCGTGGGACGGTTCGAGCGGCGAATGATGCGGATTCGGTGAGCAGCCAGGACAATATTATGACTCGCAATCAAATATTAGGGGATGGTCTCAGAGGCCTAAAATATAGATAAGATTAAGGCCCCCACCACGTTATATGGGGGCATGGAAACGCGCAAGGTGCAGCGACTCGGACCGTCGACGCTTGCAATGACCCTGCCCGCCGAGTGGGCATCCGAGCACGACGTCGAGAAAGGCGACGAGGTCTCCCTGCGAATGAGCGGCAAAGGAACCCTGACAGTGCTCTCGGAGTCGGCAAACACCGACGACTCGGAGGCGATTATCAGGGCCGACGATCTCGATGCGAATGCTGTCGAACGCGCTATCGTGGCCCAGTACGTCCTCGGTCGGCGGGTCATCCGGATCGACCAGACCGAAGGCGCGCTGTCGAGCGACCACATCAACGCGGTCTACCGCGCCGAAACCCAGCTGATGGGCCTCGGCGTGATCGAGGAAACGCCCGAAAGCATCGCGATCCGGTGTTCGGTCGATCCCGAGGATTTCACGCTCGATAACCTGTTGGAACGGCTCGAATCGACGGGCTCGACCATGCGCGGTGAGGCAGTCAAAGCCCTCGCACACGGGAATCCGGATCTCGCTCAGCGCGCGCTGAACCGCGAGCGGCAGGCGAACAAGATCTTCGTCCTCCTCCTGCGACTGATCTTCACCGCCTACCAGAACCCCAACCTCGCCCGGGCGATCGGGCTCGACTCGGGCTTCCCGCTCATAGGCTACCGATCGATCGCGAAGAACCTCGAACTCACCGCCGACAACGCCGAGGACATCGCCGAGATCGTCATGGAGACCGACGACCACTCACTGCACGTCGACAGCGATACCGTGCGTCGGATCCGGGAGTTCACCGACGACGTCGACGAGCTCACCGAACTCGCGGTCGAGAGCGCGGTCGAACGCGACTACGACAAGACGATCGAGGCCCGGGAACGGTTCCACGAGATCGGCGACCGCGAACAGGAGATCCTCTCGGATCTGCCCGAGATGGACAACGAGGACCTCCTGCAGGTGCGTGAAGTGCTCGTGAGTCTCAAACAGACGGCCGAACACGCGATGCGCACCGCCGAGATCGCGGCGAATCTCGCGCTCAACGAGGAGTCCGAGCACACGACGATCAAGTAGCTACGTCTCGTTACCGAAGATATCCGTCTCGATGGTCTCCTCGTGATCGAGCGCCTCGACGGGTACCTGGAACGTCTCCCCGCCCACCTCGACGGTGAGCCAGAACTGCATCTCCAGCTCGGTGGTCTGTTCGTTCTCCAGATGTGTCACCCACCACTCGTCGAGGCTGTCGTTGTCGATCACGGTGACTGTCATGACGGTCTCCTCGGCGTCCGGCGCGATAACGTACTCGCGCTCGGTCGAGCCAGCCCCGACCACCACGTCGTTCATCGTGATCTCGTACTCTAGCTGTGTGACGGTCAGCGGTACGGGCTGGGGGTTGTACGCGACAAAATCGATCTCCATCGGCGTCGCCTCCTCGGAGACATCGCCCCACTCACCGCTCGTCTCGTTGATATACAACAGGGGATCGGAGACCTCCGTGAGCAGTCCCAGTTCCGAGTCGTCGTCCGGGCTCACTGGCTGGGGTTCCTCGGAGTCGAACTCGCCGATCAGATCAGTTTCGACTTCCCGATCGTACTGATACGACGCGGTGCGGCTGAACCGGTCGTGTGTGATGTCGGCGTCGACGATCATCTCACTCCGCTCGCCACGGTCCATGTGGCTGGACCACCACGGTGGGATCGCCTGATTGTCCATCTCCGTGGTCAGGTCGACCGTGGTGTTCCCGGTTCCGACTTCGACGCCCTCGCGCTCGCCTTCGGCGAGTTCGACCTCATTCATCGAGACGGTGTAGTCTACCCGAGCGTCCCCGAAGCTGATCCCGACCGGGTTCGGGTTGTCGATGACGAGTTCGGTTTCGATCTCGGTAGTCGAGTCGTCGACCGCGCCGAACTGATTGTTCACGTCGGCGATACCCGGGACGCCGATCACGCCCAGGCCCGCGGCGAGACCGACAGTTCCCACAGCGCCGATCAGTGTGACTGCTGCGATCTTCAGCTTGCTGCCGAGCACGGCGGCTTTGAACGCGGCAAGTGACATCCTGCTCCCACCGTCGGCGTCGCGCTACATAGTTGCGTCGGGCGTGGTGGGATCTGACAAGAGCTAAGTTCCCTGCACGAAAACCACGGTACATGGCTACACAGTCGGCACAGCCGACGGACAAGGGAACCGGATATGCGATACTGTTCGGCGTGCTCGCGGCGATCAGCGCGGCAGTGATGTACGTCGGGGCAACCTCGCTTGCTCCCCAGATGGTCGGGGCGGCCGGATTCGCCGCAGTGCTCGTTTTCGGCGCGCTCGCGATCCTCGCGCTGCACGTCTACAGCTAGCGCGAAAAGTGTTAAGCGCCTTGATGCCTAATCAGGGAGTAGGATGACCGAGTACACGGAGGAGGAGCGACGTATCGTCGCATATTTGCGGGAGAGTGCCTCCGGGGGCGAGGGGTATTTTCGGGCGAAGGAAGTCGCCGAATCGCTGGGCCTGACCGCGAAACAGGTCGGGGTGCGACTGCCGCGGCTGGCCGAGAAGGCAGAGGAGGTCGATATCGAAAAGTGGGGACGCTCGCGCTCGACGACGTGGCGAGTGACGGTTAGCTAACCCGTTCCAGCGGATTTTTACCCACGTAGTCCTCGGTCTATTACATGACTGTCCGGGTAGAGCGAACGTTCGAGTTGCCCGTCCCGCCGGAGCGCGTCTGGGAGTTCATCGTCGACCCGGAGCAGCGTGCACGTTCGATCAGTGTGGTCTCCGATTTCACGCTCGACGACGAGGATGGCCGGAAAGCGACGTGGAAGGTCGACTTGCCGATCCCGCTGGTGAACCGGACCGCGAGCGTCGACACGGAAGACGTCCGCCGTGATCCCCCCGAGTACGTCAAGTTCGTCGGTCGCTCGAAGCTGATGCGGGTGACCGGCGAGCACGAGCTCGAGGCGATCGAGGCGGGAAGCCGGCTCACCAATCGCTTCGTCGTCGACGGACGGCTTCCGGGCGTCGAGCGGTACTTCGAGAAAAATCTCGACGACGAACTCGCCAACCTGGAGGCGGCGATCCGGGAGGATACAGCGACGAACCCATGAAGCTCACGCTGGCCCAGATCGAGGTCGAAGCGGCCGATATCGCGGGGAATCGCCGCCGTGCCGAACGAGCCATCGAACTGGCGGCGAGTCAGGGTGCCGATCTCGTGGCGTTGCCCGAGATTTTCAACGTGGGGTATTTTGCCTTCGACGTTTACGAACGGTACGCCGAACCGCTGGAGGGTGAGACGCTGACGGGGATCGCCGAGGCGGCGAGCGACCACGGGATCGGCGTGATCGCCGGCAGTATCGTCGAGGATCTGGCGGCGACCGAATCCGCCTCGACACCCGCCGACGTCGGCCTCGCAAACACGACCGTTTTCTTCGACCGGACGGGCAACCGCCGGGGGATCTACCGCAAACGCCATCTCTTTGGCTACGACTCGGCGGAGGCCGACCTGCTGGTCCCCGGCGAGCGCGACACCGTCATCGAGTTCGAGGGCCTCGGTGTCGGAATGACGACCTGCTACGATCTGCGCTTTCCAGAGCAGTTCCGACGGCTCACCGACGCTGGCGCGACGCTCGTCGTCGTCCCGAGCGCGTGGCCGTATCCGCGAGTCGAGCACTGGAAGACGCTCTCGCGTGCCCGGGCGATCGAGAATCAGGGCTACGTGGCCACGGTCAACGGCGCAGGGGCGTTCGAGGACGCGACACTTCTGGGGCGGTCGACGATCTACGACCCGTGGGGCACGACGCTCGCGTCGTCCGACGACGAGCCGACGCTCGTGACCGCCGAGATCGACCCGAGCGTGGTCGAACGCGTCCGGGAGGAGTTTCCTGCACTGCGTGACCGACGGGAGTAACGGAACCGTGGATTTATACCGCGACGACCCAAAGAATCGATGCTGGCAGTACGACGCTTTTCACGTCGCGCCAGCAACCAACGCTCGTCGCGCTCGACCCGTCCACGCCGGGACCGTCCTAGGTGGTCCCGGTCTACGGCCTCGACTCCACCCCTCTCACTTTCGAACTCTCACGAGCCACCGCTGTCCTCTCCCGTCTTGATGTCGGCCGAGAGCCCCTGTGCCATCTCGATCTCTTTGCTGTTGTTGAGCGTCCACGCCGTCCGGTCGGTCACCGACTCGATCACCTCACGAGCGCTTGGCGATCCAGTCCCCGACTTCTTGACCCCGCCGAACGGTAGCTGCACCTCCGCGCCGATACAGGGCAGGTTGGCGTAGGCGAGCCCGACCTCCGCCCGGTCGCGGTAGTAGTTGAGTTGTCGGTAGTTCTCCGAAACGATGGCTCCGGCGAGCCCGTAGGGCACGTCGTTGTGGATCTCCAGGGCGCGCTCGATGTTGCCCTCGTACTCGATCAGGGCGACGTGCGGGCCAAACACCTCCTCGCGAAGACAGCGGTGGGCCGGATCGTAGTCGATCTCGTAGACGAACGGACCGACCCAGTGACCGTCCGCGTCGGGAACCGTCTCTTCGCCCAGTTCGGCTCGATCGACGAGAACGGTAGCCCCTTCCTCACGCGCCAGCTCGTTGTATCGGTGGAACTTCTCGACCTGTTCTTCGTCCACCAGCGGTCCCATAAACGTCGACTCGTCGAGTGGATCGCCGACAGTGACGTCCGCGGCGAGCTCTACGAACCGCTGTTTGAACTCGTCGTAGATGTCCGTGTGAACGATCAACCGTTCGCTGGAGACACAGCGCTGGCCGGTCGTCTTGAAACTCGACATGACGGCGCTGTGAACGGCGATATCGAGGTCTGCCTCCTCGGTGATCACGACGGCGTTTTTGCCGCCCATCTCGCAGGCTGCCGTCTTCCCCGGCTCGCCGCCGACCTGATCCGAAATTTCGTGGCCGACCGCCGCCGAACCGGTAAAGAGGACGGTATCGACCCGGTCGTCGTCGACGATGGCCGCGCCGGCGTCGCCAAAGCCCTGTACCATGTTGAACACGCCATCGGGAATCCCGCTCTCCTCGACCATCTCCGCGACGATCTGTCCACACCACGGCGTCTGTTCGGCGGGCTTCCAGACGACGGTGTTGCCCTCGACGAGTGTGACCGCCATGTGCCAGAACGGGATGGCGACCGGGAAGTTCCAGGGCGTGATACAGCCGACGACGCCGCGGGGCTTGCGCCGCATATAGGCGTCCTTCGAGCCGATCTCGCTCGGAACCACGTCCCCGTGTGGATGTCGAGCGTTACCTGCGGCCCACTCGACCATGTGTGCGGCTTCGACGACGTCCGCACGGCCCTCGCTGATCTCTTTACCACACTCCCGCGTGACGATCTCGCCGAGTTCGTCCGTCCGCTCACGTAACTCGTGGTAGATTTCCCAGAGATATTCGGCACGGTCGACGTAGGAGAGCGCCCGCCACTCCTCGAACGCTGCCTCCGCGGCGGCGACGGCGGCGTCTACTTCCCGCCCGGTTCCGCGGTAGAACTCGGCGAGGGTATCGCCAGTCGCGGGATCTGTGCTCTCGAAGGTGGCCGACCCGTTCCCCTCGATCCATTCGCCGTCGATGTAGTGGCTAAACGTCATGATCGACCTACTGGGAATTGACTCCCGATCGTGAAAAAACCACCTCTCCGAAATGTTAGTGGACGAACGTACGCCAAAACCCTGTATTATTGTCCGGTCGTAGCACTCAGTGCATCAGCTGCTTTTTCGATCTCTCCCTTGATCTGCATCGCATCGAAGTCGTGGTCGGGGCGCAGTTTGACGAAATCGAGGAACTCGCGGGCGGCAAGGAGATCGTCGATCGAGTTGTGCACGAGTGCGTACTCGACCGCGGTTTCGGCGTCGATGGCGGGTGCAAGAACTGCCAGCGCGCAGGCCAGATCGTAGGCGCGCGCGCCCTCCATCCCGTCCTCGCGGACGCTGGTCGCGTCGATGAAGTACAGCTCCCCGTCGACGACGAGCACGTTTTCCGCCCGCAGGTCGCCGTGTGCCAGCCCGTGCTCGTGCATCCGTGCGAGCGCCGCGAACAACTCGTCGGTAACTGAAAGCTTCTCCATCGGCGAGAGATCGCCCAGCGAGCGAAAGTCGTCGAGATACTCCAGTACGACGACGCCGTACTCCTCGTACTCGAAGACACCGACCGGCTCGGGCGTGTTAAGTCCGATCTCACCCATCCGCTCGTTGGCGTCGAGTTCGTGGCGACCCATCTCCACGGGGCCGTCAAATCGCTCGAAAAAACCCGCCGTTCCACTGGAGAACGCGCCGATATTCCGGGCACCGGTCAGCACGGCGTGGACGAACGCGTTCTGTGGCGTAATGATCTTCACGAACCATTCCTCGTTGACGATCAGTGGCGTCGACAGCCAGTTGTCGGCCTCCAGAAACTCGATGCGGACCGACTCCTCGTCGGACCGCTCGGCAAGTTCACGGCCGACAGCTTCCAGATCGGACCAATCGACCGTGCCGCGGACGAGACCACGCAGATCCATTACTGCAGGCAAGGCTGGCAACGCTTAAAATTCTCCCGGCACAGGAGTTTGTACATTATCGTTCGTGGTATTTATGGCCCGTCCCGCTCTACGCCGTGACATGGACTTTCGGATCCCCGACGAACACCGGATGATACGCGAGGCCGTCCGGGAGGTTTGCGAGGCCGAGATCGAGCCGATCGCCCAGGAGATCGAGGACGAACACCGATTTCCGGCGGCGGTGTTCGACGAACTGGCCGCGCTCGACGTCATGGGCGTCCCGATCGCCGAGGAGTACGGCGGGCTGGGCGGGGATCAGCTCATGTACGCGCTGATCGTCGAGGAGCTGGGCCGTGTCTCGGGGGCAGTGGGCCTGTCCTACGCGGCACACGTCAGCCTCGCCGCGAAGCCGATCGAGGCGTTCGGGACGGAAGCTCAGAAGGAACGCTGGCTCCGCCCGCTGGCCGAAGGCGAGTACATGGGTGGCTGGGCGCTGACCGAACCGTCGAGCGGCAGCGACGCGAGCGATATGGAGACGACCGCCGAACGCGAGGGTGACGGGTGGGTGCTCGACGGCACCAAGCAGTTCATTACGAACGCGAACGTCGCCGGGTCGATCCTCGTCAAGGCGGTGACCGACCCCGACGCGGGCTACGACGGCATCTCGACGTTCATCATCGACCCCGAGAACGACGATGGGTTCGAGGTAACGGCGGTCTGGGACAAGATGGGGCTGAACGCCTCGCCGACCTGCGAGATTCAACTCGACGACGTGTGGCTACCCGAGGATCGCCTGCTCGGCGAGCCGGGCGAGGGCTGGACGCAGACGAAGGCGACGCTGGACGGCGGTCGTATTTCCATCGGAGCGCTCTCGGTCGGGCTCGCACAGGGAGCCTACGAGGCCGCGAAATCGTATGCGAAAGAGCGCGAGCAGTTCGGCCAGCCCATCTCGAAGTTCGATGCCATCCGGAACAAGCTCGTCGCGATGGACCGGAAGATCGAGCGCTCGCGACTGCTGACCCACAAAGCGGCCTGGATGTACGACCAGGGCGAGGACGTGACGAAGGCGAGTTCGCTGGCGAAACTCGACGCCAGCGAGACGGCTCGCGAAGTCGCGGAGGAAGCCGTCCAGACGCTCGGTGGCTACGGGTACACCACCGACTTCGCGCCCCAGCGGTTCTATCGGGACGCCAAACTGATGGAGATCGGGGAGGGAACGAGCGAGATTCAGGAGCTTGTGATCGGTCGGGAGCTGGAGCTGTAGTACCTCTCTAATTAGGTTTCTATCTTTAGGCCTGCGGGGGTGTAGAGCGTTCAGAGAGCGGAGTGAACGCAGCCACCGACCAGCGCGGGCAGGTCGGCGTCGAGACGTTGATCGTCTTCATCGCGATGATCCTCGTCGCCGCCATCGCCGCCACAATGATGATCACGACGGTTAGCTCCCTGCAGAGCACCGCCGAAACCAGCAGTCAGGACTCGCAGGATCAGGTGACTAACCAGCTACTGATACTGAGTGCAACCGGCGAGGTAGACACCAGCGCGGCCGAGCCACGCATCGACCGGGTTCGACTGAGCGTGATGCCTGCCCCCGGAGCCGGTGAGATCGATCTCTCGGGCGCATCGATCGAGTACGTCGGGAGCGACGGCGTCCGGAACTACGGCTTCGAGCCGGCGGATGGGGATTCGTTCGAGGTGATCGCCTCCTCGGACCCGGACGGCACTGCACCGGTGCTCACCTCACGGGGCGATCGGTACACCATCGCGTTCGATCTCGACGCCGGCGGCCGCGACACCACGCTGGGGACGGGCGAGAGCGCGACACTGCGGATCGTGGGAGCCTCCGGCGCGGAGACCACCTGGATCGTCACTGCGCCCCACTCGCTGGATAGGGCTGACGACGGAGACGTCGTCGAGCTCTAATTATCATGGGCCGTTGCAAGGCTCGCAGGGCTTCCGTTGGTCGGGATCCCCGTCCAGCCGATCTTCGACCGCTTGGTGGCTCACCTCGTACTGTTGACTCACGTCGGTCGCGAGCTGTTCTTTCGTCGTTGTCTCCTGGGCCGAAATGACGATCCCGTCGAGGACGCGAAGCAGGATCTCGCCGTCCTCCGTTGGGTGATCACCAATGACGTAACCCAGTTCTCCAGCTTCGAGCGAGGCATCGGTCGGGTTCTCGA
>LFFM01002162.1_pt1 | contig 13130 bp, 16 predicted proteins | sample 643131 | NCBI WGS metagenome assembly LFFM01 (sample SAMN03777445, study PRJNA286221) | soda lake metagenome | biome: soda lake; feature: Kulunda steppe; material: water; isolation source: sample Tc-Br brine of Tanatar trona crystallizer | place: Russia: Kulunda steppe | collected 2011-07
CGCCCCGCCTCCCGGTTCCGACTCCGAACACCAGCTCGCGGCTCCCGCCGAATCGGTCCGGCGCGTACGGCTCGAAGGTGCTCGGGTCGTCGAGCATCGCCGCCGTGTGCAGTCCGGACTCGTGACGGGTCACCTCGGCGCCGAGGACGGGCTTCCGTTCCGGGACGGGCTCCTCGAGCGCCGCAAGCACCGCCTCACAGACGGGAACGAGTCCGTCCGCGTCGATCCCGAACGGCTCCGGCTCCGGGCCCGGGTCGTCGTCGTCAGCGATCGCCGTCGCGACGACGAGCTCCTCGAGCGGGACGTTCCCCGCCCGCTCGCCCAGCCCGGCGACGCTCACGTCGGCCTTCCCGACGCCCGCGTCGGCCGCCACGAGCGCGTTCGCCGTGGCGACGCCGAGGTCGTCGTGGAAGTGGACGCCCGCGCGCGACAGGTCGACGTGCTCGTCGAGCTCGGACAGCCGCCGGGCGACCCGCGCCGGCGTCCTGACGCCGACCGTGTCCGCCAGGGTGACGTACTCGACGTCGGGGAACGTCGCGAACGCCCGACGGACGTGCTCCGGATCCGTCCGGAACGCGTCCAACAGGCTGAGGTGTGCCGTCGCGCCGGCGTCGTCGACGCGGTCGAGCGCGTCGCGGACTGACTCGATCATCGCTTCGCGGGTCTTCCCGAGGACGCGGTCGAGGTGGTGGGTCCCCAAGGGGGCGAACACGTCGACGACGTCGGCCTCCGCGTCGAGCGCGGCGTCGACGTCCGACGGGAGCGCACGGGCGAGACCGACCACCGCGGCGTCGCACTCGGCCGCCAGCGTGGCGATCGCCTCGCGGTCGCGCTCGCCGGTCGCCGGGAACCCCGCCTGCAGGTAGCCGATCCCGAGCCGGTCGAGCGCGCGCCCGGCCTCCAGCTTCGCGTCGAGGTCGTAGTCCCGCCCGGGCTGTTGGTCGCCCTCCCGAAGCGTCACGTCCATCAGTTCCACGCCGACTCACCCCGTGCCGTCGCGCCGGCCGGAAGGCGTCCCGGAGGCGTCAGGTAGCTCACGGCTCACCCACCGCCGGACGGGGCATCAACGTTGTTCCGACATACGTAGGGGCCACCCGGGAGGGGAACCCGGAACGAACGCCCTTTTACCCGCCACGTGCGTCTCCCCGGCATGAACTGCCGGCGGTGTGGGACCCCGCTCGAGAAGCCCGGGGACTACTGTCTCACCTGCAACACCGCCAACGCCGACGCGGTCGTCGTCGAGTTCGCGCCCGATCGCGCGCGCCTGACGGTCCTCGACGAGGACGAGGTGATCGGGACGACGACGGTGACGACCCGCCCGGAGACCGACCAGGAGCTGACGGCGGTCCAGCTGCGGAACTTCGCCGGCCGCGTCGCGGACGAGCTCCGCCGGAAGCGCCCGGAGACGGTGTACGCCGCCGGCGACCGCGATCCCGTCCGCGAGACGCGCGCACAGGTGCACTACGAGTTCTACCGCGTCCCGCCGGGCGATGGCGGCGTCGACGACGCGATCGACGGGACCGAGGGACACGGCGCGGTCGTCGACTGGGTGCTCGATCGACGGGGCGACCGCGCGCTGGAGGTGGTCGAGACCCCGCCGCGCGAGAAGATCGGCGGCTCACACTCGACGCTCATCGGCGGGCGCAAGGGGCGCAAGGCGATCGGGACCGTCGCCGGACACCCGCACGTGAAGAAGATCGTTCCGGGCCCGATCGACGCCGGCGGCACCGGCTCCCGGACCGGGTTGCGCGCGAAGGCGACGCGCGCGGGAACGAACGGCAACGTCCGGCTCCTCCTGCGCGACGGCTCCAGCGTCCAGGAGAACCGGATCGTCACGACCGCGATGGACCGCGAGACCGGCGAGCGGGTGCGGGAGGACCTGAACGAGGCGCTCCGGGACGAGGGGTTACAGGAATCCTAACCGAGCGGCGCGTCCGACGGCCGGAAGCGGGTCGCGTCGGCGTCACCGTCAGCGTCGGCGTCACCGTCAGCGTCGGCGTCGGCGTCGGATCGGGGCCACACGGGAGCACGTGAGACCACACTGGGTCACACGGGGTCCCGACAGCTATATGCCGGCGCGACCACGATCGCTTATAAATGCTCAGCGACGTCATGGAGGACTACCTCAAGGCGATCTACGTCCTCCAGTCGGAGGAGGGGCCGCCCGTCTCGACGTCCGCGATCGCGGCGTATCTCGACAAGACGGCCCCGTCGGTGACGGACATGCTGGGCAAGCTCGCCGACCGGGGGCTCGTCGATCGCGAGCCGTACCAGGGCGTCGAGCTCACCGCGGAGGGCGAGGCGGTCGCGCTGGAGGTCGTCCGCCACCACCGCCTGCTGGAGGCGTTCCTCGCCGAGCAGCTCGACTACGACTGGAGCGAGGTGCACGAGGAGGCCGACGCGTTGGAACACCACATCTCCGAGGAGTTCGAGCGGCGCGTGGCCGACGCGCTCGGCGACCCCGAGGTCGACCCCCACGGGGACCCGATCCCGGGTGCGGACCTCGAGCCGATCGAGGAGGGAAGCGGCCCGCGGCTCTCGGACCACGTCGAGGGCGACCGGCTCGTCGTCACGCGGGTGTCGGACCGGGACGAGGAGGAGCTCGAGTACCTCGCCGCGGCGGGCGTCACGCCGGGGACGGAGATCGAGGTCATCGACGTCGCCCCCTTCGGGATGGTGACGGTCCGGACTCCGACGGGCGAGCAGAGCCTCCCCGCCGACGTCGCCCGGTCGATCCGGGTCGAGGACGCGGACCGGACCGGCGGGGAGTGAGCGACGGACGGGATCGGAACGACGGAGAGCGAGCGACCCGGTCGTCGGAGTGTCGGTCTCGGGGTGTACTGTCCACGATCGTCCATCGGTGTCGATCGCGCACCCCTGAGGGACACGCTTCCGTGCCGGGGGTTTTTCACCGGTCTCGACGTGTCCGGAGGCGTGGATATCGTCGTCACGTTCGCGGTCGGAGGACTGTTCGGGCTCGCGCTGGCGGCACCGCCGGGCCCGATGAACGCGGTGATCGCGGAGGAGGCCGTCTTCCGCGGGTGGTTCGCGGGGGCCCGCGCCGGCCTCGGCGCGGCGACTGCGGACGTGTTGTTCTTCGTGCTCGCATACGTCGGCGTCGTCTCGTTCATCGAGTCGGTCCCGCGGCTCCAGACGGGCATGGTCGCCGTCGGCGGCGTTCTCATGTGTTACTTCGCGGTCGGCGCGGCCCGCGGGGCCCGCGCCTCGTTCCTCCCGACGGCCGGCGACACGCCGCGTATCGCCGCCGGGAAGGGCTTCCGAAAGGCGCTCGTGCTGGCGCTGACGAACCCGTATCAGGTCCTCTTCTGGCTGACCGTCGGGGTCGGCCTCCTCCGGCCCGGCCGGCTCGACGTCCTCGCCCGGCTCCCGATCGTCGGCGGCGAGCTCGCGGGCACCCTGGTCGTCACGACCGGGTCCCCCGCGCTGTTGGGCGGCTTCTTCGCCGGCGTGTTCGGGTGGGTGGTGGCGTTCCCGGCGGCGCTCGTCGCCGCCGAGCGCCGGATCGAGACGTTCGCGCCGGTCGTCGCCGTCGGCTCGGCGCTCGTACTCGCCGGATTCGGCGTCTTCTTCCTCGTCGACGCCGCGACGAGCGTCCGCTCCTGGTGAGCCGTCGCCGCGCCGATGGAACGCGCCGATGGGACGCGTCGATGGAACACGTCGATGGAACACGTCGATGGGACGCACCGATGGGCACGCCGGTACGGCGTATCGATGGAGCACGTCGAGGAGGCGCACCGGCGAGGTGCCGATGGACAACGGCTTTCACGCGGGGGCGTGATCACCTCGGTATGTTCGAGAAGTCGAAGTGGATCAAGCTCCCCCGAAGCGTCCTCGTGGGGCACGGCGTCGTCGACGACCTCGGCGACGCCGTCGACGAGCTCTACCTCTCGGGGCGCCCCCTGATCGTCACGAGCCCGACGCCGAACGGGATCGCCGGCGATCGGGTGCGGGAGCAGTTCGACGACCCCTCGACCGCCGTGGTCGAGCGAGCGTCGTTCGACGCGGTCGAGGAGCTGATCGACACGGCCGAGGCGGTCGATCCGGGCTACCTCATCGCGCTCGGCGGCGGCAAGCCGATCGACACCGCGAAGATGGCGGCCGACCACCTCGGCGTCGGCTTCGTCTCCGTCCCCACGGTCGCCTCGCACGACGGCATCGTCTCCGGCCGGTCGTCGATCCCCGAGGGCGACACGCGTCACTCCGTCGCCGCCGACCCGCCGCTGGCGGTCGTCGCCGACACGGAGCTGCTCACGAACGCGCCGTGGCGGCTCACGACCGCCGGCTGTGCGGACATCATCTCGAACTACACCGCAGTGAAGGACTGGCGTCTCGCCCGCCGCCTCCGAAACGTCGAGTACAGCGAGTACGCGGGCGCGCTCTCGGAGATGACCGCCGAGCTGCTCGTCCAGAGCGCGGACATGATCAAACCCGGGTTAGAGGAGTCGTCGTGGGTCGTCGTGAAGGCGCTCGTCTCCTCCGGCGTCGCGATGTCGATCGCGGGCTCCTCCCGTCCGGCCTCGGGGGCCGAACACCTCATCTCCCACCAGCTCGACCGGATCGCACCCGGTGCGGCGCTGCACGGCCATCAGGTGGGCGTCGCCTCGATCATGACCGAGTATCTCCACAGCGGCGAGGACGGCCAGTGGGCCGCGATCCGAAACGCGCTGGAGGCGCTCGACGCGCCGAACACGGCCGCGGAGCTCGGGATCGACGACCAGGACCTCATCGACGCGTTCACCGGGGCCCACGAGATCCGCGACCGCTACACGATCCTGCAGGGCGGGATCAGCGAGGAGGCCGCGATCGAGGTCGCGACGACGACGGGCGTGATCTGAGCCCTCGGTCGCCCGAGACGGCCGGTCCCGGCGAGCGGGAAAACCCGAAGACGGATTACCCGTGCGAACGGATCGATCGGTATGTCAGTCGCCAGCGTGCGCGCCCGCGCCAAGGAACGGGCCGGGACGCTCACCGTGCTCCTCACCGCCGTCGGCTACGCCGCGGTCCTCGGCGTGTTCCTGGTCCCCGGCTTTCAGTCGTTGTTCCCCGATCTCACCCGGGGGACCGTCGACCTGCTCACTCACGCTATCGCCGCCGTCAACACCGTGACGGTGGTGACGCTCTCGCTCGGACTGTACTGGATCCGTCGCGACGAAGTCCGGAAACACGCCGCCGCGATGGTGGTCTCGTTCGCGCTGATCCTCGTGTTCCTCTCGATGTACCTCCCGCGGGTCGCCGGCGGCGGCACGAAGTACTTCGTCGGCCCCGACCTCGCTTACTACGCGTACCTGGTCATGCTCGCGGTCCATATCGTCCTCTCCGTGCTCGCGGTCCCCGTGGTCCTCTACGCCGTGATCCTCGGGCTGACCCACTCCGAACGCGAGCTCCGCCACGAGACGCCCCACGCGACGGTCGGACGGATCGCGGCCGGTTCGTGGCTGCTCTCGCTCGTCCTCGGCGTCGTGACCTACCTCCTGTTGAACCACGTGTACGGCTCGACGTTCGAGGCCGCGGCCGCGATCGCCCTGCCGGCTATCGCGCTCGGATAACGGAGCGGCCGCCGCGACAGGGGCGTTCCACACCACTTCTCACGTCCCTCCGAACCCCGGCACGAGAGGGTTCCGATACCCGACCCCCCCGATCGGAACCGGGGGTTTTTCACCCGAGCCACGCGGACGACGCGTATGATCGAGCCGGTGCGTCGCGTCGCGATCCACGGGGGCGGTGACCTCGACCACGGAGACGCCAACCGCGGGGACGGCGACGTCGAACGCGACCTCCGGGACGCCGTCGAGACGAACGGGGGGCTCCTGACGGACCCGGCCGACGCGGACGTCGTCGTCGCAGTCGGAGAGCGGGCCCTGTCCGCCGCGGCGAGGAGAGACGGGTCGGTGCCGATCCTCCCGATCGGAACCGGACGCTTCGCCGTCCCGCACCGGGTCGGTGCGGCCGCCGTCGAAGCCCTCCTCGACGGCCGGGGTCGCTCGTGGGACCACCCCCTCCTGACGGTCACCGTCGGCGACCGCGAGCCGGTCGGGACGGCGCTGTTCGACGTCACGCTGCTCACGAAGGAACCGGCACGGATCTCGGAGTACGGCGTGTCGTTCCCCGCCGGACGGACGTCGACGTTCCGCGGGGACGCCGTCGTCGTCGCGACGCCGCTCGGGAGCGACGGGTACGCGGGGGCCGCGGAGGGCCCCACGCTGGAGCCGGGAACGGGGCTCTCCGTCGTCCCCGTCGCGCCGTTCACGACCCGACCCGACGCGTGGGTCGTTCCCGACCGCGTCACCCTCTCCGTCGAGCGCGACGAGGAGCCCGTCTCGGTCGTGCTCGACGACCGTCGATGGGGGACCGTCCCGCCGTACGAGCCGATCGTCGTCGCCGCGACCGGGCGGATCGAGATCGTGTCGGTTCCGACGACGGACGCCCCCGAGTGAGCGCCGCCGATTGGAAAAACTCTAATGAGTCGTGCACGGAAGTGATGGTATGGACCCACTGCAGTTCCTCGTGCCGCTCGACTGGTTGGCGGTCGTCGGGCCGGTGCTGCCGTTCGCGATCCTCGTGATGGCCGTCGCGAACCTCGCGACCCGACACCTCGCGCACGGACGCCACGTCGAACAGGCCGAAGACGGCGACAGCGTCGAGCCGTACACGCCCCACGCGTTCACGAACATCGGGCTCATCCTGTTGAGCTTCCTGTTCGCGCTCGACGCGCCGACCGGCGGCGTCATCCTCTCCGTGCTCGTCGTGACGATGCTCGTCGCGGACCTGTTCGAGTTCGAGGCCCGAAACGTCGAAGCGCGCAACGACATGACGATCGAGGCCCCGAAAAGCGCGCTCGTCGCCTCAGCGCTCGTGGTGTTTTACGCGGGCTACTACGCGCTGTTCTTCCTCGTCTCCGGCGTCTGGGGCCAGATCATCGCCTGAGTTCGCGCTCCCCTTCGTCGCGTCCGTCGCTCTCGCATCCGCCGATACGTCCCTTTTCAGCGCCGTCGCACGATCGTCGATTCGGACGATCCGCCACGTGAGTCACACCGGAGTCCCCGTCGGCACCGTCTTCGTGTCACAACAGCCACACATCACACCGGCCACCCGTAGCATGCCGGCTCCTCCGATCGGAGCCCCTGGCTCGAAGGGAGCTCCGACGCGACGTCTTCGGAAGGCGACGGGCGCACCGCCGGGTAGGTCGTTGACGTCGGGGGCGGTGGTGAAAACGGGAGGATACGTAGACGGCGAAGAACGGACGAGAAAACGGAGGAAACGCCGATCGACGGTCAGTTCGCCGCGTCGTCGGCGAGCAAGTCACGGAGCTCGCGGCTCGCCGGGACGAGGACCCAGAACGTGAGCGCGCCGACGATCATCAGCCAGAAGAAGGCGTCGCCGGCGAAGATCCCGATCTCGTCGTACACGCTCTGTGCGGCCCGCGGATCGGCGAACAGCTGGTTGATGTCGTAGAAGCTCGGCGTCCGGTACCAGCCGGCGAACGTGAGCCACCCGAGCCCCCCGATGGTGAAGAGAGCCAGGCCCTTCATGAACTCGTCTGCCATTACCTTACCCTTCGCTGGAGTCCTCTTGAGCCTTTCCCATTCCCTGGGCTCGGAACCTCGTTCCAAGCACGTACATCGCCGTTCCCAGCAGGATCGACGACACGCCGGCGATGACGAGCACCGCGCTCAACACGTCCTCCGCGAGCCCGAGCCCGATCGAGTCGAGCACGAAGACGATCGTCGTCCGGACGAAGCTCACCTGGAGGGTCGCCGCGTCGATGAGCGTGAACCCGACGAAGAACGTGACGACCGCCGCCAGCGTCGAGAAGACGACGACGGTCTTGTACAGCCGAAGGGGAACGACGACCTCGCGACCGTCCGGGCCGACGCGCGGGCCGATGGGCTCGTTTCGCGGGTCGTCGGGGTCGTCCTTCGCGATCGGGTCGCCCGTCTCGTCGACGGCTTGCACGTCGTCGTTGGTGTCTGGTGTAGGCATCGGGAGATAACGGAGACGGAACGGGAGCCGGTCGGAGCCGTTCGTGTGACGTTATTTGGGCGGCCGCAGCATGTAGTACCGCCGGTTGAGGTCGTACATGTACCCCTCGCGCATCGTTTTCAGGACGGCGTACGTCACGATCGCACCGAGCACCGGGAGCAGGAACACGAGGTTCAACAGGAGGTCGAGCTCGATCGGGACGAGGTTCTGGATGGCGAGGATGCCGATCGTGACCGAGAAGATCACGCCGGAGACCCCGATCGCCGCCCAGAGCGGCTCCTCGACCGGTCGGCGAGCGCTTCCCTTGTTCAGGAACGGGACGAGCCCGATGAACCCGAAGATCACGCCGTGCGTGACGAGCCCGTACAGCTCGTCGGACATGACCTTGTCGCCGCCGAGCACCGCGAGTTCGGGGTTGATCGGGTCGAGGTGGAGCAGCCCGAACGACCAGTAGAGGTACCAGTCAGGAAGGATGATCGCGGGCGTCGAACCGGGGTTCGCGGGCGCGCCGAAGTGCGGCGGCAACAGCGCCGAGACGAGCAGCATGACGCCGATGAAGAAGCTCGAGATCGCGAGGTTGCGGATCGTCTCGTGGGGCCACGTCGGGAACCCCAACACGTCGCGCTCGACGTACGTCGACTCGGCTCGGAGGTCCTCGTCCTCGCGGCGCGAGCGCTCGAAGTACTGGTAGGTGAGCTGTGAGAGCCCCTGCGTGTGCTCCTTCCGCTCGGACCACGTCGGCGTCTCGTCGTCCGGCGGCACCGTGGCCGGAGGTCCACCGTCCGTGCGCGCTTCCTCGTCGGTGCCACCGTCGGTCAGGGCTCGCTCGGCGTCGCCGGGCGAGTCGGTCGTAGCGTGGTTGTCGTCGGTCATTGGATTAGTGCGGCTCCGCGATGCCCTGCACCCAGACGATGCCGACGTGGAGCGCGATGAGCGCCGTGACCACGAACGGCAACACGAACACGTGCAGGATGTACATTCTCACGAGCGTCGCCTGTCCGAGCGTGAACCCGCCGAACAGGAGTTGGGCCACCCACTCACCCACCAACGGGGTCGCGAGGGCCATCTCGACGCCGATCTGTGCCGCCCAGAAGGACAGCTGCTTCCACGGCAGCACGTACCCGGAGAACCCGAACAGCAGCGTCAGGCCGATGAGCACGATGCCGAGGATCCAGTTGACCTCGCGGGGCTCCTTGTAGGAGCCGGTGAAGTAGACGCGCAGCATGTGGAGGAACACCGCTGCCACCATGAACTGGGCGGACCAGCGGTGGATCGAGCGGAGCATGAACCCGAACTGCACGTCCTGCATGATCTCGACGACGGAGTCGTACGCGGCCGTCGGGTCGCCCTGTGCGGCCATACCGGCGGTCGACGGCGAGTAGTAGAACCCGAGCAGCGCGCCGGAGACGGCCGCCACCAGATAGGCGACGATCGAGAGCGATCCGAGCGAGTACAGGGGGTACCAGTACCAGAACTTGTTGTCGAGGTCGTACTGTTCGGTGTGGCTCTTCGGCATCTGGAGGTTCGCGCGGTAGTACATCGTCTCCAGCAGCTCGAGGTAGTCGACGATGCGGAGGCGCTTGTCGAGCCAGATGAGCGTGGTGAGGAACGCGGTCTCGATGACCGTGAGGTCCTGTCGTTTGAGCCACGCGTTGTGGTCCATCTCGTCTTGTTTCTTGAGGCTCATTGTGGTGTCACCGCTTGTAGTACGGGTAGATCGCGCGTTTCACCGTGTCCCACGCGTCACCGGCTTCGAGTTCGACGCCGTCCTTCTGCTCTTCGCGCACGTAGAGGTCCTCCCACTTGCGGCGGCGTTTCTTGACGATCATGACGTCGGGGAGGAACTCCTTGCGGTACAACAGGAGGATGAACCCGAGGTCGATGAAGATGAGCGCGAGCAGCGCACCCATGTACATGTTGCCGAACTCGGTCGACGCCCAACCGAACATCAGCCCGTAGACGAACAGGAAGACGAAGACGACCTCGATGACCGTCAGCAGGACGATGGCGATGGCGGCCGTCGTGCTCTCGCGGGCGGGTTCGTACCGGTGAATGTCGCCGTACGAGGAGCCGCTGGAGCTCATCGGTTCCCCCCGTGGCCGGTGTGTGCGGACTCGCCGTACTTCAGCATGTAGAACGTGAAGACGAACGTCAACACGATGCCGAACACCGAGGCGACGCCGACCCAGTGGGCGTGGATCGGCACGCCCCACTGGCCGGGGTCCTCGGGCCAGCCGTCGTCCGGCCCCGGCTCGATGACCGGAACGTCGTCGCCGACGGCGACGGCACCGAACATGTTGACCCCACGGTGGGGCGCACAGACGTAGCCGGTCCGGCCGCCGTCATCGAAGGTGTACTCGTACTCGTACCCCTCCTCGTCGACCGGACTCCCGCTCTCGAGGTCGGGGTGGTCGTTCTCGAAGTCGGTGTTCTCCTCGTCGGCGACGACGTTGTGTGCGCCTCCGCCACCGGTCCACACCCAGCGAACCGTCGTTCCCTCGTCGATCCAGATCCCGGCCGGGGAGAAGGCGAGGTCGCCTCCGTTCCCCTCGGCACCGACGTCGACGACGACCTCGTCCTGGCCGCGGAGGTCTTCATACCCCCCGTCGACGCCGTCGAGATAGCCCTCGAAGTCGGGGCTTTCCTCGGCCGAGACCGTGCCGGTCGCTGCGGTCGAGGCGGCGACCGCGGCGGTGGCACCGCCGGCCGTTCGCACGAATTCCCGCCGTTTCATACGGATCATCGTCAGGACGGCGCGCGCTTAAACCCACCGACTAACACCGACCGATGGGGAGACAGGATAGGCCCTGTATCCCCCGTTTTCGGGCGTTTCATCGCTCACCGTCGTCGTCGTTCACGGCGGGTCCGTCGACGGGGACGAACGCCGGCCGCTCCTCCGCGTCGCGAAGCGCCCGCAGCCGCTCGCGGTACTCCTCCGCGCGGAACCGATCGGAGAGGCGGGCGTTCGCGACCATCGCGAACAGGAAGACGCCGACGAGGAGAAACAACAGCCCGACCGCGGGCGCGACGATCGTCTCGACGCCGAGGAACAGCCACGACCCGAGCAGCGCCACGCCCGCGAGCAGCTGAATGGCGGCGATGGCCTGGATCATCAGGTTTCCGAACTCGCCGGACCCCTGCGGCACGGTGTCCGGATGCGGGAGCGACCAGTCGTCCGGCGGCTCCGGGACGTCGTACTCCTCCATCGCCGCCAGCGCGACGATGGGTTCGACGTCGCGCAGCACCGTCCCGCGACCGGTCACTTCGCCGCTCGGGTCGACGATCGCGTAGCCCTCGTCGGAGTAGACGAGCACGCGCTCGCGCCCGTCCTCGCGAACGCGTTCGAGGATCCCGAACACCTCCCGGCGGGCGATCCGTGACTTCAACTCGTTCTCGGCGCGGTCGAGCAGCTCGTCGCCCGTGATCCACGTGTCGGGGTCGAAGGCGGCGTCCCACTCGTCGGCGCTCATCCGGGCCATGTCCGACGGCCCGAAGTCGTCGAAGTCGTACTCGGCGTCCACCCGCTCCCGGAGGGCCTCGATCTCCGCGTCGGGATCGGGGCGATCCTCGCTTTCGACGCCGCTCGGCTCCGTACCGTCGTTCCGATCGGTGGCGTCGGGCTCCGATCGCGTCGGGGCGTCGTCCATCGTCCCGGGCTACGCGTTCCGGACGCTAACGGCTTTCGCCCGACGAGCGCTTATAAGTCGCGTCGCTGAGTCATCCCGCTCGCCGGGATCGGGGAGTTTTACGCGCCGCGGGCCGAACGTCGCCCATGGTCGACGAGTCGGTCATCGCGGCGGCGGCGGGGCTGTCGGTGACCGCGAGCCTCCCGTTCCTGCTCTACGGCGCGTGGATCATGATCGACGCCGAGACGGTGACGTGGAACGTGTTGACGCACCACTTGAAGTACATCGTCGTCGGGCTGTCGCTGACGACGGTCCCCGTCGTGACGTGGATGCTCCCGCGGATCCTCGGTCAGATGACCGGCGACGCGGTGATCCACGCCTTCTTCGGGCTGCAAGCGTACGCGCTGCTCGTCTTCGCGCTCACGGGGATCGTTCGGATCTTCCAGGCGAAACACGGGTCCGGCGCGTATCACGACCCCGACGCCGACATCGACGACCTCCACGAGAACATGGGTCACTGGCGGAGCCGGCTTCGGGTCGGCGTCGCCGGCTTCATGATCCTCTGGCTCTGCGCGTGGGTGACCGGGCTCTACCGCTTTTATATCCTCCACCTCCTCCCAGCCCTCACTTGAGCCCCGACCGGTCGGGAAGTCGTCGAAAGCGGAAGTCTTCGGATCGGCGGTGAAGGATCGGAATCGGCGGTGAGATCGGGTCGGCCGAGGGCGGGGACGACCGCCCGTCATCACCCGCCGCGACCGACAGCTTCAATCCCGTTTTGACCGTATCCGTGCGTATCGTGGCAGTTACCTTCGACCTGTTCGGCACGCTCGTCGACGTCGACTACCCGTCGGACCCGGCGGAAGTCGTCGCCCGCGAGCTGGAGTCGCGCGGCGTCGACGTCCCCGACGACTGGCACGTCGCCTACGGCGAACGCCACGTCGACGCGCCGCCGGGAGCGGAAGTCCCCCTGCCGGCCCACGTCGCGCGGGCGCTGGCGTCGCGCGGCGTCGACGCCCCCGGGAACGTCGCTCGGCACGCGGTCGTCGCTGCGTTCGATCCGAACGTCACCCGACGTGACGGGGCCGTGGAGGCGATCCGCGCGGCGGCGGCGCGCGGGCCGGTCGGCCTCCTCTCGAACTGTGCGGTGCCCGAGTTGGTCCCGCGGACGCTGATCCGCGCGGGGCTGCGCGGCGAGTTCGACGCCGTCACCACGAGCGTCGGCTGCGGCTGGCGGAAGCCACACCGGAAGGCGTTCGAGGCGGCCGCCGCGTCGCTCGACGTCGACCCGGCCGCGCTCACACACGTCGGCGACGACGCGACCACGGACGGCGGCGTCGTCGAGGTGGGCGGGCGGTTCATCGACGTGACGGAGACCCCGCTCACGGCGCTCGCCGGCGAGTTGGAGGCCGAGCCGTGAGCCTCGCGGCGGGGGGTGCCGTCGCGCTCGCCGCCGCCCTCGACCGAACCGTGGCCGAGCCGCCGGCGCGCGTCCACCCCGTCGCG
>LFFM01002164.1_pt1 | contig 13122 bp, 12 predicted proteins | sample 643131 | NCBI WGS metagenome assembly LFFM01 (sample SAMN03777445, study PRJNA286221) | soda lake metagenome | biome: soda lake; feature: Kulunda steppe; material: water; isolation source: sample Tc-Br brine of Tanatar trona crystallizer | place: Russia: Kulunda steppe | collected 2011-07
CCTGGAGATCACCGAATCCCTGGAACAACTGCGTGCCCTGTGGCACGGCTTTACGATCCAGGTCGCCGTAGCCGAGGAGCGCCCCGGCCCCGGGGTCGACACCCCTGAGGATCTCACCCGTATCGCGCGACAGTTGCGCTGAGACGGGTCGCAGCACCCGGCTAGTTCGTGGCGGCTCCACACTCGGTTGCGGAAAGAACCTCAACTGGACAAGCTCCGCAGCATTTGCTTGTAATGGACAGGGGCCTCTGCGCTTATAAGGCCCTGTTTTGTTGAGCGATCAGGAGGATCAAGCATGGGAGACGAAGGGGGTGGTCCAGGCCACTCGCCGGAGCCAGACTTACCCACCGACGCAGCGGTATGGAGTGACCCGCAACTGGCGCAGCGAACCCTGGACGGTCTGGACGCGCACATCTGCGTGATCGATCACGGTGCCCGGATTCGCCTCACCAACGCGGCGTGGCGGAGTTTTGCGCGGGCTGCCGGCGAGTACGGGACCGGAACCGGGGAAGGCGTCAACTACCTGGAGGCCCTTGCCCATTCCGCTGCGTCCGGGGACCGGGAGGCGCAGCAGATCCAAGTCGATCTGCGGGAACTCCTTCAGGGGCGTCGCGAGGTTGTCCGCCACGAGTACCCCTGCTCAACCCCGCAACGGAAGCTGTGGTTCCTGATGGTCGCCCGCCCACTCTCGGCGACCCGTTTATCGCGCACCCCCGTTGGGGCCGTAATCGCCCATGTGGATATTACCGACCGGTATGAAGCCGAGCAGGCGGCAACAGCCATCGCTGAGGACTTGCGCCAGGCGAACCGGGCGAAGAGTGACGTTCTTCTTGCCGCCAGCCATGACCTGCGCAATCACCTTAACGGGGCCCAGGGCTTTCAGGAGATTCTCGCCCAGACAGAGCTCACCGCAGAGCAACGTCGTTACCTCAATCACAGCCAGATCGCGCTCCAGCAGCTCCAGGAGCTGACCCGGATGCTGGTCGAACTCGCACAGCTTGAGCGGGGTCAACTGTGCTTTGCCGAAGAGCCGCTCGACATCCTCCACGTCATGGAGCAGCAGAAGGAGCTCCTGACCCTCAAAGCGCAGCAGAAAGATCTGGACCTGACGGTCGAGAGCGGGCAGCTTGAGGTGCACCGCTTCCTGGGGGACGAGCAGCGTCTCGGCCAGATCATGTACAACCTGGCTACAAACGCGCTCCGCTACACGGACGAAGGCTCCGTCACTATCCGGGTGAGCGGAGGCCTTACTGGACCGGTGCTGCTGGAGGTCATGGATACGGGATCTGGCCTATCCGAAGCAGAGCGCAGGACGATCTTCGACCGCTTCTCGCGGGGGCGCGCCGACGTGGCAAATCGCGCCCCGGAAGGTTTGGGACTCGACCTCGCGATCTGCACCGAGTTGGCCGCGGCGATGGGCGGGGAGATCGAAGTCCGCAACAGCGGTAGTGGGGCACACTTCACGGTGCGCCTTCCCCTGAAGCCCCTCCACCGGCAATAGGTTGCGTGAGGCGTGGTGGTAGCGGGGAATGGTTATGCGTCACTAAGCATCTGATTCTGCTAAAATGGCACGCTTTTCACGGGTCGAAATGAGCGCTTGAGTGCATGAATTTGAACAATAAGACGTCGATATTGCTCGTCTGCATGGGCAACATCTGCCGATCTCCGACGGCGGAGGGGGTGCTGCGACATCGCCTTCGTGAACAGGGGCTTACCGAAAGGATTATCACCGATTCTGCAGGTACCCACGATTACCACATCGGCAAGCCCCCGGATCCGCGGGCACAGGAGGCGGCGCGGCGGCGCGGCTACGATATCAGCGATCTGCGCGCGCGGCAGGTGGAGCGAGCTGATTTCGAGCTTTTCGATCGAATCCTCGCTATGGACGAGGGCAACCTGGGGATCCTGCGGGCTGACTGCCCGCGGCAACATACGGGGAAACTCGAACTCTTCCTGGATTACGCCCGTGAACGCTCGGAGCGCGAGGTCCCTGACCCTTACTTCGGCGGAAGCCGGGGCTTTGAGTATGTCCTCGATCTGATTGAGGAGGCCAGCGAGGGCCTCATCGCATCATTGCGGCGTAACCTAAAGGGATAATCGTCAGCCCCCGCAGGCCGGGGGCTGACGCTAATTTTGTCGGCTCCTTTTACCCGTTTTCCCGCCGCGACGCCTCTTCGGGAGTGCTGCCGGTGCCCGCCTCGGACGGGGAGATAGCTTCCGCCTCACCCTCGGACGCCTCTTCAGTCGGTGGGGTGGCCTCGGCAGAAATAGCCTCCTCGCGAGGACGGCGGGGTCGCCCCGACCACTGCGTGCGCTCGCCGCTCCGGCCGTCGGTACGTGCTCCTCCGCTGGGGATGTAGCCGGTCACTGCAGCCGGGGATGGCGCGTCCGTCTCCGTGGAGTGATCCTCAGCTTCTGCGTTCCCGGTCGTCTCCTGGGTGGTTTGCGTATCACCTTCGGCCTCCGCTGCGGAGTCAGGATGCGACTCACCCTTATCCTCGCCGGCGGCGCCGCGCCGCCCACCCCGGCGGCCGCGGCCCCCACGTGCGCCCCGGCGACCCGAGGTTGCACCGCGCTCACCGCTGCTCTCCATAGAGCCTGCTTGCGTCTCATCACCCGACGCCGGCGTTTCAGCCCCCTTCTTACTGGCGGTCTCGGCGGTTGCGGCTACCTCGGTTGCCTGCCCACGCTCCGGTGCGGTGCTTTCTGCAACCTGCTCCTGGGCCTGTTCACTGGCCGATGAGGATGCGGGAGCCGGGCTTTGGCTCTCTCCCTGCGGTCTCCGGTTCTGTCCATCTGACGACTCTGCCGCGGCACCCTTGGTCCGTGCGTTGGAGACTTCAGTGTCGGCAGCCCCGGATTCGGCCTGCGCCGCGCTGCGCCGCCGGCGACGCCCACCCCGACGGCCGCGACGGCTTCTGCCAGTACGGCCCCCGCTGCCGGAGTCGCTGCTCCCGTTCTCCGCTGAGCCGCCCGCTTGCCCTTCCGTCGGGGTACCGTGTGCCCCTTGGGTCTTGTCCTTTTCCGCTTCTCCGGCTGTTTCTGCTGAAGGCACGGCCTTGGCGCGCGTATCGCTTCCGGAGGCTTTGATCGAATCCTCGGCTGCCTTTTCACCCTGATCGTCAGCCCCGGGGGCGGTCTGCCCGCTTCGCTGGTTCCGCCCACCGCGGGAACGTCCTCCTCTGCGGCCACGACGGCTGCCACTGCGCTCTCGAGCATCGTCCTCGCCGTCCGTATCACGGTCTGGTCCGCCTTTACTCGATGCCTGGGCGCTCGATTTCTTCTGCTGTGCGGACTCCGTGTCGGCCTCCTGCTGCTGGCCGTTCTGAAAGAGAAGCCCACGCAGCCGGCGGAAAATCGAGCTGAGCGGCGCGTCCGAACTGCCGCCTGCGCCCTCGTGGGCATCAGCGGATGCAACGGTCTCCCGATCCTTCCCTGATCCGCTTTGCTCCTGCGGGGCAGGGGCCGGCGCACTGGGGGTCACACCCTGGACGGCAGGGGCCGGCGGCCGGCTCACAGGAGTCCCGGCTTCCACCACCGTCGGCTCCGGCGCAGGGGTCGCCAGATCGTAGCTACTGGCTTCCGCATCCATCTCCTCGTCGGTCCGCAGCCGCCGGATCTCGTAGTGCGGCGTTTCCAGATTGCGGTTCGGGATCAGGAGGATATGCACGCCGTGGCGGTGCTCCAGCTCGGCGATCTGGCTACGCTTCTCGTTCAGCAGGAAGGTGGCCACATCGACCGGCAATTGGGCCAGGACACGGCCGGTCTTCTCCTTCATCCCTTCCTCTTCGATGATGCGCAGGATCGACAACGCCAACGACTCCACGCTGCGCACCGTGCCCTGACCGCCGCAGCGGCTGCAGACCTCCTGGTGAGCCTCGCCTAGCGAGGAGCGCAGGCGTTGCCGCGACATCTCGAGAAGGCCGAAGCGAGAGATACGCCCGATCTGGACACGGGCCCGATCGGCCTTGACCGCTTCGCGCAGCCGATTCTCCACCTCGCGCTGGTGCCGTGGCGGCCCCATATCAATGAAGTCGATGACGATCAGCCCGCCAAGATCACGCAGGCGCAGCTGGCGGGCGATCTCGTCAGCGGCCTCTAGGTTCGTGTTGAGCGCCGTTTCCTCAATGTCGGCGCCCTTGGTCGCCCGCGATGAGTTAATATCGATCGAGATCAGCGCCTCGGTGTGATCGATCGCGATCGCGCCCCCGGAAGGGAGCCGCACGTCGCGCTGGAACGCTGACTCGATCTGGCTCTCGATCTGATAGCGGGAGAAGAGGGGGACCGCGTCCGAGTAGCGTTTGAGCTTTTGCCGGTTATACGGCATGACTTGATCGACGAAATCCCGGGCCTTGTTGTAGACCGTCTCGTCATCCACGAGGATCTCGCCGATGTCCGGGCGCAGGTAGTCCCGTAATGCCCGGATGATGACGTCGCTCTCCTGGTAAACCAAGAACGGCGCCGCACGCTCCGAGGTCGCCTTCTGAATGGCGTCCCAGAGCTTGAGCAAGTAGTCAAGGTCCCATTGGAGCTCCTCGGTGCTGCGCCCGACGCCAGCGGTCCGGACGATCAGCCCCATCCCTTCGGGGACCTCCAGCTGACGCAGGCTCTCCCGAATCTCGGCGCGCTCGGAACCCTCGATCCGCCGGGATACGCCTCCGGCTCGCGGGTTGTTCGGCATGAGAACAAGGTAGCGACCAGCGAGGCTGATGTAGGTGGTCAGTGCCGCGCCTTTATTGCCTCGCTCTTCCTTGTCCACCTGGACCAGGACTTCCTGGTTTTCGCGCAGCCCTTCTTTCGCTGAACTGCGCTGACCGTCGGCAGAGGCAAAATAGGAAGGCGCGATCTCCTTGAAAGGCAGAAAACCGTGGCGTTCCGCGCCGTACTGGACAAACGCCGCTTCAAGGCTGGGCTCGACGCGGGTGATAATCCCTTTGTAGATGTTGGCTTTTTTCTGCTCCCGCGAGGGAGCCTCGATATCCAGGTCGTAAAGGACTTGGCCATCGACGAGGGCGACTCGCAACTCCTCCGGCTGAGTTGCGTTGATGAGCATTCTCTTCATGGGCTGACACTCTCCGCAGCCCTGCCGCCAGCGCCTCGAACTGTCGGGTGTCGACGGACCATGGCGGGCGCGTCTCGGTCGCCGCGGCGGCGACGCGCGCCTTTTCCGAAAGCCAGGGCTGATCCAGCCCGGACCAATAAGCAATCCAGGCCATCCAGCGAAAGAGGTCCGATCGTGCCATCCGCGCAGCTCCAAGGGGGCGCAGGGCGTCTTGTTCGTGATTGTTCGTCGGGCTGCCCCCGATTGGTAATTCGGTCCGCCCGTACGGGTTCTCGGATGGCGTGCATCAGCAAGCGCCACCCGCGGGGAAACTCTCCGTGGCCGGACGCATCCTCGGCCACGTGCGGTCAATTGTATCAGGCACTTGTAACCCCATTCAAATGCAAAGATTTGCTACACTCCACACCATGCCCGATACCGCTTCCCGCGTCCGCTACCACCAGGTCGATCCCGACGAAGCCGGCCAGCGCATCGACAATTTCCTTTTGCGTCAACTCAAGGGGCTACCGCGCAGCCGCATCTATCGACTCCTGCGTAAAGGGGAGGTGCGTGTCGATGGCGGTCGCGCCAAGCCGACCCGGCGCCTGGCGGCTGGCGAAGTCGTGCGGATCCCACCGCTTCAGCGCGCCCCTCAAGGCAGCGCAGAGGGCAGCAGCGAGGTTCCGCGCGCCCTGGCCCAACGCCTGCGCCGCGGCATCCTCTACGAGGATGAGCGTCTCCTGATTCTGGACAAACCCTCCGGGCTCGCCGTCCACGGTGGTAGCACCGTTCGCCTCGGGTTGATCGAGGCACTTCGCAAGATCCGCCCCGACTTGCCTTTTGTCGAACTCGCCCATCGACTGGACCAGGAGACCAGCGGCTGCCTGATGCTCGGCAAACGGCGATCAACCCTTCGGCGGCTCCACGCCCAGATCCGAGACCACCGAGTTGAAAAACGCTATACGGCGTTGCTGCAAGGGCGACTGGAGACCGATCATTGCCCGGTGGACGCCCCGCTGTTGCGCTTGCCTGGCGCCCCGCGCGAGCGCCAGGTGCGTGTGGACCCGGATGGCCGGCCGGCACGAACCGAGTTCCGGGTTCTCCAGCGCTGGGAGGAAGCCACACTGGTGGAGGCACGCCTGGAGACCGGACGGACCCACCAGATTCGGGTCCACGCCAGACACCTGGGCCACCCCGTAGCCGGGGACGAGCGCTATGGGGAGCGTTGCGAGATGCTGCGCGACGCCGGTCTGCGGCGGCTCTTCCTGCACGCAAGCAAACTGCAGCTGAACCATCCGGAAACCGGCGAGTCGATCTCCGTAGAGGCGCCGCTCGACGAAACGCTGACCAGCGTTCTCGAGCACCTCGGCCCCGCTGCGCAGGACGGCCCTGCCGTCGTTAGACCGAGAGAGGATGACTGATGAGCGAACATATGTCCGACCGCGAGGCACTGCTGGAGCTACTCCGCGAGAACGTCCGTGAACAGCGCCGGGCCCGGCGCTGGCGGTTGATTACCCGCGGCGTGTTTCTGGCTGTCGTCGTGCTGATCGCCATCTCGATAGGACGGTTCGAATTCGCCGCCGAGGAAGAGGTCGGCCCCCACACCGCCGAGGTTCGAATCGACGGCCCGATCATGGCTGATTCCGCTGCCAGCGCTGAGCAGGTGATCCGCGGGTTGGAGCGGGCCTTCGAGGCCGATGATGTCGCCGGCGTCGTTCTGCGGATTAACAGCCCAGGGGGCAGCGCTGTACACGCCCGGCAAATCAATGAAGCGCTGCGAAACCTGCGCGACGATCACGAGGACATCCCGGTCCACGCGGTGATCGAGGACGTCGGTGCCTCGGGCGCATATTACGTGGCCGCAGCCGCCGATCAAATCCACGTCAACGAGTCGAGCATCGTCGGCTCCATCGGCGTGATTATGGGGAGCTTCGGCATTGAAGAGGCCATGGAGCGCCTCGGTATTGAGCGCCGGCTCTATACAGCCGGTGCGGATAAGGCCTTTCTCGACCCCTTCGGCCCGGAAAATCCCGAACATGTCGAGCACTTGCAGACGATGCTTGATGACATTCACGAGCAGTTTATCGATGCGGTGCGCTCCGGCCGGGGCGAGCGCATCGAGGAGGCCGGAATGGACGAGGACGAGCTCTTCTCCGGGCTCGTCTGGACCGGTCGTCAAAGCCTGGAAACCGGTCTGACCGATGAGATCGGGAGTGTGCGCAGCGTCGCACGTGATGTGATCGGCGAGGAGGAGATCGTCGACTACACCGCACGACGCGATCTCCTCTCCCAGCTCGCCGAGCGTTTCGGGACCGCCCTGGGGGTCGGCGCCTATGAAACGCTTCAGCGGTTGGAGATGCAACCGCGCTGAACGCGGTTACGGCCTGCGCCGCCGGGGAGGGTGGCGCACAAGCTGCCGCCCTCCCTCTGCGACCTGCGGTCCGGGGTCTCTCACAGGGCTAAGGAAGGATGAAACCGTGGGCACGCAGTAGCCGCGATAGCGAGATCAATGGGAGGCCGATCAACGCGGTCGGGTCCTGGCTATCCACGGCCTCGAGCAGCGTCGCGCCGAGCCCCTCGGAGCGGATCGCACCGGCGCAGTCGAAAGGGCGGTCAGCGGCAATGTAGCGATCCACGCTGGCCGCATCCAGGGCACGGAAGCGCACCGAGACCGGCTCCAGGGCCTCTTCAACCCGCCCATCGCACTGAACGCACACTGCGGCAAGAAAGCGCACCGTGCCGCCGGAGTAGCTCAGCAGCTGGTGGCGGGCGCGGGCCGAATCCCCGGGTTTGCCGAGAATACGCCCTTCAAAAACGGCCACCTGGTCGCTGCCGATCACCGCAGCCCCGGCATTAGCGGCGGCCACCGCCGCTGCCTTTTCCCGGGCTAGTCGCATGACGGCAGCCTCTGACGACTCTTCCGGGAGGATCCGCTCATCGATATCCGCCGCTTGGACCGTAAAGGGAATACCGAAGCGTTCAAGCAGTTCACGCCGATAAGGTGACCCCGAAGCAAGGATTAGCGGTTTCGAATCGTTCATCAACTCCTCTTTGCAAATGCCGGGAAACTGCGCAGGTTAGCCGCGGATTTTACCGGGTTCCAGCACTTTACACTCTTCCCCCGCAGGGCTAGTATGCAGGCCCTTATGTTGCCGGACGGCCTAGTCCCCGAAGATTTCGCCAGCGCCAGCCCGTACCGCGAAGGAACGCTGGCGCTCGACCGCATGCCCCGGTTGGTCCCGTTGCTAGCGGCTTCGGATGGCCAGGCCTGGGTGCGCCTGCGCGGCGACGAGGACGAGGCCGGACGCCGCATCGTCGAGGGCGAGCTGCGCGCTGAAGTGCCACTTCGCTGCCATCGCTGCCTGGGTGTCTATTACCACAGGGTGGCAGGTGCTTTTCGGGTGGTAGTCGTGGCCTCCGAGGCTGACGGCGACGCGCTGCCGGACGAGCTGGAGCCGTTTGTTTGCGCCGGGTCGGTCCAGCCGCTGACCGTGGCCGAGGAAGAGATCCTCCTCGGCCTGCCGGTGGTGGCACGCCACGACGAGGGCGAGTGTGCCCCACCCGGGCACGATGCAGGCGTCCGTCGTGAGGAGCTCAGCCCCTTCGCGGCGCTGCGCGGACACGTGCGGCCGGCAGACAGCGACGACTAACCGGGACACGACGAAGTCGAGTCCCATGGAACGAGACCGTTTCACGCGGGCCACGGCCCGCAGCAGTGGAGTTCAAGCAGATGGCCGTTCAACAGAACCGTAAAACCCCCTCGAAGCGCGGCATGCGCCGCTCCCATGACAGCCTCGGGAAGCCAACTCTGGCGACGGAGTCGAGCACCGGTGAGACCCATCGCCGCCATCACGTCAGCGCCGACGGCTACTACCGTGGCCGCAAGGTGACCAAAGGCCAGGACGATTGAGGGCACACCCCGATGAAAACTCGGGGGAGGAGCCGCATGCGCGTTAACAGGTGCCGGGAGGGTGCATGGCCGAGGTGACCACGCTGTCGCTGGACGCGATGGGCGGCGATCACGGCCCATCCGTGGTCGTCCCGGCCGCCCGCGCGGCACTGGAGCGCCATCCGGACCTTAACCTGATTCTCGTCGGGCCGGAGGATCGGCTCAGCGCGCATCTATCGAACCACAAGATGGAGGTGGACGACCGTCTTCAGGTCCGCCACTGCACCCAGGTCGTGGCCATGGACGAACCCCCGTCCCAAGCTCTGCGAACCAAACGGGACTCTTCGATGCGCATCGCCCTGGAGCTGGTCCGCTCCGGCGAAGCGGACGGCTGTGTCAGCGCTGGTAACACCGGTGCTTTGATGGCGACTGCGCGGTACCTGCTCAAGACCCTGCCGGGTATCGACCGGCCGGCGATCATGAGCACGATACCCTCCCGTGGCGGCGCTAGCCACATGCTCGATCTCGGGGGCAACGTCGACTGCAGCGCCGAGCATCTGTTCCAGTTCGGCATTATGGGCGCCGTCGCCGCCGAGGCGATTTATGGCGCACATCGCCCCCGCGTTGGGCTGCTCAATATCGGCGAGGAAGAGATCAAGGGTAACGAGCAGGTCAAGGCCGCTGCGGAGATGCTTGCCGGGACGGACGAGATCAACTACACCGGGTACGTAGAGGGCGACGGCATCTTCAAAGGAGAGGCCGATGTCGTCGTCTGCGACGGTTTTGTGGGCAATGTCGCGCTCAAGAGCAGCGAGGGGGTTGCCAGCCTGATTGCCGATTTCATGCGCCAGGAGTTCCACCGCAATCTGCTGACCCGGCTCGCAGGGGTGGTCGCACTGCCGGTACTGCGCTCACTGCGCAAGCGGATCGACCCGCGCCAGTATAACGGGGCGAGCCTGCTCGGCCTGCGGGGCGTGGCGCTTAAGAGCCACGGCTCAGCGGATATTCTCGCTTTCGGCCGCGCCATCGACACCGCACGGTGTGAGGCGGAGCAGGGGGTCCCGCAACTGATCAATGCGCGGGTTGAGCGACTACTCGGTGCGAGGGCAGAGGCGTGACAACCGGGGCGCGGATCATTGGTACGGGCAGTTACCTGCCCGAGCGGGTGGTTAGCAACCAGGAACTGGAAGCCCTGGTCGAGACCTCTGATCAGTGGATCCAGGAACGTACCGGGATCCGCGAGCGTCGCGTAGTGGATGATACGCAGTCCTGCGGGGATCTCGGGCAGATCGCGGCACAACGCGCCATTGACGCCGCCGGTGTCGATCCGAAGACCATCGACCTGATCGTCGTCGCCACGTGCACCCCCGACCGCATCTTTCCCAGTACAGCATCCGGTTTGCAGCGGACGCTCGGCACGCAACCCGGAGGCGTGGCTTTCGATGTAGCAGCGGCGTGTTCAGGGTTTATCTACGCGCTTAGCGTTGCCGACCGTTTCCTTCGCACGGGCGGTGCGCGGCGGGCGCTGGTCGTCGGCACCGAGACCATGACCCGCATTCTCAACTGGCAGGACCGGGGTACCTGCGTGCTTTTCGGGGACGGTGCGGGTGCGGTGCTGCTCGATGTCAGCGAGACGCCGGGGATTCTCTCCACACACCTCCACTCCGACGGCCGCTACGAGCCGCTGCTCTACGTTCCGTGGGGCCCGGGGCGCGGCTATGCTGCCCTCGGCGAGGAGAGCGGGTACATCCACATGCGCGGGAACGAGGTCTTCAAGGTTGCCGTTAACACCCTTACGCGCATTGTGGAGGAAAGCCTCGCCGCTGCCGGCATCGATAAGCACGAAGTGGACTGGTTGGTACCTCACCAGGCAAACATTCGGATCATTCAGGCGACAGCGAAGAAGTTAGAACTTCCCATGGACCGGGTCGTTGTGACCGTCGGCGAACACGGCAATACCTCGGCCGCCTCGATTCCCATCGCGCTCGACACCGCGGTGCGCGATGGCCGCATTCAGCGCGATGAACTCCTGCTCTTCGAGGCTTTCGGCGGCGGCTTTACCTGGGGGTCGGCGCTCGTTCGCTATTGACGCGCCCGGGCCTTGCGGCAAAACAACCGGTTGAGGAGCAAAGATGAGCAGTCCGAATCCCGCGCTGGCGATTGTTTTCCCCGGGCAGGGCTCTCAGGCCGTCGGTATGATGTCGGCGTGGAGCGATGAGCCCGTCATTCGGGAAGCTTTCGCGGAAGCTTCGGAAGCGCTGGGCTATGACTTGTGGGCCCTGGTCGAGCACGGCCCAGCAGAGACGCTCGACCAGACGGACCGCACACAGCCGGCCATCCTCACAGCGAGCGTGGCACTCTGGCGACTCTGGCAGGAGCGTGGCGGTGCTTGGCCGGCCGCCCTCGCTGGACACAGCTTGGGCGAGTACTCTGCCCTGGTGGCGGCAGGCGCCCTCAGCCTGCCCGATGCGGTAGAACTCGTTGCCGACCGCGGCCGCTTTATGCAGGAGGCGGTCCCAGCCGGGGAGGGGGGCATGGCCGCCGTGCTGGGCCTCGAAGACGACCAGGTCGCGACACTCTGCACGGAGGCCGGGCAGGGCGAAGTCGTCCAGCCAGTGAACTACAATGCACCGGGTCAGGTCGTGATCGCAGGCAGCCGTGCGGCGGTGGACCGTGCAGCCGAGGCGGCCAAAGCGGCTGGGGCGAAGCGCGTAATGCCGCTGCCGGTCAGCGCCCCGTCCCACTGCAGCCTGATGCGCGACGCCGCCGAACGTCTATCGGAACGGCTCGAGGCGGTTTCGCTCGACGTGCCGCGGGTTCCGGTACTGCATAACGTGGATGTCGCTACCAGTGACGACCCCACCGAGATCCGGCGCCGGTTGGTCGAGCAGCTCGCAAACCCGGTCCGCTGGACTGAAACGGTGCAGCGGATGGCTCAGGACGGTGTGGAGACCTTGATCGAGTGCGGCCCCGGAAAGGTGCTGACTGGCCTGACTCGCCGCATTGACCGGAACCTTCAAGGGAAGGCCCTGGGCGATCCGGGCGCTTTCGATGAAGCGATCGCCGCTTTCCCCGCACAAGCGTGAACCGAATCCACAAGGAGGCATCGTGAGCAACGACCTGCAACAGGAGATCGCCCTCGTCACCGGAGCCAGCCGCGGCATTGGTCAGGCGATCCTGGAGCGCCTTGGCCATTGTGGTGCTACGGTGATCGGCACGGCGACGAGCGAATCCGGCGCCGCAGCAATCCGTGAGCGGTTGGGGAACGCCGGAATCAGCGGCACGGGCATGGCCTTGGACGTCACCGATCCGGACGGCATCAGCACCGTGCTTAACGAGATCAGCAAGGGCTACGGCACACCCACGATCCTGGTCAATAATGCGGGCATTACCCGTGACAACCTGACGATGCGGATGAAAGACGAGGAATGGGACCAGATCATCGAGACCAACCTCAGCTCTGTTTACCGCATGAGCAAGGCGTGTCTGCGTGGGATGATGAAAGCGCGCCGTGGACGGATCATCAACATCGGATCCGTGGTCGGCGCCATGGGCAATGCCGGACAGGCGAACTACGCCGCGGCCAAGGCTGGCGTGACCGGCCTGACCAAGTCCCTGGCCCGCGAGCTGGGGGGGCGCAATATTACGGTCAACACGGTTGCGCCCGGCTTTATCGAGACGGACATGACCGCGGCGATGAGCGAAGAGCAACGCGGCGCGCTGATTGCTAACGTACCCCTCGAGCGGCTTGGCTCGCCGCAGGACATTGCCGCCGCCGTGGCGTTCCTGGCATCTGCGGATGCGGGCTACATCACCGGCGAGACGCTGCACGTCAACGGCGGCATGTATATGGGCTGAATGCCGCGGATTGTCGCGGATTTTCAGACAGTTGGACGATTCTCAAGGGGGTTCTGGTACTCAACGGACTGTTCCCCTACAATACGCGCCGCAGCCGGAAGACTGCGCCAACGAGAACCTCGGAGGACCTTTTACATGAGCAGCATCGAAGACCGCGTCAAGAAAATCGTCGTTGAGCAACTGGGGGTTAAAGAGGAGGAGGTCACGGGTGAGGCCTCGTTCGTAGACGACCTTGGCGCCGACTCGCTCGATACCGTCGAACTCGTGATGGCGCTCGAGGAAGAGTTCGAGTGCGAAATCCCCGACGAGGAAGCCGAAAAGATCACGACTGTCC
>LFFM01002165.1_pt1 | contig 13122 bp, 13 predicted proteins | sample 643131 | NCBI WGS metagenome assembly LFFM01 (sample SAMN03777445, study PRJNA286221) | soda lake metagenome | biome: soda lake; feature: Kulunda steppe; material: water; isolation source: sample Tc-Br brine of Tanatar trona crystallizer | place: Russia: Kulunda steppe | collected 2011-07
GATGCTATTGCTCCACCTAAAGCTAGCGAACCGGTATCTCCCATAAAGACCTGAGCTGGATGACTATTAAACCAAGAGAAACCAAGACATGCTCCAGCAATAGCTGCAGCAAAAATAGATAAATCCACCAACCCGAAACTATAAGTTATGTAAGCAAAACTAATTGCTACGATAATTGTCACTCCAGCAGCTAAACCATCAAGGCCATCAGTTAAATTAACTGCATTAGCACTCCCAACCACTACTAAGACAACAAAAGGTAAATATAGACTTCCTAGTTCAATAGTATTACCTAAAAAAGGAACTATAATTTGAGTGCTTAGATTCAATTCTATAATAGCCACTACACCTAAAATAAGTGCAATCACAATCTGTCCCAACATTTTCTGCCAAGCTCTTAAACCCAAAGAACGTTTAGCAATTATTTTAATGCCATCATCTAATAATCCCAATAAACCATAGCCTACAACTACAAATAAAGCAAGAATTATCTGCTGCTCAAAACCAGCAAATAGCAAAGTAGCCACCAAAATAGCTAAAATAATCATTACTCCACCCATAGTTGGAATCCCTGATTTTTCTAAATGACTCTTCGGGCCAACCTCTCTAATCTGTTGCCCAAACTCTAATTTACTAAAGTATTTAATTAGCATTGGCCCAGTTAATAACACTATAACAAATGCAACTATAAAGGCATATATTAGTCCATCCATTAGCTCCACTCCTCACCACTTAATTAATCTAACTTTAATTATTAATCTCTTAATCCTGCTACAACATCTTCTAACTCCATCCCTCTTGAAGCTTTAACTAAGATAATATCATCAGCACTAACTAGCTCTAATGCTTGATTAATCACCTCTTCTTTTTCCATCATGCTATAAGTATTTGCTGTAGCAAAACCATTTTCCACAGCGCCTTCAGTAATCTTTGCTGCTAACTCACCAATTGCAATTATATAATCAATCTCTGTTTCTGCTATATAAGCCCCTAATTGATAATGCTCCTCTTCAGCTAAATGACCTAACTCAAACATATCACCTAAAATAGCTATCTTAGCATCTGACTCTAGCTCGCATAAAGTATCTATTGCTGCCTTCATCGAAGTTGGATTAGCATTATATACATCATTAATCAGTTTAAAACCCTTATCTGTCTCTAATAATTGATTTCTCATTTCACTTAACTCTAAATTCCTAAAACCCTGCTTAATCTCTGCTTTAGTTAAATCAAATCTATCAGCCACCACTAAAGCGGCTAAAGCATTATAGACATTATAACTGCCTTGAATTGGTAAAGTGATAGTCATAGCTTCTCGCTCAGGCATTTCAGCCCTAAATTCAACTCCATCTGTAAGAACTTCTATCTGGCTAGCACTAAAATCTGCCTCTTGCTTTACAGCATAACTTCTATAGTCAGCTTCTGTCAAACCTTTCATCTTTATCACTCGCTGATCATCAGCATTTAGGATAGCCAAGCCAGTCTCAGGCAGATTCTTAACTAATTCAGCCTTAGCCTGAGCAATATTATCTCTAGTCTTTAATAATTCAAGGTGAACAGTTCCCACATTAGTAATTACGCCAATCTCTGGCTGAGCAAGCTTAGCTAAAAAATCTATCTCACCCAAACCCCGCATGCCCAACTCTACAACAGCTAAATCATGCTCAGCACTCAACTCTAATAAAGTCAAGGGCAAACCAATCTCATTATTATAATTCCCCAGTGTCTTTAATACATTATATCTCTGTTGTAATAAAGACGCAATAAAGTCTTTAGTAGTAGTTTTGCCAGTACTTCCTGTAATAGCTATCACAGAAACATTAGCCCGTTGACGGTTAAATTTAGCTAAATCCTGCAATGCCTGTAAGGTATCCTCAACTAAAAATACTGGTAAATCTAACTCAGTAGGCAATTTTTCTTGCTTAGAGGCCACTATTGCCTTTACTCCCTTAGCAACTGCCTCAGCAATAAAATCATGCCCATCAAAGTTATCACCATCTAAAGCAAAAAAGATCTCACCACCAGTTAACTCTCGCGAATCAATGGCAACCTCTGTAATTGATAGCTCTTGTTGATTTAAAACTTCTGCCTTAATTGCAATCTTAATTTCCTTTAATCTAAGTTCTTCCATTTAAACTTCACTCCTCTGTTGCAAAGCAGTTCTAGCTACCTCACGATCATCAAAATCAATTGTTTCATCCTTAAAAATCTGATAGGTCTCATGACCTTTGCCAATAATCAATATAGTATCTCCTGACTCAGCAATTTCAACTGCCTTTTTTATTGCCTCACCTCTGTCTTCAATAATTATATAATCATCGCCTTTTTTCTTATCAAGCTCTTTAATACCCGTTTCAATTTCAGCAATAATCTCTGCTGGCTCCTCACTACGCGGATTATCAGAGGTAACAATAGCAAAATCAGCTAATTCAACTCCTAAGCGCCCCATAATAGGTCTTTTAGTCCTGTCTCTATCTCCACCACAGCCAAAGACTACTATCTGCTTGCCAGTTGTAATCCCAGCTGCTGTCTTTAATACATTCTCCATGCCATCAGGCGAATGAGCATAATCAACAATTACTCCAAAATCTTGGCCCTGATCAATCAACTGAAATCTCCCTGGTACTCCTGAAACTTTTTTAATTGCTGCAACTATATCAGCTAACTCAAAACCAAAACTATGAACAGTAGCAATCGCTGCTAAAGAATTATAAACATTAAACTCACCGGTTAAATTTAACTCAACTTGATGTTTTTCTCCCTTAGCTTCTAGCAAATAAGAAGTTCCCGTTAAATCAACCTCAATATCTTGAGCCTGAAACTCAGCCTCATCATCTAAACCATAGCTAATTACATCACCATTAGCCTGCTTCATTATCTTACGAGCATTTTCATCATCAAGATTAATAATCGAAGGTTTCTCATTTAGCTTAAATAACTCTGCTTTTGTCTTTAAGTATTCAGCAAAAGAATTATGATAATCAAGATGATCTTGACTTAAATTAGTAAAGACCTGTCGATTAAATTCTATCCCTGCCACTCGCTCTAAATCTAAAGCATGAGATGAAACCTCCATCACTGCAAACTCAGCCTTATTTTCTATCATCTCTCTAAACATCATATTTAAATCAAGTGATTCCGGAGTAGTTCTCCCGGCAGCTAATTCTTTATTTCCAACTTTATTCTTAATTGTCCCTATCAAACCAGTCTGTTTTTCTAATTCAGTTAAAATACCCTCAATCAAAAAAGTAGTAGTTGTTTTTCCATTAGTGCCAGTTACACCTATTATTTTCAGTTCTTGATCAGGATAATCATAAAAGTTTCGACTTATTTTAGCTAAAGCTAATCTGCTATCATCAGTTCTAATCATTGGAACTTTAGACTCTTTTAATTCTTTTTCTACTATTATAGCCTTAGCACCACTATCAACTGCCTCTTGAATATATTTATGGCCATCTGTTTCAAAACCCTCAATCGCAACAAATATATCACCTGGCTCTATCTTTCTAGAATCATAGCTGATTCCAGTAATTTCTATTTCTAAATCTCCTATAATAGCCTCAACTTCTATTACTTCTACTAATTTTTTTAACAGCATATTTTGCCCCCTAATTTAAATTATTATCTAATTTTTATTTCAATTTTTCCACCAGATTCTATTGTGGCTCCAGCTTCAGGCTGCTGGCTAACAATCTGACCTTGATGAGTAGGATTAAGCTCTAAACCTAACTCAGCACTCAACTCTAATGCTTCAGCAACGCTCTTTCCAGTTAAATCTGGTACAGTTATCCTAAATCTATCTTTACCTCTTGTCTCAGCATCAAAAAATAAGACTATAGTACTTCCTTTATAGACCTCCACTCCTGCTTCAGGAAATTGATCCGTTACAGTTCCCGCTTGACCTTCAAGCCTAATATTTAAGCCAGATTGGTAGATTTTTCGTTCAGCCTCTTTAAGCTCTAGCCCTTTTAGTTGCGGTACTTCTGTAACCTCTTTTTCAGTCTCAAAATCTATTTTATCAGACTCACTACCAGGTTCTATTCCTAAATGCCTGACTGCATCCTCAACTACATTTTTAAATACAGGTGCAGCAACTTGAGAGCCATAATAAGGATAACTACTAACTCCATGTAAGACAACTAAGGTTAACAACTGAGGATCATTAGCTGGTAGCATCCCAACAAATGAGGCATCGTATAAATTTCTGCCGTAATGTCGAGCAGTTCCAGTCTTACCACCAATTAAATAGCCATCAACTGCTGCATTTTCACCAGAACCATCTTCTACTACACCAGTTAATAATTCTCTTAATGTTTGGGATGTATTAGCGGAGATTACTTGTTTAATCTTTTCTGGCTGATTTTCTTTGATTACTTCTCCCCTAGAATTAGCAATTTTTTTTACAATTCTTGGTCTTAATAACTGTCCATCATTTGCAACTGCTGAAATGGCAGTAATCAATTGAATAGGGGTTACTGTTATCCCGTGACCAAAAGAAATAGTAGCTAATTCTACCGGGCCAACATCTTCCAGATCATAAGCTAAACCCTCTGCCTCGCCAGGCAGATCAAGTCCAGTCCTTTTACTAAAATCAAAGGCTTCAATGTACTTATAGAAATTCTCAGCTCCAATCCGTTGGCCCACTTGGACAAAGCCTGGATTACAAGAGTTTTCTACTACCTCAGCAAAGGTCTGCATTCCATGACCGCCATCCTTCCAACAGCTTATATTCTGTCCTGCTATTTCAATATGACCTGGATCATGAAACTTATCACTAGGCTGCACAACCCCTTCTTCTAAGCCAGCAGCAGCAGTAATTATTTTAAAGGTAGAACCAGGCTCATAAGTATCAGAGACAGCTCTATTCCGCCACAAATCAGGCGTATAATCAAGAAATTCATTGGGGTCATACGTAGGACGATTAGCTAAGGCTAAAAGCTCTCCAGTCTGGGGGTCCATCATCATAATTGTAGCTGCCTCGGCTTCATTTAATAACATTGCTCGATCCAATTCACGCTCTGCTATGTATTGTAACACAGAATCAATAGTTAAATATACATTATCACCATCTTCTGGCGCTATATAATCTTCAATTCCTTCTGGTAATTGACGACCAGCAGCATCACTCTCAATTAATTTTCGGCCTGGCTTACCTCGTAAATACTGATCATAAGATAACTCTACACCTTGCAAACCCTGATTATCAATTCCAGAAAAGCCTATCAAATGCGAAGCTAATGAGTCTTTAGGATAATAACGTTTACTCTCTTCAGTAAAGGTGATTCCTGCTATATCCAATTTCTTTATTGCCTCTGCTTTATCATCAGCAATCTTTCTAGCTAAATAGACTGCTCCAGCTTGTTTAGTAAGTCTATCATAGATTTCTTCTCTTTCTAGCTCAAGTATTTCTGCTAACTTGTCTGCTGTCTGTTGGGGGTTTATAATATCAGAAGGTATAGCTACTACAGTTGGACTTCCAGCACTAACAGCAAACTCCACTCCTTCCCTATCATAAATAATTCCTCTTTTAGGCTGAATCTCAATCTCACGTAATCGCTGTCTTAAAGCTCCACTGTGATACTCATCTGTCTTAACTAATTGTATATAAAAAAATCTAATTAATAACCCTAACATAATAGCTGCTAATAGCAAAAAAATAAGTATCAGTCTTCTTTTTAGCTCAATCTTCAAACCCTTCATTACTCATCCACCCTTTATCTAAATAAAATTTTAATCAAAATCTCCTGCCTCAACAGTAGTTAAATGCCTAAGCCAATTAATCGGTTTTGCTAAATAATCACTCAGGCTCACTTCAGCTTCTGCTTGCTCTTGTTTATCATAATCTTGTTGAGACTCATCATTTAAAAAAATATATTCTACATTATCTGGTCGTTCCATATCTAATTCATTCAATGCAATATCTTCAATCCGTTTAATAGAACGATTCCGAGCAATCTCTAGCTCGATTTGAGAACGCTCACTTTCTATTCTTCTTTTCTCTTCTTTTAACTGTTCAATTCTAAAATTTCTATCAGATACTTGTACGTAAAGGCTAATGTAGATAATAGTTATTATTAAGAATATAGCAATAATCATTATAGTAAATAAAATATTTTTTTTTAGAGTAGGCTTCTTATCATAATTAGCAGAATTATTACTATTAGAACTATTATTTCTTATTATCAACTCTATTCACCTACCTTTTATTTTAGAACAGCTCATTTTGCCTCAGCTATTCTTAACTTAGCACTTCTAGCACGAGGATTATCCTCTAACTCACTCTCACTTGCTACAATTGGATTCTTGTCAATAAGTTTAACCCTTTGTTCTTTATCACAGGCACAAATAGGAAATTTAGGTGGGCATACACAGTCATTAGCCATCTCTCTAAAGGTCTGTTTTACAATTCTATCCTCTAGTGAATGAAAAGTAATCACTGCAATTCTACCACCGGATTTGAGCTTATCAAGTGCTTTATAGAGCGAATCTTCAATAATCCCTAACTCATTATTTACAGCAATTCTTAAGGCTTGAAAAGTCCTTCGGGCTGGATGAGGTCCTTCTCTTCTAGCTGAGGCGGGAATAGCAGCTTTAATCAACTCTACTAAATCGCCAGTTGTCTTTAGCTCTTCTTCCTCTCTCCACTCGACTATAAACTCAGCAATTCTGTTGGCCCAGCGTTCTTCACCATAATCTCTAATAATCTTTTCGAGCTCTTGGGCTGAATAATTATTAACAATTGTTGCTGCACTCTTAGACTGGCGTTGATCCATTCGCATATCTAAAGGTGCATCGTAGCGATAGCTAAATCCCCGCCTAGGATTATCTAATTGATAAGATGAAACCCCTAAATCAAATAAAAATCCATCAACCTTATCTATTCCTAAATCATCTATAATCCGATCTAAGTTACTATAATTATCTCTGACTAAATCTACCCGCTTAGCCAAATCATGATCTTCTGTTAAACCAAGCTCCTGACTAGCAGCTTCAATAGCTGCCTTATCTTGATCGATTCCAATTAAGCGCCCTTGCTGATTTAATCTTTCTAGTATCTTTTTAGAATGACCTGCTCCACCTAAAGTACAATCAACATAAATCCCCTCTGCTTTAAGAGCAAGATATTCTAAAACTTCTTTAGCTAATACTGCTTCATGTTCAAAATCCATTACTAATACCACCCTTGTTTAATTTATAGTTAATAGTTAATAGTTGATAGTTGATAGTTGATAGTTGATAGTTGATAGTTGAGTTCAAAACCATACAAATAAAGCCTTTAAAATACAAAATAAAAATCATAATTCAAATAAAGTTTATTATTTTTTGACTCTTACTTTAATTCTATTTTTAATTTTAAATCAATTAGTGTTGATTAGTGGTTTCACAAAAGTTTTGATTTTAAAGGTCTTGACTTTAACTATCAACTCTCAACTATACACTATCAACTCTTCTATATATATTATACATCCTGAGCATGATTAATATCAATATTTTTCTATCATTATCTCTACTTCTTGATAAGAACTAGTATTCCTTTAATTCTCAAGCTATGCTTTTAATTTCTACTGATTAGTAACTATTTTATCTAAAGCACATAGTATAATTAATAACTTAAAGTCAAAAAACGGAGGTTGATTACTATGAAAGTTGACTTTTTATATACCTGGTCTAAGGATGAAAATGATGACATAAAGGCATTAGGTGGTGGCTTTAAATTACCCCCTCCTTTTAGCTGGGTTGGCAGATTATTTAGGCGTAATTAAAGGGCAACCAAATCGGCTGCCCTTCCTTTTCTTGCTTCAATTTTTATTACTCAATTGCAAGCTCTTCTTTAAATGATTCTAGTACCTCATCAACTCGTCTCTCCCATAATTCGTCGCTAACTTCTCTTTCAGATTCATCTTTATCTATTATTTTAGGTGTGATAAAGATTAGTAGTTCTTGCTTCTCAGCTCTTTGATTTTCACTCTTAAAGAGGCGACCTAATACTGGAATATCTCCTAATAATGGTATCTGTTCTTCAGTCATGAAGACATCTTCTTGGATTAAACCACCAATTACAGCAGTTTTACCATCAGTAACTCTAATTCTAGTCTCTGCTTCAGTAGTATCAATTACAGGATATTCATAACTACCTAAGTTTACATACTCCGTTACTGAGCTTATTTGCGGCTCAACATCAATCTCTATTTTGTCACCTTCTACAATTCTAGGATCAATAGTTAAGCTAATCCCTGCATCTTCAAAACTTAAAGAACGATCACCATCATCTTCAGTAATTACTGGTATTTGATCTCCAATATGAATTCTAGCGCTTTCACCATCAATAGTAGATATTCTTGGATTAGCTAATAGCTCTGACTCTCCAGCCTCTTCTAACATATTTAAATTTACCATAAATCGATTTAAATCAAACGAATCTTCATAATCAAAATTCAAAGTGGCTGGACCACTAAACTCGAGTCTACTAGCTCCATCATCCTCAGATAATGACCAATCAACCCCTAATCTATTTAACTGATCATGACTAACTGCCTGTATTCTAGCCTGAATCATCACCTGCTTTTTCTGTTTATCTAAACCCTTGATTAATGATTCTAACTTTTTTAACTCTTCTTCATAAGTACTAACTATTATGCTATTTTGTCTTTGATTAATATCCATTAAGCTATCATCTAATAAGAAACTGATACTATTTTTAACATCATCTGCCTCAGAATTTTCTAACTTAAAGACTTCAACTTTTCTATCAGCAGAACGAAATCTATCCTCTATCACCTCTGTACTATCAACAAAGACAACATTTGTTTCTTGATCATAATAATAATCTAAGCCATGACCTGAAGCAACACTATCAATAGCATCCATCACATCTATATTAGTTAGGCGAATACTCATCTCCCCACTAACTCTACTACCTACAATCAGATTAAAACCTCCCACCTCAGAAATAGCATTAAAAATAGTCTTAATCTCTGTTTCTTGAGGGAAATTTAAATCTTGAATCATAGCTCCAAATACATAATTATTTTCTACTATAGAAAATGTTACCAACAACAATAAACATAATACTATCACTAAATAATTTTTGTTAAGTTTAATTTTAATCTTCCTCCTCTCGTAAATTATAAACTACTCCTACTCCATCTTTACTTATTCTAACTCTTTTATCTCGTATAGCTTCTACTATAATATCATCAACCCCCTCACCCTCTCTGAGCATAAAGGTCTGTCCGTCTGACCCTCTCTGTACCATTGCAATAATACTATGAGTCTGCTCTATTAGACCAGTCACATTATAATCACTTCTTATCTCATCTTCTATTCTTCTTTCTCTTTGTCGCTGCAAATCTGCTTCATCGGGCTCAGCTCGACTCATATCTGCCTCCTGTACTATAACCTCCTCTTCTAGTAGCGATGCAAAAGGGTTATCTGTTATTTGAACTACTTCATACTCATCAGTTTCAATAAGATTTGTCTTTTCTAACACTTCTATCTCTTCTACTTTATCTAGCTCTGTCATAGCCTCTAATTCTTCTGAAAACTTATTTAAATTTGTAATATCAGGAAGTTCACTAATTAAAATAGTATAGACTAAGATTATACTTAAGAAAATAAATGAAATTATTAACGATATCATAACTCGCTTTTTACTACCCAAACAGATTCGCTTAGCTTTATCTATCATAGATTCTCCACCTCTTTTCGACCATAGCCAATTAGGTCTACTCTAGCCTCTAGCTTTTCTTCATCATCTCTACTAGCTACAAAATCCGAAACCGAACTAAAGCTCTCAATTCTGATTGCATATTTAGAATGTTCAAGCTCTCCTAAATAATTTATTATCTGATTGTAGCTTCCTTTTATAGAGAGACTTATTGGGATTTCAATATAAATTCTTTCTCTCAAAACTAGGTTTTGAGAATTAATATTAAATAATTCTACATCTAAATCATCAGCTAAACTATTTAATTTTTGGATTAGTTGAAACTCTTTATCCTCAGTAAAAAACTGCTCTTCAGTCATTTCCCCTGACTGCTCTAGCAATAACTCATATTCTTTCTCTAAACGCTGTTTTTCTTCTGCTTCAACTCTTTTTTGAATAATCTCTTGCTCTAAATCTTCAATATTAGCTTCTCTGTCTGCCACTCCTTCAACTAAAGGTGTATAGAGATACATATAAGTTATAAATATAATCACCAAGCCCATCAGAGCTAAGAGCATGATTTTTTCTCGCTTACTTAGATTCTCAAAGGCCATATCTAAAATCCACCCCCTAGATTTCCAGTTCCAATTTCAGTCAGCTTAGCTTCATTATCCATAGCACCCACAATAGAGAAGTTATAGATTTCTTCTTCATTATACTCTCCTAAAGGAAGTTCTTCCTGACTGACCTCTGTTACAAAGATTGGATGAAACTTATTACTCTCTTCTAAATTATCAAAGACATCATTGACTATAACCTGCTCTAGACTATGACCTGTCAACTGAAAGAATCTATCTTCATTAATTACAAACTCTTGCACCCAGAGTTCGTCAAAGATAATATTATCTAATTCCACCATACGTTCTGCAGCATTAATATGGGGTAGCATTATCTCTTCTCCTCTAGCTAAGCTTTCTTCTAGCGAATCTTTTTCAGCTCGCAATTGATCTAGTCCAGCCGCTTTTTCTTCGAGGAGTTCTAAGTTCTCTTCGGATATTCTCTCTTTTTCTCCTAAGTGTCTAAACTCTAAAAAAAGACTTAGATGGCTTAATACTACAACAAAAATTAGTGCAGCAACAAAAAAGATTCCCAAATACTTTACTAACTCTTCTTTCTCAAAGGCAAATTGTTGTAGATATTTAGGAGGTAATAAGTTTATCATTAGACTCCTCCTTTCTTAACGCCAAACCAATACTAACGGCTAAGAGCTGGGCAATATTAGCTAATTCTTCCGGGCCAATCTCATCATTAGCCGAGACTAAACTCTCATCTAAATCCAATAATTCAACTGGCTGGTCAAACTCTTCTCCTAAGTATCTGACTAAGCTCTTTAATCTACTACCACCACCAGTTAAGATTATCCGCTCAATATGATAGCTACTATGTTTTACCTGAAAATACTCAAAGGAACGATGAATCCCAGTTATTAAATTCTTTAAAATTATTAGTTCATCATTAGTATTTAATAGATCATTATTTCTCTTATACTTTTCTGCCTCTTGATAGCTAATAGCATTATTCTCCATTATCTCATTATTTATATCTGCCCCACCAATACCAATTGTTCTAGTAAAGAGCAATCTACCTTCATTAATTACAGAAACGCTAGTTGATTTCTCACCAATATCTATAGTTCCCACTGTCTTATCTTCATAAAGCTTATTTATAGTTCTAGCAATCGCTGTCGGCTCAATTTCAATCGCCTTAATCTCTAAACCTAAATCTTCAGATAATTCAATATACTTTTCTACTAGCTCTTGTTTAACTGCAATAATCATCAACTCATACTTATCCCCTTCACGCTCACTTAAAATTTCATAATCAATGATTACCTCATCTATAGGGACAGGAATATGATCTTCTGCCTCCCATTTAATCGCCTCATCTAAATCAGCCAGCGGCATATAAGGAACTTCGATTGTTCTACTAATTACTTCTTCACCACTGATAGCAGCTATCACCTCATTAGCTACAAAGTCCTCTTCAATTAAGGCAGCTCTTATCTTAGCAGTTAAATCATCCATTCGTTTTAACTGCCCATCTTTAACGGCTTTATCAGGAGTTTGGATAATACTATAATTCTTTAGTACTATCTTGCCCCACGAGCTTTCAATCTCAGTTAGCTTAACTGTATCATCGCCAATATCAAGACCGACTATCTCTTTAGAAAAAATTGACTTCACCTTATTTACTAAGCCCACTATTCCACCTCGCTTTTTTTATTTTTAAGCTGAACTTATTGTTTATAAATTATCTATAAAAAAATAAAATTTATTATCTGCTCCCCCCAAAAGATGGTAACAAAACTACCCAAAGCCAAAAATGGGCCAAAGGGAATTGCCGACTTCATATCCTTCTCGCTTAGAGCAATCAAGCCTAAACCTATAGCCGAACCGAGAAAGGAAGCCAAAAAAATTCCGATTAAAGCGTAATTAGCTCCAATAAAACTACCTACCATTGCCATCAATTTCACATCACCCATGCCCATACCGCCTTTATATAAAATAGCTAAAAGTAATAAAAATCCCCCCGGTAATAATAAACCAACAATACTGGCTAAGAAACTAATATGTCCAGCAAAAATACTTAGTACTAAGGCAATTATAATATTAGGATAGGTAATCTTATTGGGGATAATTCTCTTTTTATAATCAATCAGACTGACTACAATCAATAAAGCTGTCAAATAAGCATAGATAAAAAACTCTAGACTAAGCCCAAAATTAAAATAAAGTAAAAGAGCTGATGAAGCAGTGATTAATTCAACTAGTGGATACTGTAGTGATATCTTAGCCTCACAGTAGCGGCATTGTCCTCTTAAGAAAATATAGCTTAACACCGGAAACAGATCCCAGACTGCTAGCTCACTCTCACACTCAGGACAATGTGAAGGCGGAAAGATAATCGATTGGCCCTCGGGCAAGCGATTGATTACTACATTTAAGAAACTTCCGATTAATAGACCTAGAATAAAGATAAATACTGCTATCATCTTGATTACTCTCCTTCCAACTAACACTGACTCCCTCAGCTGTCACCTCGACATCATCATCAGCTAATTCTTTATGTATTAGTTTTATTCGATACTCATTCTGTTCTACTTTTTCAAACTCAACTCCAACCTGATCAGAGATGCGAACCTCAGCTAATTTAAAAGAGATTAAAGCCTCATCCTCTTTTTCTATATCCTCATCAGGCAAAGCATCATGATCATAACTTTCCAACTGTGCATAGACTAAAGACATGGCACCATAGATATCTCTACCTAACTGTTCTAGTTCACTTTGATTAGCTCGAGCATGAAAGCCAATCAATTGCGGCATAGTAATAGCAGTAATAATCCCTAAAACAGCGATAACAATTATTAATTCAATCATGGTAAAGCCTAACTGTCTTTTGCTGGTTATCCTTAATCA
>LFFM01002166.1_pt1 | contig 13118 bp, 12 predicted proteins | sample 643131 | NCBI WGS metagenome assembly LFFM01 (sample SAMN03777445, study PRJNA286221) | soda lake metagenome | biome: soda lake; feature: Kulunda steppe; material: water; isolation source: sample Tc-Br brine of Tanatar trona crystallizer | place: Russia: Kulunda steppe | collected 2011-07
ACCAGCTCGATATCGGAGACGACAGTCTTCGAATCTACGGCATCAACCGTGTAATAAATGTCATCAGTGGCGGTGACTGGCACCTCGAACAGCTAGAGGAGCGGTCGGTAGAACTCGACGGACGTGGAAGTCGGTACGCCATCGAGGCGCTCGTCAGCTACGTCGTCGCAGGCGAACTCGCCCGAACCATCCCCGAAACGACCGAGACGGTGCTCGACGCCATCGAGGAACACCGAGACAGCGGCTCGTGAGTGATGGTTTTCTGGTGACTTTCTGAGGACTGGTTCTATACGACGTTCGACTCGATATCACGGGGGAAGTACGTCAGCTGTTCGGTGCCATCTTCGGTGACGGCTACCGTATCAGAGTGACGGTAGCCGGCGTCGTCGGTGTAGAGTCCGGGTTCGATTGTGTAGACGTGTCCCGGCTCCATGATGGCGTCTCTCTCGTCGTGTCGGCTCTCGCGTTCGTCACAGTGTGTGCTCCAGCCACGGTCGATGTACGGCGGTTCGTGCCCGGCCATGCCGATGTTGTGGCCGACGTGGTGCTGGGCGAGGTCCGTGACGCCCTGTTCTTCGAAGTACTCCCAGACTGCCTCGTCGACAGCAGCGATCTCGACGCCGGGACCTATCGCCTCGATGGCAATCGTCTGGGCTTCGAGCATTATCTCGAAGTAGTGGGCGTCCTCGTCGCTCACCTCCTCGACGAACATCGTCCGTTCGAGTTCCGAGTAATACCCGTCGACGTTCGCGCCGGCACCGGTAATCAGGACGTCACCGGCTTCGAGACGTCGGTTCGCGGTGTGGCCGTGTGGAAGGCGCGTCTGTGGGCCCGAGATGAATCCGGCGTGTGCCGGGCCGCTTCCGCGAACCAGCGGGACGTACCGGTCACCGAGCGTGTCGAGCATGGCACGGGAGGCACGCATCGACGCGCGCTGGCTGACCGTTGCCGAGTGCGCGCCCACTTCGGTCTCCTCGGCGAGGTAGCGGTGTGCGAGGTTGCCCCATCGAGCAGATTCGCGGATGAGGTCGACCTCGGTATCGGATTTCGCCCACCGCATGCGGTCGACCCACAACTGACTCTCGACGTCGACGAACTCCGACAGCGCCGGTCCCTCGTACCCCATCACGCCAGGAGCGCCGTCGGCGTCTGCGGCGACACTCGTGACGTCGAGTTTGTCGAGCATCTCGACGATGGTCTCGATTGGACGGCCTTGCGGGTAGTCGAAGTAGGTGTGCACCCGGTCGATGCGCGGGTTCTCCTCGACGCGCTCCAGTTCGAGACGAGGAATCGTTATCGAGAGTTCGTCGTCGGTCACCGCGAGCATCGTCGGACGCTCGGTCTGGATGTGGTGAAAGCCGGTGAGGTAGCCGATGCTCGTCGCGCTGAAAAAAGCCGCCGCGTCAGCGTCGGTCTCGGCCAGTCGGTCGCGGACCGCCGCAATTCGCTGTGTGTACTCCGCTTCCGGGAGTTCCGTCGAGAGGTTCGAAGGCGCTGGCATGGGCCGAGTTGGTGGGGCCCACGCCTAACTGTTTCCCCCTGTCTCTGTCGACGTATTCGAGGATTCACTTAGTGTGTTCGAGAACCCATTCGACGTGTTCACGGAGTCGTTGCTCACCGCCATCGGTCAGTGCGTAGACGTCGTGAATCCCCTCCTGTTGTCGTTCGACGAATCCGGCATCTTCGAGTTTCTCCAGCGCGCCGTAGAACGACTTCGGGTCGATGCGAACGTCGTAGTGTGATTCGAGTCGGGTCTTGAGCGCCTGTGCCTGTCGGGGTTCGTCGGCGAGCAACACGCAGATGTCACGGCGACGACCACTCTGGAGAAATTGAGCCATGTCTGTGTTCACTCCGGGCAGTTCCTTGTGTATACCGGTCGACGAAATCTGTGATCGATTCTCGACCCACCCGTACCGTGTGAGAATTATCAATCGTTCCGTCGACCGGTATATTCCGGGACACCTATGCCGACTCGGCTCACACCTGTGAGCGATGACAGTCCGGGTTCGTGGTATCTACACGACGGCGCTGACGGCGCTGCTCGACGACGTCGTGCAGGCGTCGTCGACCATCGAGGAACGCTTCGAGGAGTCGTTTCCGCTCGAACCGGCAGCGGCAACCGTCGAGACGACTGCGGATAGACAGGGCGTCCACGTCACGGGTTCTCCCGAGCGAGTCGCCGACGTGATCGAAACGCTTCTCGACCTCGGCAGGGACACCTTCGTCTGGCGCGCTCCCCTCTCTCGTGGCGCAGTGTTCGCCGGTGAGGTGGTCGAAACGCTCGGTAGTGGCGCACTCGTCGAGTGCGGTGTGGCGACCTCCGGGGCAGATACCCTCGACGGCAGTACGGTCGCGTCGGGCACCCGTGGGTTCCTGCCGTACTCGAAGACGGCACGACACATCGACGTCGGGGACCGCCTTCGCGTCCAGGTAGACGAGTTACAGCCACCCTGGAGTGGCGGTCGACCGGTGCTAGAGACTGATGTGCGGGTGCACGGGGAACTGGCGTCGCTCATCCGCGGGCGGACGGACACCGGACAGCAACCGGAACTGGCGGATATCCTGCCGGTTGACCCGCCGCAGGGCTGGGGTGTCGAGTGGAGCGCAGAGGCGGACGACGCCAGCATCTCATCGCTCACTGCGTGTCTCCAGTCACTCTCTCGACGGGCAGAGGCGCTGGATGATGCGCTCGCCGAGGTTTCACCACCCACAGAGGTAGCTCCAGAGTGTTACTGGCCGGGTGAGGATACCTGCTGGGTCTGGTTCGGGCGCGAGTCTCGCTTCGCGCTCGATGCTGTCCGACGTGAGGTTGTCCCGACGATGGCGGGTCACCACAGAATCAAAGCCGCGACGGCGAAAGCGGGAACAGCGGTCGATTTTGTCGAGGGTATCTGTGGGAACGCTGGGACAGGTGATGAGGACTTTCCGTTCGACGTCGTCACCGACCAGTTCGGTCCAGGCGAGGGTGACTCGGTGCGAATCGACCACGGCAAACCGGATGGAAGCCTGTTCTCCCTCGGTGAGGGGGTCGTGACCGACCGGGACCCGTCGGGACAGATAACCGTCGAGCGCGAGATGTCTCCCGGGGGAACCTACGACGGACTCGGCGTCGAGCGCCAGGAGGGTGACGTCGCCATCACGAAACTCCGGGAGGGGCGGTGGTGGTATCCGACGGTGTACCGGGGTGAAGAGGGTGAGACTCGCGGAACGTACGTCAACGTCTGTACCCCCGTCGAGATTTTTCCGAACGTCGCTCGCTACGTCGACCTGTACGTGGACGTCGTCAGACACGCCGACGGAACAGTCGAACGCGTCGACGACGACGAACTCGACGAGGCTGTCGAGGCAGGTGAGGTATCTCCTGCACTCGCAGAGAACGCACGAGCGGTCGCCGACGCGATATCGAAGGCGCTGTAAGCCGTCGAGGCGTTGAAGCCGCTGTGAATCGTCGAGACGGTGACTCGACGATAAAATGGTGTTTCTGAACAATAAATACAGCAGGATTTATCTAAGACCGTGTACAACATACACCAGACATGGCACAAGATACCAGACGACGTAATGTCCTGAAAGGAATTGGCGCTGCCGGTCTCGTCGGTGTAGCTGGATGTGTGGGTGACGATGACGATGCTGACGATGCTGACGATGCTGTAGACGACACCGACGATGCGGTGGACGACACCGACGACGATGTGGCCGATGCACCGGACGACCTGACTGTCGAATACGGCGTATTGATGCCCGAAACAGGGGACCTCGGTTCGCTCGGGCCACCGATTCGCGACGGCGCACTGCTCGTGGCAGAGCAGCTCAACGGCGAACTCGACTGGCTCGAAATCGACACCACAACCGGTGACACGCAAACTGACCCACCAGCAGGGATCAGCGAGGCAAACTCGATGGTCGACGGTGGAATTCCAGCGATTGTCGGTGCGGCCGCCTCGAACGTCACGAACCAGGTCATCCGTGAAGCGACCATACCGAACCAGGTTGTGACCATCTCACCGGCGTCTACCGACCCCGGCATCACCGACATCGATGACGACGGATACAACTTCCGTACCGCACCGTCCGACGCGTTGCAGGGGCCAGTCATCGCACAGGTCGCCGTCGAAGAGTTCGATGCGAGCACGGTGTCGACACTGTTCCTCAACGACGACTACGGACAGGCGCTCGAAAACGCGTTCGTGACGGCCTTCGAGGAAGAACACGGTGGTGAGGCCCTCGAACGCGTCTCGTTCGAGCCGGAACAGCCATCTTACAGCACGGTCATCGACGAAGCAATGGGTGCTGACCCCGACTTCCTGTGGATTGTCGGCTTCCCCGAGTCAGGTATTCAGCTCTTCCGTGACTTCTATGCGGGACACGACGAGGAGTTCCCGGTCATCGTTCCGGACGGACTCATCGACGACACGCTCCCGGCTGAAGTCGGAAACGATATGGAGAACGTCTGGGGAACCGCGCCGGCGACTGCCGGACCGGGTGCTGATACCTTCGCAGAGCTGTACTCCGAACAGTGGGACGCCGACCCCGGTGTGTTCAACGCCCACGCCTACGACGCCGCCGCGGTCATCACGCTGGCGACGATCGCTGCTGGCGAAGCAGACGGAACTGCCATCCGTGACCACATCCGAGAAGTTGCGAACCCCGGAGGTGAGGAGGTCTCCGCCGAGAACCTCGTTGAGGCAGCCGAGATGGTTGCCGAGGGTGAAGAAGTCCAGTACGGTGGCGCATCGTCAGAGGTCGTCTTCGACGACAACGGTGACATGGAGGCGGTCGCCTACGACGTCCTGCGGTACCAGGACGGCGCGGCGGAGCCACAGCGGACGATCGACTTCGAGTAAAACCCTGTTCTTTTTTCGGCCGGTCGACACCGTCACCCGCCGAGGAACTGCTGTCTGACTTCTTTGTCGGCGAGCAGCTCCTCACCCGTGTCGGTGTAACTGTTCTGTCCCTGCGTGAGTACGTATCCGCGATCACAGCGTCGAAGCGCTTCTTTGGCGTTCTGTTCGACCATCAGAATCGCTGTCCCGTCGTTGTTGATTTTGTCGATGCGGTCGAACATCTCGTCGACGAGGTCGGGTGCGAGTCCAGCCGACGGCTCGTCGAGTAACAGGAGGTCCGGGTCGAGCATCAGCGCCCGTCCCATGGCGACCATCTGTCGCTGTCCCCCGGACATCGACCCGGCACGCTGGGTCTTTCGCTCTTCGAGCACCGGGAAGCGTTCGTACACCTCTTCGAGTCGCTGTTTGGGCACCTCGTCGAGGATGTACGCTCCCATCTCCAGATTTTCCTGCACGGTGAGCGTCGAGAAGATGTTGTTGTTCTGTGGGACGTAGCTAATTCCTTCGTGGATGATCTGCTCGGGTTTCTTCTCGTGAATCGGCGCACCCTGAAAGACGATGCTCCCACCCATGTGAACGGTCAGTCCGAACACCGACTTCATCACGGTCGATTTACCCGCACCGTTCGGACCGACGACGGTGACGTACTCGCCGTCGCCGACATCGAGGTCGACATCGGTGAGAATCTGGAGGTCGCCGTAACCCGCATCCAGGTCACGAACTTCGAGAATCGAGGAGTCGGGTGCGACCGCCATCGGGTCCCGGTTTGCGCTCATATGTTCTCACCCAGATACGCCTCGATAACCTGTTCGTCAGCGCGAATTTCTGCGGGAGTGCCATCCGCGAGCACCGTTCCCTGATGCATTACGATGACCCGTTCACAGTTCTCCATGATGACGTCCATGTCGTGTTCGACCAGCAAGAATGTGTAGCCTTGCTCGCGGAGGTCGTGGATTCGTTCGAGCAGTTTCTCTTCGAGCGTCGGGTTGACGCCGGCCATTGGCTCGTCGAGCAACAGCATATCGGGTTCGGTCATCATCGCTCGTGACATCTCCAGCAGTTTCTGTTGCCCGCCCGAGAGATTTCCCGCGTACTCCTCGGCGAGGTGGTCGATTTCGAAGAACTCCAGCGTCTCCCAGACCTGTTCACGGAGTTCTTTTTCCTGAGCGATGACCTCTCCTCGCGCAACGGGAAACACCGACCGCCACATCTTCTCACCGAGCTGGGCTTTGGGCGAGAGCATCAGGTTCTCCAGTACGGTCATCTCGTCGAGCGCACGTGCTATCTGGAACGTTCGAACGAGTCCACGGTTCGCAACCACGTCCGGGCGGAGACCAGTGATATCTTCTCCCTGAAAACGGACGGTCCCGCTGTCGGGTTTGAGCGCGCCGGTGATACAGTTGAACGTCGTCGACTTGCCTGCACCGTTCGGGCCAATCAATCCGGTAATCGTCCCTGCCTCGACGTCGAAGCTCACGTCGTCGACCGCGACGATGCCACCGAAGGTCTTTCGCAAGTTCTCGACGACGAGCGGTTTCTCTTCGTCGGGTTCGATATCGGCTCCCGACAGTGGTACCTCCTCACTGGCTGACCCGTCCGCTTCTACTGACTGTGCATCACTCATTGTTCTCACCTCTGGGTGACCGTTTCGTGAGGTCTGCTGCTGCGGCCGTCTCAGTCCGGTGTCCGAGCACCCCCTGTGGCCTGCGCTGGACGAGTACCACTAGCACGACCCCGAGCAGGACGAACTGTAAGGGTGCGAGATTGTCGAGTGTGTACGCGAGCAGCGGCATTATCTCAAGGGATGTCAGCCCCTCGACAGCGCCACGGAACGTACCTGGGGCACCGTCGAGACCAACTCTCGCATCGATAACTGACCCGACCCGGCGTGGGGCCTCGAAGAGCAATCCCACGAACAGGATTGCTCCCACGACGCTGCCCGTGTTCGACCCGGAGCCTCCGATGATGAGCGCGATGAACACGTAGAACGTGAGCACCGGCTCGAAGTCGTTTGGACTGGTGAACCCCTGACTCCCCTGCCAGAGAATGCCGCCAAGTCCCATCAGCGCACAGCCGACCATGAAAATCTTGATTTTGAACCACCGGGTGTCCTTGCCGAGAGACTGAGCAACGAGTTCGTCCTCACGAATCGCCTTGAGGACGCGACCGAACGGCGAGTAGCCGATGCGAAGCAACAGCCAGTACACCCCGAGCATGACAATAAGCATGACGACAACCCAGGTGAAGCGCTGGACGATCGACGACGAGACGAGTTCGAACTCCTCACCAGCGACTTCGATGACGAACAGGTCGATGAGCGCCTCACCTGTGGCGGTTTCGAATATCGGGTCTGTCGGCCGGTCCGGCAGGGAGATTCCGCTCCCGCCACCGGTTGCGAAGTTGAGGTGTTCTTCGGTCCACTGTGAGATGTCCCGCGACCCTGCAGTCAGTCTGATTATCTCGGACAACCCGAGCGTGACGATAGCGAGATAGTCTGCTCGGAGTCTGAGCGCGGGGATTGCAGCGAGCAGTCCAACGAGTGCTGCCGCGAGCATTCCGGCAGGAATGCCAACCCACAGCGGAAGCCCGAGACCCATCCCGGAGACCGCATCAGGCGACGTCGACAGCAACGCCATCGTGTAGACACCAACAGCCATGAACCCGGCAATACCGATGTTGAACATCCCGGCGTACCCCCACTGGAGATTGAGCGCGAGTGCGAGAATTCCGTAGGCAGCCGCGAGGAACGTTATCTGTCGCCACGCCCCCACGATGGGATTGACAGTGTCGAGTGAGGCACCCTGTTCGAGCACAATAAGGACCGCGAACAGGATATAGACGAACCCGAGTGTGAACACGACGATACGTAAGTCACTTTTTTCGATGGTCTCCCACAGCTGCCCCTTGAGTCCACCCGAGCGGTCGTCACTCATGCGGTCGTCACCCCCTTGAACAGCCCGTCAGGACGGTACAGTAGCACGAGAATCATGATGGCGAACGCGGCTGCTGCGTTGAGATCTGAGGATATCCAGATGATAGAGAGTTCGTGGACGAGACCGATAACGAGCCCGCCGGCAATCGCGCCGTAGATGGAGCCGATGCCGCCGAGAATCACTGCCGCGAAGATGAACAGCAGGAGGAACCAGCCGAGGTTGAAGTCCATGGCGCCGCGTTCGAGCACGTAGAGGTAGCCCGCAACGCCTGCCAGTCCTGCGCCGAGAATCCACGTCCAGCGCACGACACGCTCGGTAGGTATGCCGGTCACGAGTGCGAGGTCTTTGTTGTCAGCCATCGCCCGCATCGCTTTCCCGAGTTTGGTCCGCTGGAGCATGAGGTGTAACGCCACGATGAGCACGACAGCCACGACGACCAGCGTCGTCCGGTGGAGGTTGACCGAGGCGTCCAGCACCCATCCCAGCAGACCACCGCTGGCTTCGACGTCTCCGAAAATCAGTTCAATGATGTCCCTGACGTCGACCACGATTCCCTGCGTGTCTGTGATTCCACGCGTCCCTGAGCCGTAGACGAACTGAATTGCAGACCGCAGTGCAAGCGCGACCCCGATGGAAGCGATGAGCAGTGGGATTCCACCCCTGTCGCGCATCGGGTAGTAGACGACACGGTCGAGAACCAGAGCAACGAGTGCTGTTGCGACTGCGGCCATCACGACACCGGCGAGAATCGCGAGCGGTGAGGCGACGATTGACGCCCCAACCTCCGCTGGGCCCGGACCTCGTCCATCCATTACGAAGATGAGATATCCTGCGGTGGCGTCGGCGACACCGAAGCCCGCAACCAACAGTGCGACTCCCCAGCCAGTGAACGCCCCGGTCGTGAAGAGATCACCGTGTGAGAAGTTGGCGAAGTTCAGGATGCTGTAGGTCATCGAGAGACCGATTCCCGCGAGTCCGAAAATGAGACCGATGACGATTCCTTCCCACACCAGACTGCCAAAGCGAGCGACTGAGAGGTCGCCTCCGAGCGTCCGGTCGGCAAACAGCGGTATCTCCTGTCCGGCGAATCGTGCCAGCAAGTCGATGACGAGTACGACTGCAACCAGCAGAACGAACACCAGCCCTGGATTTGCCCGTAACGTCTTCGAGAGTTCCTCGAAAACTCCCCCCGAATCCTGTGCAGTAGCCATATCAGCGTAAGATACTGAGTTGAGTGTATTAAAGCGTTTGGCACATTCGAGCCTCGATTGCCCAAAATGGACTGTTTCATCGACTCGTCTTTCTCCTCGTCTGAGAACGGTTCTCAACCTTTTTCTTGGTTCGTCGTCATTATCGAACCATGGCTGCCATCTCGCTGGATAGCCTCACCAAGCACTACGGCGATGTCGCTGCGAACGACGGAATCACGTTCGACGTGGAGACTGGTGAGATATTTGGTTATCTTGGACCCAACGGTGCAGGCAAGACGACGACCATCCGGCAGTTGCTTGGACTCATCAAGCCGACCTCCGGCACTGCAGAGGTGCTGGGTGTCGACATCCGCAACCGGCAGGCGCTCACCGAAGCGAAAGCCGACATCGGTTACCTCCCCGACACACTCGGGTTCGACGACCGACTCACCGGTCAGCAGGTGCTTGATTACTTCGCTCGGATGCGTGGTGACGAGCGCCGCGAAGAGTTGCTCGAACTGTTCCCACCGCCGCTTGCGAAGAAAGTCGAGACGTACTCCACGGGAAACCGACGCATGCTCGGCATCGTTCAGGCGTTCATGCACGACCCCGATCTCGTCATCATGGACGAACCGACGTCGGGGCTGGACCCGCTCAAACAGGACCGTCTCCACCTGTTCATCGAGGAAGAAGCGAATGCTGGAAAGACGATCTTCCTCTCTTCACACACACTCAGCGAGGTCCAGCGCATCTGTGACCGCGTCGGCATCATCCGCAACGGCGAACTGGTCGCACTCGAAGACATCGACGTCTTGCTCTCACAGAGCGGGAAACACGTCTGGGTCCACCTGCACGATTCGGTCGACGAACGCGCGTTCGTCACCGACGAGATGCTCGACGTCGAAGTCGTCAACAACGCCGTCGAGTTCACCTACGCCGGTGAGCCGAACGCGCTGTTGGCTCACCTCTCCCGATTCGACATCGAAGACATCGTCATCGGTGAGCCACAGCTGGACGATATCTTCAAACACTACTACAGGACCGACTCCACGGAGGAGTGAGATGACTGCCATCCTCAGAAACGAATCCCGACGGCTGATTCGCAGCTCGCTCATCCTGACCGGGGCGTTCGTCCTCCTCACGGCGTTCATGCTGGCGGTGTTCCCGGCGATGCAGGCCGAAGCCGAGATGCTCGAGGAGGCGTTTCCCGACTACCTCCTCGGCCTGTTCGGTCTCGCAGATATGCACACCATCGAGGGATTCACGGGCGGATACGTCTACTCACTCATCTGGGTCGTCTTCGTCGCCGTGTATTTTGCCTACGCCAGTGCGGGTCTGATTGCAGGCGATATCCGCACGAGACGGATGGACCTCACGCTGTCGAATCCGGTTTCACGTGAGTCGGTCGTCCTGCAGAAGTTCGCCTCCCTGTGGGTGCCGTTGCTGGTGTTCAACGTCGGCGTGCTGGGGACGGTGTTCGTCGGCGCACAGATGCTCGGTGAGTCACTCGACCCGGTCGCGATGACGATGTTACACCTCCTGAGCGTCCCTTACCTGCTGGTGTGTGCCGGTATCGGTCTCGTGCTCTCGGTGGTCCTCGACCGGGTGGGAACTGCACAGGTCACAGCGCTGGGGCTGGTGTTCGTCCTCTGGTTGGCCGAGGGGCTGTCCGAGAACGTCACCAACTTCGAGTGGGTGGGTGCGCTCACCCCACAGCACTACTACGACCCCTCTGCAATTTTGCTCACCGAAGAGTACGCCCTCTTCGACGCTTTTGTGTTGGTCCTCACCGCGCTGGGACTGGTTGCTCTCGCCACACTCATCTTCGTCCGGAGGGATATCTGATGCCTGCAATTTTCCGCGCCGAATCCCGCAAGCGCGTCCGTGGTTCGGTCATTCTCGTCGCCGTGTTTGGGGTGCTCTCGACGCTGTATTTCTCCATCTTTCCGGAGATGGCAGACGATGCCGAAGCGATTGCCGATGCGTTCCCACAGGCGTTTCTCGACTTCTTCGGCGTCGAGCAGATGCACACCATCGAGGGGTTCATCGCTGCTGAAGTGTACTCGTTCTTCTGGGTGGTGTTGCTCGGCGTCTACTTCGCCTACGTCAGCGCAGGAATGATTGCAGGCGACGTTCAGTCCCGCCGGATGGACCTCACGCTGTCGAACCCTGTCTCGCGTGAGTCGGTCGTCCTCCAGAAGGTCGCCTCGCTGTGGGTGCCCCTGGTCGTCGTGAACGTCGCCGTTGCACTCATCGTCTACGTCGGCTCGGCGCTCATCGGCTACGCAATGAACCCCGTCGCCATCGGTATGTTGCACCTGCTCAGTGTACCGTACCTGCTGGTGTGTGCTGGCATCGGTCTCGTGTTGTCAGTCACACTCGACCGGGTTCGGACTGCCCGGAGTATGGCGTTCGGACTCGTCTTCGTGCTCTGGCTCGTCGAGGGTGCGTCGCAACTTGACCCGGATTACGAGTGGGTCGGCACGCTCGCACCGAATCGCTACTACGACGAGACGGCGATCATCGTCCGCGAGGAGTACGCCTTCGCCGATGCGGCGGTTCTGCTCACGGTGTTTGTTGTGCTGGTGGCGGTTGCGACTGTCGTGTTCACACGACGTGACATCTGACGTGGTAGTTCACAATTGTGTTTCCGTATGGAGAGTGGGAGATACCTGTTGTCGGGACGCTTATGTCCGAACGGTACCAAGCCTGTGGCAGTGGGTCCCCGAAACTTCCCACTCGATACGTTATGAAAGTGCTCTCGTGTAACGCCGGTTATCTGCTCGGATACCAGAACGTCCTCGGAGGATACCTCCCACCACCAGTCACCTCAGTTCTCGGCAACAGCCAGATAGAGCACCAGAAACTCAATCAGCTCGTCTCGCTCATCGAGCGGGAGCGCCCCGACGTGGTTTCGCTTCTCGAAGTCGACCAGGGCTCTCACCGGACGGTCACCGATGGCCAGTATCGAACGCTCGTTGCTGCCCTCCGCGAGCGAGGCCTGGCGTATCAGGGGACGGTTGCCAACAAGTACAGCAGTGGTGGTGTCCTCGAACGAGCACCATTTTTCGGCCACCTGGGCAACGCTGTCCTCTCGCGTGCAGACCGACCGTTGCGGACACATTACCTGTCCACTGGTCGAAAACGACTCGTGATAGAGATGGAACTAACGGAGGACACGACTCTGTTCCTGGTCCATCTTTCGCTCGGTGCCCGCAGCAGAAGCCGCCAGTTCGACCAGCTCGCAACGCTCCTCGACGAACGAGCCAGTGACCGCGATGTCATCGTCACCGGCGACTTCAACACGTTCGACAGGACGGACAGACTGTCTGTGTTCGCGGATTCAGTGGGGTTACAAACGTGTGTTCCCGGTGAGACGGTCCCTCGCCGACCACTCGATGACCTGTTCGTCTCTTCGCGGACGCTCGACCTGTTCCTCTGTTCGCCCACAGTCGACGTCGAACGCTGTGACGTCCTCGACGTTCAACTGTCCGACCACCGGCCGATTGTACTGGAGACGAGTTCCTGAGACTGAGGAACGACTCGCGCGTTTCGTCCACCAGTATCAATACCCCTGCCACTAAAGCATCAGCCATGTCCGAACTCACCGTTGAACCGAGCGTCCGGGTCCTGGATACGGACGACTCGGATACCCGGTTTCAGGAGGCGCTGTCGGAGCTGTTCGATGGTGACGGAACGGTATACCTCATCAGCGGCTATTTCACCTATCAGGGATATCTTACGATACGTGAGGATATCGTGTCGTTTCTCGAACGCTCCCGCGAGAACGAACTGGTGGCTATCGTCAGCCCGGCCTCCGACCAGTTCTCGGCACGAATCGCTCACGACCTCTGGAAGCTTGACGAGCACGACCAGGTCCACCTGTACAAACAGTCACGCGGACTCCACGCAAAACTCTACTTTCGTGACGGCCCAAACCCGCGGTGCATCATCGGCTCCGCCAACATCACACAGGTCGCGTTCAGGTACAACATCGAACTCAACATCGACATGACGCGAGAGAGCACCGACCACCCGGACCTGAAGCCGTTTCTCGACTGGGTCCGAGAGCTCGAGGAGCGTTCTCGGCCGCTTCGGCGCCGTGATGTCTTCGCACCAGTACAGGTCGGTGGCTCTTTCGTCAACTGGTC
>LFFM01002167.1_pt1 | contig 13117 bp, 15 predicted proteins | sample 643131 | NCBI WGS metagenome assembly LFFM01 (sample SAMN03777445, study PRJNA286221) | soda lake metagenome | biome: soda lake; feature: Kulunda steppe; material: water; isolation source: sample Tc-Br brine of Tanatar trona crystallizer | place: Russia: Kulunda steppe | collected 2011-07
CCGCACCGCATCGCGTCGCCCCGCGACCTCCCTCGCGGACTCCTCGCGACCTCGCTGCGCTCGGCCGCTCGGAGGCACGCCACCGCATGAGTCTTTTATCAGCGATCGTCGCCGCCGCTCACTCTCTGTTAAATGTAATCTCGCCGTCAGCGATATGATATACCTACTCCCGGCATCGATCAGGACGCGTGTTTCACTGAACGGGTGTTTCGGACGAACACGTGTCCGAACGGGAGGATTTCAACGGAACGAAGGGGAAAACACCGATCCGAGCGCTCACACCACCTGTTCGCCGTCGTCGTCGTACACCTCGATGGCATCGACCGGACAGACCCGTGCGGCGAACTTCGCGTCGAACTCCTCGTCTTCGGGAACCTCGACCTCGAAGACGTCCGCCTCTGTCTCCTCGGCACCCACCAGATCGGCCTTGCCGTCGTTCATATCCTTCTCGAACCCGTCCCACTCGGCGACACACTGGAACATCCCGATACAGGTGTCGCGGTCGAACTTCACTCGCATACCACGGCTATGTCGACCTGATACAAAGCGGTGACGACCCCGCGGAGCCGGTCGACCGTCCTGTTTAAGCCCCGCGCCGGCCACGCTCCGACGATGACCGAAGTCTGGTTAGTCGATCGGCAGTTCGACTCGAAAGGCCTCGTTCGACTGACGTACGCCACCGAGGACGGCGAGCGCGTTCACACCAAGGAGCTGGCCGAACAGCGGCTCGTCACGGGTGACGGAGTCACCGCGGGCCGCGACGTCGCGGAGCACGCGCTCGGTGAGACGGATCCGGAGGACGTCGAGCGGTTCGCGGCGGAGGCGTCCCGGATGGCGGCCGACCACGACCTCGACGACACGGTGTGAGGGCGGTGGGAGTTATATACTCCCGGCCGTCGGTTCCGACGGGTTAAATCGGATCGGGGAGTAATCCCCGGTAATGGAACCGAGTTCGCTCTCCGGGCTCCCCGCCGGCGTCGGCGAGGCGCTCGAGGCGGAGGGCGTCGCCGAGCTCTACCCGCCACAGGAGGCGGCCGTCGAGGCCGGCGTCGTCGACGGCGAGAGCCTCGTCGCGGCCGTCCCGACGGCCTCCGGTAAGACGCTCATCGCGGAGCTGGCGATGCTCGCCTCGATCGAGCGGGGCGGGAAGGCGTTATATATCGTCCCGCTGCGCGCGCTCGCCAGCGAGAAGAAGGCGGAGTTCGAGCGCTGGGAGGAGTTCGGCGTGACGGTCGGCGTCTCGACGGGCAACTACGAGTCGGACGGTGAGTGGCTCGGCTCCCGCGACGTCATCGTCGCCACGAGCGAGAAGGTAGACTCGCTGATCCGCAACGGCGCGCCGTGGATCGACGACCTCACCTGCGTCGTCAGCGACGAGGTCCACCTCGTCAACGACGCCGGCCGCGGCCCCACGCTGGAGGTGACCCTCGCGAAGCTGCGGAAGGTCAACGCGGGGCTCCAAACGGTTGCACTGTCGGCGACCGTCGGGAACGCGGACGTCATCGCCGAGTGGCTCGACGCCGAGTTCGTCGAGTCGGACTGGCGGCCGATCGATCTCCGCACCGGCGTCCACTTCGGCAACGCGATCAACTTCGACGACGGGAGCCAGCGCGAGGTGGCCGTCGACCGCGGCGAGGACCAGACGGCGCGGCTCGTCGCGGACGCGCTCGACACCGAGGAGGACGGCCAGGGCGGCTCCTCGCTCGTCTTCGTCAACTCCCGGCGGAACGCCGAGTCGTCGGCCAGAAAACTGACCGACGTCACGGGATCGCGACTCACGACGGAGGAACGCGACCGGCTCCGCGAGCTCGCCGCGGAGGTCCGTGACGTCTCCGAGACGGACACCGCCGAGGACCTCGCCGAGGCGGTCGAGCAGGGATCGGCCTTCCATCACGCCGGCCTGACGAGCGAGCACCGGAGCCTGATCGAGGACGCGTTTCGCGACCGACTGATCAAGGTGATCTCGGCGACTCCGACGCTCGCGGCCGGCGTCAACACCCCCGCCCGGCGGGTGATCGTCCGCGACTGGCGGCGGTACGACGGGGAGTTCGGCGGGATGAAACCGCTCGACGTCCTCGAGGTGCACCAGATGTGCGGGCGAGCGGGGCGTCCCGGACTCGACCCGTACGGCGAGGCGGTGTTGCTCGCGAACGACGCCGACGGCAGCGAGGAGCTGTTCGATCGATACGTCTGGGCGGACGCCGAACCGGTCCGGTCGAAGCTCGCGGCCGAACCCGCGCTCCGGACCCACGTGCTCGCGACGGTCGCCTCCGGTTTCGCCGCGACCCGTCAGGGACTGCTTGAGTTCCTCGATAACACCCTCTATGCCACCCAAACCGATGACGAGGGGCGACTCGCCGCGGTCACCGACACGGTTCTCGACTATCTCGCCGTCAACGAGTTCATCGAACGCGAGCGCGATTCCGACGGCAGCGAGCGGCTGTCCGCGACCGGCATCGGACACACCGTCTCGCGTCTCTATCTCGATCCGATGAGCGCCGCGGAGATGATCGACGGGCTCCGCGACGCGTGTACCCCACGAGAACCGGATGCGGACGCGATGCCCGCCGAGTCCGGGGCGTACGAACGGGTGGCTCCCGACGAGAACGGCGACGAACCCGGCTTCGGGACGTACAGTCCGGTCGATGACGACGGCGACGAACCGGAGACCGATGACCCGAGCGAGGCGGACGGCGACCCAAGCGAGACGGACGGCGACCCGAACGAGGCGGACGGCGACTCGGACGGCACGGGCCCCGATATCACCCCGCTCGGCCTCTATCACCTCGTGAGCCGGACGCCGGACATGTACGAGCTCTATCTCAAGTCGGGCGACCGGGAGACGTACACCGAGATCTGCTACGAGCGCGAGCGCGAGTTCCTCGGGGACGTCCCCTCCGAGTACGAGGACGTCCGGTTCGAAGACTGGCTCGCGTCGCTCAAGACCGCTCGCTTGCTGGAGGACTGGGCCGACGAGGTCGAGGAGGACCGGATCACCGAGCGATACGGCGTGGGCCCGGGCGACATCCGCGGGAAGGTCGACACCGCCGAATGGCTGCTCCGCGCGGCGGAGACCCTCGCGAGCGACGTGGACGGCATCGACGGCGACGCGGTGCTGGCGGTTCGTCGCGCCAAGAAACGGGTCGAGTACGGCGTCCGCGAGCCGCTCCTCGACCTGGCTGGCGTCCGCAACGTCGGTCGGAAGCGTGCCAGACGGCTGTACGAGGCGGGCGTCGAGACGCGTGCGGACCTCCGGGAGGCCGACAAGTCGGTCGTGCTCGGCGCGCTTCGCGGTCGGGAGAAGACCGCGGAACGTATCCTCGAACACGCCGGCCGCGAGGATCCCACGATGGAGGGAATCGACGCCGATGCCTCGGCCTCCGCGGCCGCGACCGCCGGAAGCGGCGGCGATGGAAGCGGTGACGGCCAATCCAGTCTCGGTGATTTCGGATGACGCTGTCGGACGACCGAGCAGACGCGCCCGAGGATTCGACCCCACGGCCCGACCTCCGTCTCGTGGAGGGGATCCTCACCGTTGACGACCTCGACGGGTTTCTCGCGCGTCTCCGGGAGATCGGATCGGAAACGGATGCGGTCGTTCAGGCGTTCGATGCGAGGTACGTCGTCGACGCCGACCACCTCCGGCTGGCGACGCGGCTCGCGGCTCGCGCCATCGCCCGTGACGAGGCGGTCGCACGCGATCCGGCCGTCGAGGTGCTGTTGTACGCGGCTGGCCGTCGACAGATCGATCGGGCGCTCGAGCTCGGCGTCTCGACCGGGGAGAACCGTGTCGTGATCCTCGTTGCGGACTTCGGCGACGTGTCGAGAGCGGACCGCCGGACCGCCGACCTCGACGCGGCCGAGCGGCGACTCGCGGGGATCGTCTCGGCCGAGCCGACGCTCGGCACGTTCGACGAGACGAGGGTCCGCGAGTACTACGACGTCACCGATCGCGAGCTCGCGGCGACCGCCGGCGACCTTCGTGACGTCGTCCATGAACGCGTCGCGCTGCTCGACGTCGAGAAGTGAGCGGTATCGACCACGACGAATCGTCCTGACGTCCGGTTCTACACCCCTTCGTTTCACCTCCAAACCGGACGACTGAACTAGGATACAGTTCCAGTTGAAGCGTGAAGCCGATCCGAAACGAAGGGCGAACCGATGGGAGTCTCTCGAACGGCGGAAGACGAAGAGGAATAGTCCATCCTGGATTCGAACCAGGGTCGAAGCCCCCAGAAGGCTTCAGGATTGGCCACTACCCCAATGGACTGTGCGCATCACCGCTACTTCGTGCGTCTTTGTAAGCGTTGCGCGTCGCGCCCTCCGTGGTATCGGATGGCATTCGGCGTGAGTCGGGCGGGATCGACGACCCGTGTTCGATCGATGGGCGTGGATCTATCGACGCGTTTTAGCGACCGGGGTAGCCACAGTCGTGTATGTACATCGGACGCTTCCTCGTCGTCGCTCCCGGCATCGGTGCCTACCGGGTCTCCTCGCGCTCGTTCCCGAACCGTCGCGTGGTCGATCGGGACGGGACCCTGACGGTGGGACCGACCCCCGACGCGCCCGAGACCGACAACCCGTACGTCTCTTATAACTGTGTTCGCGAGGTGGAGACGCCAGCCGGCGATCGGCTGGCGGTCGTCGGCAACGGCTCGCACGTCGATCCGATCGCGGAGAAGGCGGCACTCGGCTATCCGGCTCGTGACGCGCTCGCGACCGCGCTGCTCGCGCTCGACTTCGAGAAGGACGACTACGACACGCCCCGGATCGCCGGCGTCGTCGGCGTGGACGCGGCGACGATCGGGGCCGTCCGTCGTGACGCGCTGCTCGTCGAGTCCGTCGAGTCGCCGACCCTCGTCGCCACGTACGAGAAGAACGCCCCCGAACCGTACGACCTCGCCGCGAGTGACGCTGAATCGGCCGCGAGCGAGCTCCTCGAAGCCGGTTTCGAACACCCGGTGTGTGCCGCGGCGGCGACGGTCGACGACGCGGGCGTCTCGCTCGCGTTCGACAACGGGGAGTAGCCCGCGACCAGTTCCGGCTCCCGACGGCTTTTGCACCCGGAGGGTGACGAACGCGTATGGAGCGCGTCACAGCGGCCGCGTATCACGACATCGCGAAGCCGATAGACCCGCGACTCTCGCCCGACGGCGATCGGGTCGCATTCCTCCGGAAGCAGCCGAACGGCGACGACACCTACGAGTCGACGGTGTACCTCGTCGACGCGGACGGTGGGAGCAGTCCCCGTCGGCTCACCCTCGCGGAGGGCGTCGATGCCGAACCCAGATGGAGCCCCTCCGGCGACCGGATCGCGTTCACCTCGACGCGTGGAGCCGACGACGACCGGCAACAGCTCTGGGTTCTCCCGATGGAGGGTGGGGAGGCTCGGCAGGTCACGAACGTCGTCGGCGGCGTCTCCGGGATCGCGTGGTCGCCGGACGGCGAGCGGATCGCGTTCACCCAGTCGGTCACCGCCGAGGACCGCGAGGCGGACCGGGACCTGTCGGTACCCGAGGAGTACGAGCCGGAGGACCACCCCGATCCGCGCGTGATCGACCGCACCGTCTACCGGACGAACCAGTCCTACTTCGACGGGCGGCGACCGGGCGTGTACGTCGTCGACGCGGACGCCGTCGTGGACGGCGTCGCGGAAGGAGCCGATGGCGGGCGACCGATCGACGCTAATGACGACGGCGAGCCGTCCGCAGTCGTGCGCGTGACCGATCGCGACGCGGACTTCGCCGCGCCGGAGTGGGGCGACGCGGACACGCTGTACTACACCGAGTCGGTCGGGGAGGATCCCGACGATTCCTCCGAGATCGCGATCCACGCCCACGACCTCGCGGACGACGTCGTCGAGCGCGTTCACACCACGACCGGGTGGGGAACGTCGCTCGCGGCGACCGCGGACGGGCGAGTCGCGTTCGCACACACCGATCCCGATCAAGCCTCGATGAACCAGCGCGACCTCCACGTGCTCGACCGCACGAACGACGAGGTCCGCTCGCTCACCGACGGCCTCGACCGCGGACTCGGCTACGAGACGACCCCGCAGTGGGGCCCGGGCGACGAGACCCTCTACTTCGCCACCCCCGACGAGGGGCAAACGGCGCTGTGGGGCGTGCCGGCGGACGCGAGCGCGGACCCGGAGCGACGCTTCCGACGCGGGGCGATCGCCGGAGCGACCGTCGGCTCCTCGACCGCGGGTGACGACGTCACCGTCGCCGTCGCGTTGAGCGAGTCGGATCACCCCGGCGACGTGTTCCGCTTCGACGCCGGCGACGAGGAGACGACCCGACTGACCGAGTTGAACGCGGAGTTCCTCGACGACCGCCACGTCGGCGAACCCGAGGAGCTTCGCTTCGAGTCGGACGGCGTCGAGATCCAGGGATGGGTGCTCACGCCGCCCGGGTTCGACGACGGGAACACCTCGGCAGGTACCGGCGACGACGGGGACGGAAGCGAGACGTACCCGCTCGCGGTCGAGATCCACGGCGGCCCCCACGCGATGTGGACGCAGTCGGGGACGATGTGGCACGAGTTCCAGACGCTCGCGGCTCGCGGCTACGTCGTCTTCTGGTCGAATCCGCGCGGCTCCGCGGGGTACGGCGAGGCGTTCCTCCAGGCGATCGAGCGCGACTGGGGTGACGTCACCCTCGCGGACGTGGAGGCCGGCGTCGACACGGTGCTCGACGAGTACCCGATCGACGAGGAGAACGTCTTCGTCACCGGCGGCTCATTCGGCGGGTTCATGACGGCGTGGGCGGTCGGACGGACCGACCGGTTCCGTGCCGCGGTCGCCCAGCGGGGCGTCTACGATCTCACCGGCTTCTACGGTTCGACCGACGGCGCGTACAAGCTGCTTGAGGGTGACTTCGATACGGTTCCCTCGGCGGAGCCGGGCTGGCTCTGGGAGCAGTCACCGACCGGCCACGCCGACGCGGTCGATACCCCGACGCTTCTGATCCACTCCGAGGACGACACCAGAACTCCGATCTGTACGGCGGAGCTGTACCACCGGATCCTCCGGAAGAACGGCGTCGACACGCGCTTCGTCCGGTATCCGCGCGAGGGACACGAGCTGTCACGGTCGGGCGAGCCGGCCCACGTCGTCGACCGTCTCGAGCGGATCGCCCGGTGGTTCGACGGCTACTCCGACCACCACGACGCGCCGCGGGCGCTCGACCGTCCCGAGGGTGACGGGCTGACCACTGCCGACGATGACGACGGTGGCGACGGGACGGGTGCGGAGAACTGAGCCGGAGGACAGCCACGCGCGTCAGCCGGTCGAAAACGGGGAACGACGACGTGCGCGACGGGAACGACGCCCGCCCGAAGCGGCTCACCGCTCGCTCGGATCGAACCGGTCGATCGAATCGTGCACCCCCTCGACCCACTCGTCGAGCGCGTCGTGAAGCATGCGTTTCGCCTCCGGGACCGGGATGGCGGTGTACTGGTACACGTACCCGCCCGAATCGAGGAGCCGACGACGGCGTTCGATCAACCCCTTCTCGCGGAGCGTCGACAGCGATCGGTTGACGTTCGATCGATCACGGTCGAGCGTGTCGGCCAGTTCGGCGACGGTGCTCCCCGGATGATCGAGCAGCGTGAGATAGGTGCGACTCTCGTGGTCTCGAATGCCGAACACACAGGAGAGTACGTGATCGAAGGAAGGAGAGACGTCGCCGACCAGTTCCTCGATATCGGGCTGGTCAGTGTCGGATCCGGCCATGTTCTGCCGTTGGCGGCCGCGGACTTAAATCAGTCCTCCGCGGCGTACCCCATCCGATCGAGACAGGCACGCATCTCCGACTCCTCCGTGTGCCGGTGGAGGCTGGTCGGCGTGTCACAGTGATACGTCTCGCCGTCGTACCGAAGAACGACATCGTGGATATCGCCGGCCATCTCGACGCCGATGAGCACGCGCCGGCCCGCCCTGAGCGCGTCGATGATCTCGTCGGCGGTGTATTCGCCCGCCTCGATCCGCATGGGTCCGTCCATCGATCAGGTCATCGTCGAGTCGGGGCCACCCTCCGTTTGGGGCGGCTCGACGCCCTCGGCGGCCGCGACGTCCTCGGTCCGCTTCTCGGTCTCGACGTGCCACCGATCGATCTCCGACTCGTACTCGTCGAGGATCTCGCGGACCTCCGATTTCAGCTCGTCGTCGTTGACGTTCACCTCGAACTGGAACGTCTCCCCGTCGTCGCCGCGGCCGACCTCGGTCACGTTGGCGCTTATCAGTTCGTTGTCGAAGTAGTACGGCGCTACCTGCGTCATCACCTTCTGATAGACGGTGTTTTCCACCTTCCGGATCGCCTTCCGACTCGCCGAGTCGGCCGCGCGGGCGACGTGACTGAGCGACTCACCCCACCGTTCCATCGCGCCCTCGGTATCGTCGTCCTCGACCTTCTCGTAGGACTCCGTGAGCTTCTCGCCGGCGGTTTGGATGTCCTCGCCGGGGCTCTTTCCTGCCTTCTCACCGTTACCTTCGTTTACCGACGCCTGCTCCGCCGTCTTCGCGGAGACGTCCTCGTCGATCCGCTCGTGCGTTTTCGGCCGCCAGTCGTCGAAATCGTGGAACGCGTCGCCGTCAACACCGGCCTCACGGAGCGCGAGCGTGATCCGCTCGCCGTGCTCGACGACGTCGCCCCAGTCCCCGCGTTGTTTGAACCCGGAGATGCTCTCTTCCATTGGTCGTCTCGAGGTACGTGACGAATGGGTATAAGTTTCCCTCGTCGGGAATCGGATACGTGCGATCGATGGACGGGATCCTGCTCGTTGTGGGATCGACGACGGAATCGGCGGCGAGCGCTGCTATTTCTCCGTGGTCTCCGGTTCGTTTCCGGTGTCCGGACTCGGGCGATGGGCGTCGTCGCCGAACGCGATCCAGACCATGTACAGCATCGCGACGACCATCAGGAGGGTGGCCACCGATCCGATGATACCGACGGCGGAGACGGATACGAGGTCGAACATGCCTGCGGGTGGGCGATGCGACCCTATCAACGTATCGGCTTACCGCGATGCCGAAGCGTGCGCAGGTCACTGCCGCCGCGTGATCACCTTTTAAGACGCCCGCGGACTCCCCTCCGGTAATGACGATCGAAGACCGAGACGACGCCTATCTCGTCACGCACGCGCTGGCGAAAGACACCCTCTCACGGCTACGCGACGTCGAGACCGAGCAGGTTGCCTTCCGGAAAGGGTTGGTGAAGCTCGGCCGGATCTGCGGGTACGAGATCATCGACGGCGCGATGGGAACTGAGTACGTGCCGGTCCGGACCCCGCTCGCGGAGACGACGGGCGAGCGTGTCAACGGGATGGACGACGTCGTCATCATCAACGTCCTCCGGGCAGCGACGCCGTTCGTCGAAGGACTATTAAAAGCGTTCCCACGGGCGAAACAGGGCGTCATCTCCGCCGGTCGTGACGAGGAGGCGGGAATGAACGCCGACGGCGAGTTCCCGATCACCATCGACTACGTGAAGCTGCCGGAGATCCGCCCGGATGACACCGTGATCGTCGCCGACCCGATGCTGGCGACGGGGTCGACGATGTGTGCCGTCCTGGATCACATCCTCGCGGAAGGGAACGACTACGAGGACCTGTTCGTGCTCTCCGCCGTCTCCGCTCCGGAGGGGTTGGTCCGGGTCGGCGATGCCGTCCCCGATGCGGACCTGCTGACCGTCGCCATCGACGACCGCCTCGACGACGACGGCTTCATCGTTCCCGGGCTCGGCGACGCCGGAGACCGCGCGTTCCGAACGGCGTGAGGAGCCCAGCCGGTGACGTGTTTTTAAGGGATCCGCCCACGAGCGGTCGGTATGAGCGACGCGACGACGATCGACCCCTGTGAGGCCTGCGGCGAGCCGACGACGGACGCGCTCGCGCGCACGGTCCGACTCAGCGTCGACCGGGCGAACATCGACACGCAACGGCTCTGTCCGGAGTGTTTCGCCGACTGGATCGACCGCTACCAGTCCGAGATGAGCGGAACCGACGAGGCCGAGGGTGGATCGGACTCGGAGATCATCGTCGATTGAGCGCTGGCTCGGCGATCATCGTCGACCGAGCGGTCTCCCGCCCGGTGGATCGCCGCTGGCAACGTCCGACCCCACCGCCCGGCTTAAGAGGCGGCGCAACTGACGGTGACGCAATGAGCCTCGCCATCGACGCCGCCGATCCCGACGTCCCGGCCTGTGCGGACGACGGGACCTGGCTCGCCTGTATCGAGTGCGGCGAGACGTTCGCTCCGTTCGAGGACGTCCGGTACACCTGCGACGAGTGTGACGGCCTGTTGGAGGTCCGCTACGAGGACCCGCCGACGTTCGACGAGTTCGGCGCGGGCGCGTCGACCGACGGCCCGGATCGCGGCGTCTGGCGCTACCGCGAGGCGCTCCCGTTCGACCTCGGCGTTACGCTCCCCGAGGGCGATACGCCGCTTCACCGCGTGCCGCGGATCGAGGAGGCCGTCGGCGTCGACGCGCTCCGGATCAAACACGAGGGAATGAACCCGACCGGCTCGTTCAAGGACCGCGGAATGACGGTCGGCGTCCGCGTCGCGAAGGAGCTCGGCGTCGGCGCGCTCGCGTGCGCCTCGACGGGAAACACCTCGGCCGCGCTCGCGGCCTACGGTGGGCGGGGCGGAATGCAGACGCTCGTGCTCCTGCCGCAAGGAAAGGTCGCCGCGGGAAAGGTGGCACAGGCGAGCCTTCACGGTGCGCGCATTCTGGAGGTCGACGGCAACTTCGACGCCTGTCTCGACATCGTTCAGGCGCTCGCGGCCCGCGGGGAGGCGTACCTGCTCAACTCGCTGAACCCGTTCCGGCTGGAGGGCCAGAAGACCATCGGCTTCGAGATCCTCGAGGGGTTCCACCGTGAGTACGGCGCGTATCCCGACCGGATCGTGCTTCCGGTCGGCAACGCCGGCAACACGTCGGCATTATATAAAGGATTCCGCGAGCTGGTCCAGGCCGGCGCGCTCGACGCCGACGAGGTCCCCAAGCTGACTGGCGTCCAGGCCGAGGGGGCTGCGCCGATGGTGGAAGCGATCGAGGAGGGGAACGACGGGATCCGCCGCTGGGAGTCCGTCGAGACCCGCGCGACCGCGATCCGCATCGGCAACCCGGTGAACGCACCGAAGGCGCTGCCGGGGATCCGCAACACCGGCGGTACCGCGGTCGCCGTCAGCGACCCGGAGATCACGGCCGCACAGGCACATCTCGCGAGCGAGGGTGTTGGCGTCGAGCCCGCCTCCGCGGCGAGCCTCGCCGGACTGAAGAAGCTCCGTCGACAGGGCGTCGTCGACGCCGACGAGCAGGTCGTCTGTCTGACGACGGGACACCTGTTAAAAGACCCCGAGGCGGCCTACGAGGCCGGCGGCGACCCCGAACCCGTCCCGAATGACGTCGACGCGGTCGTCGAACACCTGCGGGACTGACGGCATCCGTCCGTTTCCCGGCTCTCAGATCCCCCAGCCCGGGCGCATCGCCTCGAACTGATCCGAGTCGTGGCCGAACACGACCTCGGCGTCGTGGCGGCGCTCGATCGCCTGGAGTCGGTGGAGGCTCTCACGCCACTCCGTCTTCCCCCAGAGAAGCGGCCCGCCGAGCGGGACCTCGTCCTCGTAGTTGGGCCGCATGTACGCCTGATCGCCGGCGAGCACGAGCGTGCCCTCGTCGTCGAGATGGAGCACGGAGCCGGTCAGTCCGGGCGTGTGACCGGGCAGGCGGACGAACTCGAGGTCGGTGAAGTGCTCCTCGCGGTCGGCGTGGAGCGGCCGCCAGTTCAGGTCGTGATCGAAGTCCGCGAGCAGGTAGCCGCCGTCGCCCGCGCCCACCTTCGCGTCGTAGTAGGCGAACTGTAGCTCCTCCTCGTGCGCATAGATCGGCGTGTCCGTGCCGGCGAAGTGCTCCAGCCCGCCGGCGTGGTCGATGTGGAGGTGGCTCACGAACACGGAATCGATGTCGTCGAGCGCGTAGCCGGCAGCGGCGAGGTCGTCGTCGAGGCGATGCTCGCTCGCGTCGTACGGAAAAAACGCCTCGACGAGGTCGTCGGGCCAGTGCCCGTCGGCGGCGTCGTGATGCGAGCCCGTGTCCCAGAGGATCGTCGCCTCCGGGTGGTCGATCACGAGGTTCCAGACGGGGATCTCGCCGTAGTCGACGTCGGGGTTCGGATCCGTTCGCGTGGCGAGGGTGTGTCCCTCCATCATGTAGTTCATGTCGCATCGGATCCCTCCGCGATCGATGACGTGGACCTCGGCGTCGACCATGCCCTGCCGTTCTCGCGCGAGAAATAGACCCTTTCGGCTCCGTTGACACCCTTTACCGCCGTCGCTTACCACTCCCATTCTCAAGACCATCGATATCAAGATCCCTCAGCACACATATTTGAGTCAGAAAAATATATGTGTGTCTGCGGCATAGTGTATTGTATGACTGGCGACCCATCTCCCGACGGGCCCGACGAGTTCCCCTCTGAAGAGGAAATCCCGGACGAACCGGTGACCGTGGATGATATTGATCCATTCAGTGTTGATGACGACGACTTTGAGGACATCGATGACTTCGCCGCCGCAGAGTGGAAAACCCAGAGCACTGCGGACGAACGAATTCGTACGGTGATCAACAGAACGACGACTCCGAAATCGGCGTCCGATATCTCAGACACAGCTCTCGTCTCAGAAACAAAAGCCAGAACGACACTCAACAAGCTTGCTGAAGAAGACATCGTTACGATTCATCAGACCGACTCTGGAAAGCTATACAGCCGAGATCCAGAGTGGCATCTTCTCAAACAGATCAGGAAACTCGCCAGCAGCGAAACCCTTGTCAATCAAATCCAGCGAATAAAACAGGAACTCACAGAGTACAAATCCAAATATGACGTGGATGGCCCAGAGGAACTTCTGGTTTCAGACAAAGAACTCGACCAGAATGCACTCGACGACGTCTCTCACTGGCGGACAGCAGAACGAGAATTAAACCACCTCAGAGCGGCATACCGCCTCAAAGAAGCAAAAAGGCAGACGTCATTCGTAGTTGAACCAGAAGATAGGCGCACGGGTAATCAAACAACCCCGAGTAACGATCAGCCCCCATTCCAATAATGGGAA
>LFFM01002170.1_pt1 | contig 13115 bp, 13 predicted proteins | sample 643131 | NCBI WGS metagenome assembly LFFM01 (sample SAMN03777445, study PRJNA286221) | soda lake metagenome | biome: soda lake; feature: Kulunda steppe; material: water; isolation source: sample Tc-Br brine of Tanatar trona crystallizer | place: Russia: Kulunda steppe | collected 2011-07
TCGAGATCTATATTATCTGTACCAACACCATACTTAGAAATCACCTTAAGTTTATTAGCTTCCTTTAATACATTTTCATTTAAAGGATCTGTGCCAATTATTACGCCATCCACATCTTTAATTAATCTCATCATCTGAGTTTCTGAATAGTTCTCCCCTGTATCATTTATAAGCAACTCAAAACCTTTACTCTTTAAGATCTCAATTGGTTCTTTTGATATTGACGCAAATGATCGGGGTGTAATTAATATCTTCAATAGAATCCACCTCTTAATTATTATAATCTTATAAACTTATATTTATTTATAGTTCGGATTATCTATAATAGTCGGCTCCCCATCTTTTTCGATTAATAATTTCATAAATCCTTTTTCTTCAATATCCCCATAAACATGGCCGGCTTCACCTGGATAAATTCCTATAAATGCCAGTGGTTCCTCACCGGTATTTATTGTTCTATGAGCCCAGTACGGCGGAACATAACTTAAGCTACCTTTTTTCATTTCAAGGGCCTCAAATTCAGGCTCCCCATCTGTAACTGACTGCATAAAAAGCATGCCTTCGCCCTGAATAGTATAATAAATTTCAGCAGTTCCTTTAATTTCATGAAAGTGACCTTTAGTCATATTATATTCATTGCCAACTTTCCCAGGATTAATAATACTAATGCAGTGCTGTAAATGGCCTTCTTCCTCTGGAATATCAACATTATAATATCTATAAATCTGCGGATCTTCTTTTAATAGTTCTTGAACTGCCTCCTGATCCTGATACATCCAGTCCATATCACTTAAATTTCTGGTGATCAAATCACCCTCTGGAACCATTTTTATGTTTTCAAAATCATAATAACTATTTATTGGTCTAAATAATTCCATATCTTCAATACCCCCATAAACTATTTCTTTAAATCTGATGCGGCTTCATCTAATACCTTAAGCTTTTCATCTGTCAATTCAATATCAAAGACCTCACTTATATGCTCAGACCAGCCATGAATAAAGTATTTCCATCCATCTTCTACATATAAATTCTGTTCTTCTTTCTGATCTAATGCCTGATGCATGAATTTTAAGCCACCTCGATAATTCAACTCCCAGACTAAAGAGTTTTCTGGAAAAGTACAATCATCACTTAATGGCGAGCCTGGCCGATCTTTCCCTAAACCAGTTGCATTTATAACCAGGGAATACGGCTTGACTTCAGCCAATATTCTATCATTATCTTCAATATCTGGAGTTAAATTATATTCAACATTCACATCATCATTTATTAACTTAAACATATCAGCAAACTTGTCTAGCCTTGGCTTGCTTCTGTTATTTACAATCAATCTTGATGGAATATTATCTCCATTTTCTGGATCAAAAAGATATGAGGCTATGGCCCTGGCGCTGCCTCCTGCCCCAATAATTAGGACTTCTCCACCATGCTCTGCCCAAAAATTTTCAGGAATAAACTCTTCCATAGATCTACCACTGGTTATCGGGTCTTTGGCAAAACCATAAACTTCGTTATCTTTTTTAGATATACAGGATAATTCCTGCTGAATTGCAGCGTGAGGATCTAAGAAATCAAAGTAATCCCAGGCTGCATCGAAAATATCAATTTTATGAGTTGTAACTAAAGCTCCTTTAGCCCTTTCATGCTCTCTAATAAATTGAACTGCCTTAATATAATCTTCCTTTGGGGCGTGAATATCAATATCTATACCAATTAATTCTGCATTTAAATTTAAAATTTCATTCCATTTAGGAAAAACATCCATAATCGATGATTGCTTGGTTGTAACTCCAATAAAATACATAGTTTCTTTTTCTGGTTTTTCAGGTAATTTCATTTTATCATCCTTCCTTATATTATTATAAAGCTAATAAAGGATTATTTAATGAGATGCTTATTTTTATAAGACCTGTTGAAACAATTATTTTAGAATTAATTTCATAACTTACTATATTTGAAACTTCACTAATTAATTGCTCCAACAGGCTGACATAAACTATTAAATCCCTTCAATAAATTTATTACTCTTTGTTTAACATTATCTCATCAATTTTGTCCATATCTTCATCAGACAATTCCCATTCAACAGAAGCTACATTATCTTCTATTTGGTAAATCTTTGTAACACCAGCAATTATACTAGTTATCTCATCCTGTTTTCTTAGCCAATTAAATGCCAACTGGGCAAGAGGTTTATCATATTTTTCAGCAATTTTTTTGATTTCCTGAACTTTTCTATAATTCTCTTCACATTTCTCATTCCATAATTCAGGATTGGCATACCTGACATCTCCCTCTTCAAGTTTACTCATATCAAAGGAATCTGTTAACATGCCCTGACAGACTGGGCTATAAGGGATTACTGACATACCGGTTTTTTCAGCATAAGGCATTATTTCATCTCTAGTCCTATATATTAATGGAAGACCATGGTAATGTTCTGAGTTCTGGTCTAAAATACTATATAATACCTGGTTACTTACTATTTCTTCAACAGCAGAAGCCTGTTCCAGTAGAGGTACATTAAAATTGCTAGCTCCAATATATCTAATTTTACCTTCTTCCTTTAACTTAGATAATTCTTCCATAGTCTCTTGAATTGGAGTATTTGGATCAGGCCAGTGCATTTGATATAAGTCTATATAATCAGTATCCAACCTTTTAAGACTATTTTCAATCTCTTCTCTAATACTTTCAGAGGAAAGATTTCTAACAATATTTTTCTGGTCGTCCCAGCGGAGACCAACCTTCGAAGCAATAAAAACATCTTCTCTTCTATCAGAAACGGCTTCACCTAAAACTTTTTCTGCATGGCCAAAACCATAAACTGGCGCAACATCAAAAAAATTAATACCTAAATCATATGCTTTATGAACTAATTCTATTGATTTTTTATCATCATCCATCCCAGTCCATTCCTGGCCTAACTGCCAGCAACCAAGACCTATAACTGTAACTTCTTCTCCAGTATTACCTAATTCTCTTTTCAACATAGACTATTACCTCCTAATAATTTGTGAAGTTAATTCCTGAGACTTAAAAACATTAGACCAATCATTTAGAAAATCAGTTTCAGCCTGATCAGTTAAATCACTCTGAAAAGCTTCCTCGATTAAATCCGGTGCAAGAGTAACAGAATCTACACCTATTTTTAAAATTTCTTTTAACTGATAAGCATTTTTTATACTAGCAGCTATGATTTTACTTTCAAGATTATATTTATTTAATAAAACTTTAATATCAGCAACAACGTCTAGTCCAGAATGCTCTAGTCTATCAATCCTGCTAACATAGGGAGCAATAAAATCTGCCCCTGCCTCAGCAGCAATTAAAGCCTGATTAGCATTATAAACTGCTGTAGCAGTAATTAATCTAGATTCATTTTCACTCTTAATTTCTTTAATTGCTTTCAAGCCATTTTTAGTCACTGGAATTTTAGCAGAAATATTATCTAATTCAAGACTCCATAAATATTGAACATCATCAATTATTTGTTTTGTTTCTGTATGGGTCACCTGGATATGAGTACATTTAGGGCTTAAATTTTTAACTTCATGTAAAAAGTCTGAAATTGTAATCTGATCTCTTGCTAAAATTGTTGGGTTTACTGTAACTCCAGTAATAGGTAACCAGTCATAAAGTTCTTTTATTTTTTTAATATTAGCAGAATCTATATATAAATTCATTTAACTATTGACCACCTTTCAATAAAGACAATTAGTCTAGCTGGCTCAATTTATGGTTAATAGGTTTCAGGGAATGATAGGCCTCTTTGAAAATTGGAAATAATTCATTATAAATAATAATATTATTTTGATTAGGTTTAACTTCATCTACTACTGGATTTAATTCTTTTGCTATTGAAAAATCATCAAAAATGCCAACTCCAACTCCACCAATTATTGCCCCTCCTAATGATGAAGCTTCATCTAATAACTGTAATCTTAGAATATCTTTATTATAAATATCAGCCATTATCTGTCTCCAAATATCTCCTTTTGCTCCACCACCAATTACTTTTATTGAGTCAAGTGAAACTTTTTTTGTAAATGATTCTAAGATAATTCTTAAATTAAAGGTGACTCCTTCTAAAACAGCTCGAAGCATATCACCTCTATTATTATTCATATTAAGCCCAATAAAAGCACCTTTGGCTTCTGGATCCCAGTGGGGACTTCTTTCTCCCATTAAATATGGTAAATATAAAAGATTGTTTGCTCCAGGATTACTTTTTTCTATCATTAGATTCATTAAATCATATTCATCAATACCCAATTTCTCTCCAGCGATCTTCTCAAGAGGACTTAAATTATCTCTTGCCCAGCTATAAGATGCACCAGCCGTTTGCATAGTTCCGCAGGGTACATACATTCCAGGAACAGCATGGGCCCAATTAAATGTTTTCTTTTCCTCATCAAATATAGGCTCAGGTGTGGAAAGAGCTATCCAGGAAGATGAGCCAATAACATTATAAGCTTCTCCCTCTTCTATTATACCTGCACCTACTGTTGCTGTTGTACCATCACCAGCGCCAATTACCACAGGTGTACCTTTTTGTAAACCAACTGTTTCAGCGACATTGGCATTTACAGTGCCTGCAACATGAGTTGATGGTAAAGCATCTGGCAACTTATTAATATCAATCTCTGCTGACTCAATTATTTTTTCTGACCATTCAAGTTTATTAATATTAAAAATATTAGTTCCAGTAGCATCTGAATAATCAGTAACAAATTCTCCAGTCAATTTATAAATAATATAATCTTTAGCCTGTAAAAACTTATAAGTATTTGAGTAAATTTCAGGCTTATTCATTTTAAACCATAATATCTTCTCACCAGAATAAGCAGGACTAACTCTATGGCCAGTAATATTATAAATCTGATCGTTACCAACTTTACTTGATAATAAATTAGCCTCACTAGTACTACGCTGATCAGCCCATATAATCGAATTACTTAAAGGTTGACCTTTTTCATTAACAGGTAAGGCCCCCATCATCTGACCACTAAAACTGATTACTCCAATAGAGCTTTTATCTATTTTACTATCCTTTATAAGCTTTTTAGTACTCTTACAAACAGCTTCCCACCAGTCTTCTGGGTTCTGTTCAGCCCAATTGGTTTTAGGATAATCGGTTTCATAACCAAAAAACTGACTATCAATTAATTCTCCAGCAGCATTGTATAATGTGGCCTTGTTACCAGTAGTCCCTAAATCATGAGCCAGAATATATTTTCCCATTAGTTAACACCTCAATTAACTTAAATAATTTGATAATCTATTCTCAAAATCATCTCCTGATAGATATGATTTCTGTGTTCCAGGTTTTAAAGTTGAAAGACCAGCATAAATAGTTGCATATTTTACAGCTTCCACTAGAGAGCTTTTTTGTAAATAATAGTAAGCTAAGCTGCCTATAAAGGCATCCCCAGCTCCAGTCGTATCATGAGGATTTATATCGATAGACTCAACCAGTAATTGTTCTTTCTCAGTTGCTACAAATGCACCTTTTGAGCCCAGGGTTACAATTATATTTTTTAAGCCTTTAGATTGCAACTTATTTATTGCCTTTTTAACATCTTCAAGATCATTAACTTTTTGATTACTTATATCTGCTAGCTCGGTCTCATTAGGAACAAATATATCTACCTTTTTAACCATTTTAAAATCTAATGAATTGGCAGGTGCAGGGTTTAAGATAACTTCTATATTATTTTTATTGCCAAAGTCGATTGCATAATAAACAGTCTCAAGAGGAATTTCCAGTTGTAATATAATTAAATTACATTTTTTTAAAGTTTCCGCCGCTTCATCAATATCCTCTGGTTTTAAGTCTTGATTTGCACCTTTAATTATGAATATTCTATTTTCCCCATCCCTATCAACAAAGATAGGAGCAACACCGCTAGAAGTATTTTTAGAAGTTTTTATATGGTCAGTATTTATACCCATCTCTTTCATATTATTAATAACTTCAGGACCAAATAAATCATCTCCAACCCTGGATACAAAGGTAACATTTGCTCCTAATCTGGCTGCAGCTGTTGCCTGATTAGCACCTTTCCCACCAAAACCAAGATCAAATTTATCTGTTTCCAAAGTTTCTCCAGGAGCAGGCAATCTATCCATATAAGTTATTAAGTCCATCATGTTGCTTCCAATTACAGCAATCCTGTTATCCATAAATACACATCCTCTTAAATGGTTTAATAGAAAATTCCATCTACACCTGATATTAAAACTAAATTAGCATATGGAGTTACATCTCCAGTTCTGACAACACCTTTAGCTTTCTCGGTCTCTTCATACATCTCCCACCAGAGTGGGATATATTCAATTTCAGCACCTTTAAATAATTCCAGATAATACTCATGTAATTCAGGGCTTTCAGTTTTGATCTCTTCTGCAAGCAAAACTTTTTCTACCTGCATTTCAGATAAAATAACATCAAGTACTGTTTTAATATCAGGCAAATTTTCTTTAACAGCTAAATCAACTTTTTTAGCATCTTTAGGAATTGGAAATCCTAAATCAGTAACAGTTAGCCTATCTTTATGTCCCATTGATGCTACAATTTCTGCCAGTGGATGATTAAAAATCCCTTTCTTTTTCATTAATTATTCCTCCTACTTATTCTCCTCGTTTTCTAAGCTGATCAACAAATACAGCCACTACAACAACTACACCAGTTGCAATCTGCATATAAAATGGATCTAAACCAAGTAAATTTCCACCGTTTCTAAGTGTTCCCATTAATAAAGCACCAAGTAAAGTACCATATACTCCACCAGCTCCACCTGAAAGACTGGCACCACCAATGATTACAGCAGCAATTGCGTCTAACTCATACATTTGGCCAGCAGATGGAACACCTGACGAAAGTCTTGCAGCAAGCATAATACCAGCTAGACCTGAAATTAAGGCATTTATAATAAATATTGCATACGTATTTATTCTTAATCTAACACCTGATAATTTTGCAACTTCAGTGCCACTTCCTAGAGTATATAAATTTCTACCAAATTTGGTTTTTCTTAAAACGAAGTCTGCTAAGAACATTAAAGCTAATAATACTAAAAATAAACCAGGAATCCCAAAAACATCAGTTCTGGCTAAACCAGTAAACTCCATAGGCAAGCCTGAAATTATTCTTCCACCAGTAATAAGTAAGGCAAATCCCCGAGCTGCGCTCATCATGCCAAGGCCAGCAATAAAAGAAGGCACTCCTCCTTCATGGACAGCCACAGCAACAATAGTACCAAGTCCTGCCATTAATAATAAAGTTAATAGAAATGCCACTGGTATTGAATATCCGGCAGTAAGTAATAAGCTTATTGTTACTCCACTTACTGCTACATATGAACCTACAGATAAATCAATATGACCAGCAATCATTACCAGCGTCATACCTATTGAAACCACACCAATTACAGCACTCTGTCTGGCCAGATTGAAAAAGTTTGGATAACTTAAAAATACTGGTACAGCAAGCCCCAACGCACCCCATATAACTGCAATAACAAATACTAAAGTAAACTCTGTTGAATTCCTACTAATAAAGTCTTTAACATTTTCTATATTCATTTAATTTTACACCTTACCTTTCTATATTAAATATACATTATTCTCTAGTAGCTAGATATAGAAGTTCTTCCTGATCAAAATCTTCTTTTTCAACTATGCCTGTCATTTTACCTCTTGATAAAACCATAATTCTATCACAGATCTCCATAAGTTCAGGTATATATGAAGACACAAAAATAATACCTTTGCCTTCTTTTAAAAGTTCTGACATCAGAACATAGATTTCTTTTTTTGCACCAACATCGATTCCGACTGTTGGTTCATCAAATAATAAAATATTAGAATTTGCATTAATCCATTTTGCTATAACAACTTTCTGCTGATTTCCTCCACTAAGATTCTTAACCAACTGATTAATTGATGGGGTCTTAATATTTAAGTCTTCAATATTTTTTCTAGTAGTTTCTCTTTCAACCTTTTTATTTAAAACACCATATCTTGCAGAAAACTTTGAACTAACTACATTACAATTATCATTTACCGACTGTAAAAGAGCTACACCTTCTTCATGCCTATCCTCAGGCAATAATCCGATATTATTATTAATAGCCTGGCTTGGATTATCGATTTTTACTTCTTCACCTTCAATAATTATTTTACCACCAGTGATTGGTTCGGCCCCAAATAAGCTTCTTACTAATTCAGTCCGGCCTGCTCCTAATAAACCATAAACTCCTAAAACTTCTCCTTCATGCAATGAAAATGAGACATCACTTAATTCTGAATCCCTCTCTAAGTTTTCAACCCTTAATAATTCTTTTCCTTTTTTAATATCTTCTTTATAATAAAGTTCCCCAACATCACGACCTACCATCATTGCAATTAAATCATCTTCTGTGATATCATCAACTTTTTCTGTTCCTACATGCTCTCCATCTCTTAACACTGAAACTCTATCACATATTTCAAAAACCTCTTCTAAGTGATGAGAAATATAAATAATACTGATTCCTTTTTCCTTTAGCATTTTAATTTTATCATGTAACTCCTCTGTTTCTTCTTCAGCTAACTGAGCTGTCGGTTCATCAAATATAATTACTTTTGCGTCTTTTGAGATTGCCTTAGCTATTACTACCATCCTTCTTTGAACATTACTTAGCTTATTTAGTCTTACTTTTGGATTTATATCCATATTTAAATCTTCTAGTATTTCTTTTGCATCTTGATTCATTTTTTTCCAATCGATCAACCCATTTTTTTTAGGTTGTCTGCCAAGAAATATATTTTCAGCAACTGTTAATAATGGAGCTGTTATCATATGCTGATAAACAGCCGCAAGACCTATTTTATCAGCTTCAAGGGGGTTTTTAATATTTACTTTATCTCCCTCAAAAAATATATCTCCTTTATCCATCTTATGAACGCCCATTAATATTTTAATGAATGTAGACTTTCCAGCCCCATTTTCACCAATTAAAGCATGTATCTCTCCTTTTTTTAATTTAAAATTGACATTATCAAGAGCCGTAACTCCAGGAAATGTCTTCCTTATATTTTTAGTTTCTATTATTAAGTCATTATTTCCCACAATGTTACCTCCTAAATAAGAAGTATATTTAATAATTCACCCTCTACTTTAAAGCAGAGGGTGAATTATTTTAATTTAACTCATTAATGATATATTTTACATACCATATTCTTCTAAGATAGCTTCGGATCTTAAGTCTGTATCAATTAATTGCTGAATTTCATCATCATCTAGATTATCTTGAGTTACAAGTGTAGCACCTGTATCGATAAAGTCAGGTAGTTCTTCACCTTCAATAGCTTTAATTGCATTCATAACACCATCAAAGCCCATGGCAAATGGATCCTGAACAATAGTAGCATCAAGGTAGCCATCTCTTATGGCATCAATCTGTTGTGGATCAGCGTCAAATGAAATAGCCGGGAATTGATCTCCTGCATCAGCATCTGCAATTGCCTGAGCAACTCCTACACCAGTATGATTGTTATTAGCCCAAAAACCACCAAGATTATCTCCTTCTCCCAATATAATATCTTCTGCTGCTGACATTGCATCAGGAATTCTATTATCAACATATCTAGGATCTAGCATTTCTACATCAGGATTCAATTCAGTTATACGATCAATAAAACCATCACTTCTATCTATTAATACCTGAACTCCAGCCATCGCATTAATATGACCGACAACTTTTTCATTTAAGTCAATATCATATTCCTCTTCTGCTAACCTGGAGAATTCTTCTGCTGCTATTGCACCACCTTCAATATTATCTGTTGCCATAAATGTGTGATACATATCTGTTTCAATTAAGTTATCAACCAGCACAACTTTAATTCCTTGTTCATATGCCATTTCAACTGCTCCTACCGTTGCATCAGAACTTGTTGAAGCTAAAACAATTGCATCTGGTTGACCAACAACTGCATCTTCAACTATAGCAACCTGCTGGGCAATATCGGCTTCAGATGGTGGTCCTAATAAGTCAATAGTTACATTTTCGTTAACCTGTTCTGCAACTTCTGCACCTGTCATCATTTGCTGCCAGAAATCTGAATCAGTAGCTTTAACTATTACTGAAATATGATACTCGTCTTCTGCCATTGCTTCCATTTCAAAAACAGTTGTAAAGGAAAAAGCTAAAACAAATGTTAATGCAATAATCATCATACTTTTTGTAAGTTTTGTCATTAGTAAACTCCCCTTTTTTGAGTTTAGTTTGTTTTTTCAGTCAAATTCCTAAGCCGACAAATGATAAAAATTGTGTCATTGCACTTCTTTAGTTATCACCTCCTTATAATATTCAGTTTAATTAATCTTATCTCTTAACTCTCCCGGAACCTGAACCTTTAGCAAGGCTTTCAACCTCTTCCAGGCTCATATGGTTAAAATCTCCAGGTATTGATTGCTTTAAACTTGAAGCTGCTGCTCCAAATTCAGCAGATTCTTGTAAAGACTTGCCTGTTAACCTGGAATATATTAAACCCCCTGCAAAGGAGTCTCCGCCACCGACTCTGTCAACAATATGAACTTCATACTCTTCAGATTGAACAAATTTATTGCCATCATAGAGAACAACCAACCAACCATTAACTGAAGCATTATAACTTTTTCTTAAATGGCTTCCAACTAATTCAAGATCAAACCTCTCCATTAACTGATCAGCAACATCCCTATAACCATCTATATTAAGCTCACCACTATCAATATCTGAGCCACTTTTTATTTTAAAAATCATTTCAGCATCTTCTTCATTTGCAATACAAACATCAACATATTCCATTACTTCTGCCATAACTTTTTCGGCTTTGTCTCTACTCCATAATTTAGCTCGATAATTCAAATCACAACTTACCTTTAAGCCCTGTTTTTTAGCCTCTTTTACTGATTCAATTGTAACTTCAGCCATATTATCACTTAACGCTGGAGTTATACCAGTTACATGATACCAATCTGCACCATTAAAAATTTTTCCCCAATTAAACTCTCCTGGTTTAGTTTCTGCTATGGCAGAATGGGCTCTATCATAAATAACATTTGATGGTCTTTGACTGGCCCCGTTTTCACAGAAATATATCCCCAGTCTATCTCCACCTCTTTTAATAAACTCAGTGTTAACTCCATACCTTCTTAATTCATTTAAAGCAGAATCTCCTATTGGGTTATCAGGAAGTCGTGTTACAAATGAAGCATCTAAACCATAATTAGCAAGTGATACAGCAACATTTGCTTCACCTCCACCATAAATTATGTTAAAATTATCAGCTTGAATAAATCTTTTATTTTCTGGTGGAGTAAGTCTTAGCATTATCTCTCCAAAGGTTATAACTTTTGCAGTATTCAAAATAATACCTCCATTTCTATAATTCTTTTTTGATTAATGCTACTTTTTCTTTGAATTGTTTTGCCTGCTCTGTAATTTGATCAAACTTTCCTTCTTTCCAACCTTTACTCAAGGCACTCCCAACCCCGACTGCACATGCTCCAGCTTCAAACCAGTCCTGAACATTGTCAAGGTTAACTCCACCTGTTGGTAGTAATGGTGCATGAGGAATAGGTCCTTTTATAGCCTTAATAATTTTAGGTCCAAATAAAGTTGCAGGGAAAATTTTTACAATATCAGCACCTGCCTTCATTGCATTTACAACCTCAGTCGGTGACATGGCACCTGGTATCACCGGAACCTGAAACTCATTACATATGTTAACAACATCCTGATCAAATGTAGGGCCTACAATATATTTTGCACCTGCATCAATTGAATTTTTAGCAGATACAACATCTGTAACAGATCCAGCACCAACTAATACATCTGATCCCTGATACTTTTTGCTTAGCTTTTTAATTAAATCAAAGGCATTTGGAACAGTCATTGTCACTTCAATAGCTGTTATTCCACCTTCCACTATTGCTTCAACAATTTGTTCTGCTGTCTCAATCTTATCAGCCCTAATAACGGCAACAACTCCAGAATCTTTCAAACCTGAAATAACCTCTTGTTTTGTCAAATTATTGGCCTCCTTGATTATGTTTTGTATTGTGAAACGATGTTTTTGCTAATTGGTAAAAAAATTTGTTTTTATTTTATTATATTCCATTATCACATAAGTTTACCTTTATCTCGCCTCTATCACCACGAAATCTGGATTCAAAGTAGTCCATTGGTATATTATCTTTTGTATAAGAGATTGTTTTAATGTGATGAATGGGAGAGCCAGCATCTATTTCTAACAGCTTTGAATCATAATGATTAGCTAATGCTGGTGCAATAGACATTTCTGCACGATAATTCTCTAAACCACATTTTTCATACATAGAATTATATAAGGACTTATCACTTAAATTAATGCTAATTATATCTTCACATAAATGATATGGAATATGATTTTCAACAATTACAATCGGTTCACCTTTTATACTTCTTACCCTTTTAATATAAATGTATTTATCCCCTACTGAAATAGATAGTTTTTCAGCTAAATCCCTATCAGCTTCCTTTAATTCTTTAGTAATTACATTAGTTTTAGGCTTAAATCCTTTAGTTACCATATCATCATAAAAAGTCATTAATTTTTGAACAAAGCTAAATTCAAATTTAGGCTCAGACACAAATGTCCCTTTACCTTTTTCTCGATTTAAAAGCCCCTCATTAACAAGTTCAGATAATGCTTTTCTAATAGTAGGCCTACTTACATCATAACTCTCAGCTAAAATTCTTTCAGGAGGAACAGTATCTCCTGGTTTTAAATAACCTTTTTCAATCTGTTCCTTAATAATATTCTTTAATTGATAATATAACGGTACAGGTGTATCCTTATCTAATTTATTATCAATCAAGTCCATATTAAAACCTCATTTTCGTAGTTATTTATAAGATAATTAATTGTTTGAAAATTGTCTGTGTTTTTAATATAGCAGAATAATATAAAAATTTCAAGGGAAATAGGTAAATTAATTAAAATGTTTTTTGGTCATTACCAATTTTCTTATATTTATTCTTTTTATGCTCATATTATTCTCCCTATAACACATTTATGGCCAAAAATCAGAGCATAAA
>LFFM01002171.1_pt1 | contig 13113 bp, 8 predicted proteins | sample 643131 | NCBI WGS metagenome assembly LFFM01 (sample SAMN03777445, study PRJNA286221) | soda lake metagenome | biome: soda lake; feature: Kulunda steppe; material: water; isolation source: sample Tc-Br brine of Tanatar trona crystallizer | place: Russia: Kulunda steppe | collected 2011-07
CCCGGATAGCCCTCGCTGTATTTGTTGGTGAGTCGGCTGGCCGTGGCCTGCCGGACGGCTCGCGAGGCGTAATTTTCGCTCGCGATAAGCCGAATGGTATTGGCCTGGCGGTCGTCTTCGGCCTCGATATGATCGAAGATCTCCGGATCTACCCGGCGCAAGTCGTCGGAATCGGTCATGAATTCTCCGCTCTTTCGGGAGGAAGCTGATCAACGGGGCGAGAGTGCGACCGGTGTCGGCGGCGAGGCCAGGAATTTGCGGCCTCGCCGCCGGACGAAGCGAAAGACAGAACGCATCACTCGGCGGCCGCCGGCTGCTCGTGGTCCTCGTCGTCGCTTTCTTCGGCGAGGTTGTCGGCGATGATTTCGGCGAGGTCGAGAAGTTCGACGTCGTCGGCGCCGCGGTTTTTAAGTCCGTCGTCAAACATGGTCAGACAGAACGGACAGTTAACGGCGACAGCATCGGGCTCGGTGGCCAGCGCCTGGTCGGTGCGTTCGATATTGACCCGTTTGCCCTTGGTCTCCTCCATCCACATTCGACCGCCGCCGGCGCCGCAGCAAAAACTCTGTTTTTTGTTGAGTTCCATCTCCTGGCGGATGACGCCGGGAACGGAATCCAGAACGTTGCGCGGGTTTTCGTAACTTTCATCCCAGCGACCGATGTAGCACGAGTCATGATAGGTGACGTGCTTGGTTGCGCCGGGCTTCAATTCGATGCGCTCGTCCTCGATGAGCTCTTTGATGAGCTGGGTGTGGTGGATGACGTCGTAGTCGCCGCCGAGCTGCGGATACTCCTTGCCGATGGTGTGGAAGCAGTGCGGACAGGTGGTGATGATCTTGGTGACATCGTAGCTGTTGAGCGTCTCCACAGTGTCGGAGGCCAGCATCCAGTACAGGTACTCGTTGCCGATACGCCGGGCCGGATCGCCGGTGCAACCCTCTTCTTTGCCGAGGATGGCAAACGAGACATCGGCGGCCTTGAGGATTTCGGCAAAGGACTTGGTGACTTCCTTTTGGCGATCGTCAAAGCTGCCGGCGCAGCCGACGAAAAACAGGTAGTCCGGCGCTTCGCTCAATTCGCTCATCAGCGGAATGTCGAGCCCTTCGGCCCAGTCTCCGCGATAAGACGACGAGATGCCCCAGGGGTTGGCGTTATTTTCCATGTTGCGGAAGGTCCGTCCCACTTCCGCCGAGAAGTCGGCTTCCATCAGCGCCAGGTAGCGGCGCATGTCGATAATGGTGTCGACGTGCTCGATAAAGACCGGACAATTCGACACGCAGGCCCCACAGGTGGTGCAGGCCCACAGCTCTTCTTTGGTGATGACGCCGCCGGCCAGCGCCTGCTGGGTGGCGGCCTCTTCGGGATCCTGACCTTCTTTGATGATCTCTTCGCCCTTTTCGCGAAGATGGCCCTTGATATTTTCGATGATCATCATCGGATTGAGGGCTTTGCCGGTATTGTAGGCCGGGCAGTAGGCCTCACAGCGGCCGCACTCCGTACAGGCGTAGGTGTCGAGGAGCTGTTTCCAGTGCAGGTCTTCGACCTTTTCGGCACCGTAGCTCTCGATGCTCATATCTTCCATGTCGATGGGATAGACCGCACCGTTGGGCTCGAGCTTGCGGAAGAAGATATTGGGGATGGCGCCGATGAGGTGGAGGTGTTTGCCGCGGGGGATGTAGTTGGCGAAGAAGACGACAATCGCGATGTGGACCCAGTACGAGACGTGAAAGACCCAGAACCAGGTCAGTGTATCGGATTGATCGAGTCCGCCCTCGGCGCCCATGACTGTAAAGACCTGGCCGACCATCGCTGCAAAGGGCGTCCAGGCGGCGTCCCAGGGCAGTTCGCCCACCGGATCGGCGATGGCGACTTCGAGACCGTGTACGAAGAATTTGGAGACCATCAGCCCGCCGATCAACACCAAGATCAGGGCGCTGTCAAAGGAGGGCTTGGCGTGTTGAGGCCGGACGACGAAGCGGCGAATACCGGCGACGATGACGGCGACAAGGACCAGAAACCCGAAGATATCCTGTAAAAAGAGCAGCACATTATACGACATGTCGCCGATAAATGCGCTCCAGTGAAACTGAGGTATGGCCCCGCCGATGATGTATTCTAGCGTCTCGAGCTGGAGAACCAGAAAGCCCCAGAAGATAAAGAGGTGGACCACACCGGCCGGTTCGGCGATGACACGAGCCTGCCCGAGCACATTGGTGATGACGCCTTTGACGCGCTCGGCGAGTTCGTCGGTTTTTAAGCCGCCCTCCCCCCAGCCAACGTATCGCAACAGCCAGAAGACGGTTCGAGCGGCAAAAGCAAACCCGAGAACGACCAGTGCGAGCAACAAATATCGGCCTACTCGGTGTGCGTCGCCAAATTCTAGGAAATAACTCACGGTCAAACTCCGGTAATTGTTTCACGACAGGGCCGTCGTACACAGCACCCTGGTAGTTCGAATTACTTCGCGGCATCGGGTCGTCGAACGAGCGAAAAGATGGACACGATGCGCCCTTTTCATAGCTAATGGGCTGGAAATCGGCAACCCCATCGTTGGCTGGCCGCTACATTGACGGCGGTTGGAGACCGAATGACAGGGGTGGAGCGCCGGCGTTCCGGTCTGTAACGGTTTGAGAACCAACGGGAATTCCGCAGGGGTGAAGGTTTGGTGTCGTCGAAGAATCTGGAGTCGGTCCAGAGCGGACGCCACTGTGGCTTCGACGCAACGCGTCGAGCGGCGATGTTGTGAATCTGGTGAAATGGGTGTGCCGACACCGAAATCTATGGCATGCTCATTGTCGAGACTGGTTTGATTTCGACTGCTGGCCTACAGCCCAATCCGGAGGCACGCCCCATGTCCGATATCGTCGTAGGCATCGACCTCGGTACATCTAATTCGGTGATATCTGTGGTGCTCGAAGGTGAGGCGATCGTCATTCCCGATCGCCAGGGCCACCGAATTCATCCGTCGGTGGTTCATTTCCGCGAGGACGGACAGACGGTCGTCGGCAACGAGGCCCGGCCATTTATGGCGCAATCGCCGAGGCGCACGGTCTATTCGGCCAAACGCCTCATCGGTCGCCCCTTTGATAGCCCGGAAATCAAGATGTTGATGGGGTCGTTCCCGTTTTCGATCGTGGAGGCCGATGACGGGACGCCGCGAATCAAAATCGATGAACAGCGCCATCCGCCGGAGGGTGTCGGCGCCCGGGTGTTGTCGTATCTCAAGGGCCTCGCCGAGGAGTACCTGGGACAATCGGTGGACAAGGCGGTGATCACGGTGCCGGCGAATTTCGACGAGGGCCAGCGCCGGGCGACGAAGCGCGCCGGTGAATTGGCGGGGCTAGAAGTGATGCGACTGGTCAATGAACCGACGGCAGCGGCGCTGGCCTACGGATACGGAGGCGACAAACGAGAGCGGGTCACGATCTACGATTTTGGCGGCGGAACCTTTGATGTGACGTTGTTGGAGTTGCGGGACAACGTCTTTGAGGTGCTGTCGACAGCGGGCAATAGCTACCTGGGAGGCGATGATTTCGACAATCGACTGGTCAGTCTGATCGTCAATGCCTTCGAGCGCCAACACCAGGTCGATCTGTCGGCCGATGAGATGGCGCGCCAGCGGCTACGGGTGCTCGCGGAGGATATCAAATGTCAACTCAGCGAGCAGGAATCGGTGGCGCACCAGATCACGGAATACGTACCGGGGACAATGCAGGAAGTACATTGCAATTTTGAGCTGAGTCGACGCGAATTCAACGAGCGCTGCATGGACATCGTCGACCAGAGCCTCGAGACCTGCCAGGAAGCATTGCAGACGGCGGGGCTGAAGCGCGCCGAACTCAATCACCTGGTGTTGGTCGGCGGCTCGACGCGGATCCCGATCGTTCAGCGGCGGACCCGGGAATTCTTTAACCGGGAGCCCGTTTTGGGCATCAACCCCGACGAGGTCGTCGCCATTGGGGCGGCGGTCTTCGGGTCGTCGCTCGCCGAGCAATCCGCAGCCCCGGATCCGGGATCGATGCAGGGTGGAATCGATGCCGTCGGCGACGAGTGGATGGAGGGACTCGATGACGATGAGGCATCGGGCAACGACGGGCCGCTTCTGATCGACGTCACGCCCCACGCACTCGGAATCGCCACCGTCGGCGGTGTGATGGATATCATCATCGAGCGAAACGGGCAGCTTCCGCTGGAGCGCACGCGTTATTTTTCGCCGTCTCGCGACCAGCAGACGCGCGTCCTGTTGCCGGTCTATTCCGGTAATAGCCGGCGGATCGAGGAAAACCAGCAGCTCGGCACATTGCAGTTAACGGATATTCCACCGGGGCCGCGCGAAGAAGTTCAGATTGAAGTGACCTTTGAAGTTGATACCAACGGGATGCTAAGCGTACGCGCTACGGATATGCGGACCGGGCTCAATCAATTTGCCCGCCTTTCGATCATGGGTGACAGCGCCGTCGAGGATGATTACGACGCAAGTGACCTGTTGATGTAGTAATCGTCGCCGTTTGTTGGTCGCCCGGCCAGTGGCGGTGACATCACTTCGAGGACCGAGGCCTTTGACGATGAATGCAGTACAACGACTAGCCACCACCGCTCTTATCGGTGCCGTCGCCGCGGCGTGTCTGGCGACGGGATGCGACGACGAATTTGACGACGCGGAAGCTGTGACCGCTTCCGAATACAGCGCTGAGCAGGCCGAACAAGCCGCTCCCGAGGAGCCGGCATACGGAGAGGAAGGCGAGGGCCAGGCGAGGGATTCACCGGGGCCGATTGAGGGCTCGGAGCGTCCGCCAGGACATCCGACCCTGGACGATGAACAGGGGGGCCAGGGCGGTTCGGCGGCTCCGCAGGGTGGCTCGGCAGCTCCACAGGGCGGTGGCATGGATGCTCCGGCACCGCAGATCGAGCGCCCGGAACCGGAATCGTACGGTCAGGCGGGTCCGATATTGTGGGATGCTCCATCGCAGTGGGAGCCGCTGCCGCCATCGAATGAGATGCGATTTGCCGAATACGACGTGCCCGCAGAGGAGGGAACAGCGGAGTTGGCGGTGTTCTACTTCGGGCCGGAGGGAGGCGGCGGCGCCGATGCCACCATCAGCCGTTGGGCTGGAGAATTCAGTGGCGGGCCGGAGCCGACGCAAGATGAGATCGAGGTCAACGGAATGAGCGTCGATACTGTCGAGGCCTCCGGAAGTCGTCAGCCGACGATGGCCGTTGGCGACGATGATGGGCCACAGGACGATCAGCGGCTGCTGGGCGCAGTGGCCGATACGTCGCAGGGACACTTCTTTTTTCGGATGACCGGTGACGACAGCGCGGTCTCTGAGCATCGCGACGGCTTCCAGTCTTTCGTCGAGTCCTTCGAAGACGGCGAAGGATGACATTCGCCAGGTTTGATTCTTGTCGACAACGGACAGGGGGGCTGTCGGAACTGAAGGCGCCGTCAGTACTCGGCGGTGCCCTTTGCGCCGTCCACTGGCAACGTCGAGATGTGTCGATCCCCGACATGGAGGGGCAGGGCGCGGCAATTGCTACGGGCCTCGGTCCATCTTCGGTGACCGCCATGGATGGAGAGCAACTGGAGTCCGAACTCCAAGCGCTGGATGCTGAATTGAACGGCGGAGACTGGGCGGCCGTCGGTCTCATCGGTCTCGACTATCGGATGGCCAGTGATGATCGGGGGCGCCGGCGGCAGCGCCGTGCGCTGAGCGCGCAACTCGATCTTGCCAGTCGCCATCAACTGCCGGTCGTCGTCGGTGCCGCCGGCGCCTGCAATTCACTGATCCGAGTATTTCGGAGTGCATCCACGGTCGACAGCGGGGGGATTGTCGTCGATTACGAGGGGTCGCCGCGACAGATCGGGCCATTGTTGATGCACGATCTCGATATTGCGTTTGGTCCGTCGATGTGGGGAGAGGAAGCCCGGCGGATTCGGGCGGCGGTCCGACAGGTTCCCGATGATCGACTCCTCGTCTCGTCGAGTGGTCTGACGGATTCGACCGTTGAAATTGGCGATGTGATCGAAGAGCTGGCGCAACTTCGCGGGGCGGAGCCGGCGTCGATGGCAACGGTGACCGCCGAAAATGGACGCCGTCGACTGGGAATTGACTGATGGTCAGCTCCCGGACCAGGCCCGGCGCTTGTTGTGGGAGCCCGGTGCGGAAGGCGGACCGAGACGGTGGGGAGTTGATGTGCAACAGGCTCCCAGCGGTACTGGGTTGCGCCTGGCAGATCTAGCGGAGTTGCCAGGTGTCGGCGGAGCCGTCGCCGTTGGTATCGAGGCCGATGCGCATGAGGACCTCGTCTTCGTAGTACTCCCAGCGATTGATATCGCCGTTGCCATCGGAGTCGGTTTCCACGCGCACCAGTTGCCCCTCGTAGTAGATGCGTTGCTCCTGAATATACTCGCCGCTCTGGTCTTTGATCTGCTTGCGCGACAATTCACCGCCCGTAAATTCCAGGATGGTATCGATGTTGCCGTCGAGGTTTTGGTCGTTTTCCTCGCGCTCGACGTTGCCATGATCGTCGTAGAAGCGGCGGACATTGATGGTATCGTCGTTGTTGTTGTCGATCTCGAGCTTTCGGAGGCGGCGGCGGATCCGGGTGTCGTCGCGGGGGTCTTCGTACTCCTCGAAGTAGCGAATGATATCGGCGTTGCCATCGCCATTGGTATCGAGAAACTCGACGATGAGTCCGTCGTCGGTCTCATCGGTGGTCATCGTCGGCTGGCCCGACAGGCCATCGGCATCGGATTGAGCACTGTCGTCGGTGCTGCAGCCGATGGTAGCGACGGCCAGAAGACCGATGGCGGTCAGTATGAGGGGACGCACAACAAACATCGCTAACCTCGCTTCGAAATCAGGTGGTGGTGCCCATCGTCGAGACATGGCAGGGCGTCGATGAGGATGACCTGTCGACATCGCGGTGTCAAAGCGCGGTCGCGGTCTTGTCGGAATCGCTGCACTGAGTTATGAATTTTGAGCCCGCCGTTGTCTGCTCTGTGGCGCTGGTTGATTGACGCCGTCAGTTTTGGCGCAATGCTTCGGTGGCAGCGTCGGCTCCCAGTTGCCCGGTGCGGGCCGAAAACAGGAACCCGGGAAGAACCGGGCGTCGCTTATTGTTTTGTTCACGACCGGGGCTCCGACGAGCCGGCGGTCCGACTGCTCAATATTGAAACTCGAACCCAGGTATTCATGAGCAACCGATCCATCGACCAGAGCAAGCTTCGCAATTTTTCGATCATCGCTCACGTCGACCACGGCAAGTCGACGCTCGCCGATCGCATCCTGGAGTATACGGAGACGGTAGCCGACCGCGATCAGAAAGCGCAACTTCTCGACAGCATGGATCTGGAGCGCGAGCGCGGAATCACGATCAAGGCGCAGACCGTCCGGCTGAAATACGAATCCGAAGACGGTGAGGAGTACCTTTTTAACCTCATTGATACGCCGGGGCACGTCGATTTTAACTACGAAGTATCGCGAAGTCTGGCCTGTTGTGAGGGGGCGATTTTGGTCGTCGACGGCGCCCAGGGCGTCGAAGCCCAGACGGTGGCCAACGTGTATCTGGCGATCGACAATGACCTGGAATTGATTCCAGTGCTCAACAAAATGGATCTGCCGTCGGCCGATGCCGATCGGGTCCGCGCCGAAATCGAGGATGTCATCGGACTCGACGCCAGTGACGCCATCCTGGCGAGTGCCAAAAATGGCGAGGGCATCGAGGATATCCTGGAGGCCGTCGTCCATCTCATCGAGCCGCCGGAGGGAACGGGAGAGGACCCGCTTCGGGCGCTGGTCTTCGACAGTTGGTTCGACCCGTATCAGGGCGTTATCAACCTGGTGCGTGTCATGGACGGAAAGATGAAGCCAGGCATGAATATTCAGTGGATGGCCTCCGGCGCCGAAAGTGAGATCGAGGAGATCGGCGTATTCGGCCCGGATGCCCAGCCCATCGATTCGCTGGGGCCGGGGGAGGTCGGGTTTGTGACGTCGATGATCAAAGATATCGACAAGGCCAAAGTGGGCGACACCATCACTGGCGTCGATGAATTGGAGGCCGATGAGCCGCTTCCGGGATTCAAAGACGTCAACCCCATGGTGTTTTGCGGCTTCTATCCGACGGATTCCGACGACTACGAAGCGCTGCGCGACGCGCTCGACAAGCTGGAGCTCAACGACGCGTCGATCTCGTACGAGCCGGAGACCAGCCAGGCTCTGGGTTTTGGGTTTCGCTGCGGATTCCTCGGCCTGCTCCATATGGAAATCATCCAGGAGCGCCTGGAGCGGGAATTCGACCTGTCGCTGATCACGACCGCCCCATCGGTGGTCTACGAGGTCGATACGACGGACGGCGAGGAGTTGGAGGTTGAAAACCCGAGCCGATTTCCCGACCAGCACGAAATCGAGGAGGTTCGCGAGCCCTATCTGGAGGCCACCATTCACGTGCCCCCGGAGCACGTCGGTCCCATCATCAAGTTGTGCGAGGATCGGCGGGGCAAACAAAAGGACCTGCGATATTCCGGTTCCAACCGGGTGATTCTCAAGTATGAATTGCCGATGGGCGAAGTGATGTTCGACTTCTACGATCGACTCAAGTCGGCATCGCGTGGATACGCAAGCTTCGAATACGACTTCATCGGTTACCGCCCCGGCGATCTGGTCAAGCTCGATATTCTGGTCAACGAGGATCCCCTCGATGCCCTCAGTTTGATCGTCCACCGCGATGCGGCCTACGAGCGGGGCCGGGCGCTGGCCAAAAAGCTCAAAGAAGTGATTCCACAGCAGATGTTCGAGGTGCCGGTGCAGGCTGCCATCAGCAGCCGCATCATCGCCCGGGAGACGATTCGGGCGCTGCGAAAAGACGTCACCGCCAAATGCTACGGCGGCGATGTCAGTCGCAAACGGAAGTTGCTGGAACGCCAAAAAGAGGGCAAAAAGCGCATGAAGCAGGTCGGAAGTGTGGACATCCCCCAGGAGGCATTTCTGGCGGTACTGAAAGTCGACGAGGACTAATCCGCTGTCGAGGATTCGACAAAAGGCAGGTCGGTGAGTAGCGAACAAGAAGACAATCAGGAGCGCTTCGAAGAGGCACGGGAGCTGATCGATGAGACGCAGCTTCGCCTCGACCGAGCGCGCAAGCTGGGTGACGAGGCGCGGTATCGCATCCAGGAGGAGCTCAATGCGCTGCGCCAGGGCATCGAGCGCGACGACGAGGACTATGTCGAGGAAGTCAGCGAGACCGTCCAGAAATTGGCCGATGAACACCTGGAGGGAGTCTCGGTCAAACCGGAATGGCGCGAGTATGCGGAGACCATCGCACTGGCGATTTTATGCGCCCTGATTTTGCGGGCCTTCTTCTTCGAGGCCTTCAAAATTCCGAGTGGAAGCATGGAACCGACGCTCCTCAACGGCGATCACCTCTTTGTCAATAAACTTCGCTACGGGGTTCGGGTACCATTTACCACGCATTTTGTCGCCGAGTTTGCGGAGCCGGAACACGGAGAAGTCGTGGTATTTCGCTTTCCCGCCGAGGAGGCGCGTGCCCACGTCGATGAACGGCGCGAACAGGCACTTGCCAGCGGCGAACAGCGGGCGGAATGCATCCTGAATTTCGACGAGAAAGACTTCATCAAACGGATCATCGGCCTGCCCGGCGACGTCATCGAGGGCAAGGGGGCGGAGATCTACGTCAATGACGAGCCGCTGGAGCGCACGCCGCTGCGTCGAGCTCCCGATCCGGAGCGCACCGGGCAGACGGCCTACTACTACGAAGAGAGCATCGGCGATCGCTCCTATCAGATTCGGGAGGACAATCCGCCGGGCTATGATGACGGCCGAGAATTCGGACCGATTGTCGTAGAGGACGGCCACTTCTTTGCCGTCGGAGACAACCGGGACAATTCAGCGGATAGCCGATGCTGGGGACAGGTCCCGAAAAATTACATCAAAGGCCGGGCCATGATCATCTGGCTGTCGCTCGAAGACAGTCCCGGTGGCGGGCCGGGGATTCGCTGGGAGCGTTTTGGAATGCAAGTCAAGTAACCGGAACACCTCGTATCGAGGCTTACATTTACTGCCTGGAGGCAAGGATGCACCTGATTGGATTGCGAGACATGAGTCGCGAGCAGATGACACAACTGCTCGATACTGCGGAAAAATACCTGGATGACGACGGAGGCGTCGTCACTCCCGAAGACTGTCAACAGGCGTTGGCCGGTAACACGCTGGGATTGCTATTTCTGGAGCCGAGCACGCGGACCCGGGTCAGCTTTGAGATGGCGACCCGAAAACTGGGAGGCGAGGTAGTGTTGGTGACCCAACACGGCACGAGCGTCCAGAAAGGAGAGTCGGCTACCGATATTTGCCGAACACTGGCGGCGATGGGCGTCGATGGATTTATCGTTCGCCACCACGATCGCCAGTTGCCGCACGTTCTCGTGGACCGTCTGCAGGTCCCGATCATCAATGCCGGCAATGGAAGCGGAGAACATCCGACGCAGGGATTGTTGGACGCGCTGACGCTGCGACGGCATTTCGATACCGGGCCTGATCTGTCGGGGTTGAAAGTGGCGATTATGGGGGACGTCGTCCACAGCCGAGTCGCCCGAAGTGACGCCCATGCCTTTTCGACACTGGGCGCCGAGGTCCTATTGGCCGGGCCGCCAAAGCTGCTTCCGTCAGATGACCGCAAGGTGGACTGGCCGGCCAACGAGACATCCTCGCGAAAAGAGGCGCTGCAGTGGGCCGATGCCGTCGTGGTGTTGCGCATCCACGGCGAGCGTATCCACGGCAATATTATCGATCCCCACGAATACGCCATGGACTGGGGCATCGACTCATCGATTGTGGAGCGCTATCTCAGCGACGATGCTGTGATCTTGCACCCGGGGCCGGTGATTCGAGGCGTGGAATTGTCGGATCCGGTGGTCGACGGCGATCGCTGCCTGATTTTGGATCAGGCGGCCAATGGCGTCGCCATGCGACAGGCGGTACTGGAAGCGTTTATCGACGACGGCGAGTAACCGCTCCGAACAACAACGGCTTTCGTCGGCACCCCTCGGGGCATCGAGGCGTCGGCGGAAGTCGCAATTCAATCCCATGCGACGGCGGTCTGCCAATCACTATTGGACGGTGCAATAGGGTTCGGCAGACCTTTTGAGTGTTTGGGAGGTGATGGAATGGCGGTGTTGCGTTATGATACCGGCACCTGAATCACCTCGAAGATCATGTGTTAAGGAGTGACTATGGATCTGCGCTTCTGGGCAGCCACCGATACCGGGCGCGTCCGCGACCACAATGAGGACAATTTCCTCGTCGACAAGAATCTTCAGCTCTTTGTCGTCTGTGATGGGATGGGAGGTCATGCGGCCGGTGAAGTCGCCAGCGCGATTTGTGTGCGAACGGTGCGCGAGGTGGTGGCGGCGGAGACCGAATTGCTGGCCCGGATGCGCAACCATCCAGAGGATACTGCGGCGGCCGAACAATTGACGGCCGTGATGCAGCGGGCCGTCAAGACCGGAAACGCCCGGATTTTTGAGATGGCCCGCGAAGATCCAAGTCGCCGGGGCATGGGCACGACCTGTGTGGCACTGGTGCTGGCGGGAGGACGGGGATTCGTCGGTCACGTCGGTGACTCGCGGATGTATCGACTCCGCGATGGAACGGTAGAGCAGTTGACCGACGATCACTCCCTGCTCAATGAAATGATCCGCCAGGGCCAGGTCGCCCCGGGGACGACCGAAGAGGAGTTTCCCCATCAAAACGCCGTGACCCGTGCCGTCGGGGTGCGCGAATCGGTGGAGGTCGATGCATTTATGGTCGACGTCGAGGCCGACGACCGGCTGTTGATGTGCAGTGATGGCCTCAGTGAGTATCTCGGCGGCGCAGAACAGATCGGCGGGATGATGAGTCGCGGCGAGCCGAAGGTCACGACTCAGGAGTTTATCGACCTGGCAAATACGTCGGGAGGCAAGGACAATATCACGGTTGTTGTCGTCGACTGTTTGGAGGTCGCTGATACACAGCAACCCACATCGCGCAGCGAGGAAGCGACCACCGAAGAAATCCCGGATCAGTCGGAGGTCGTCGAGTTACTGCGCCAGACTCCCTACTTTCACTATCTGGCACCGGACCAACTGCGACAGATCGCTGACATGTCGAACCGGATCGATGTTGAGGCCGACGAAATCGTCGTCTCCAACGACAACAACAATGAAGCACTGTATCTGGTATTGGACGGCGCGGTCTCCTTGACCGTTGGTGATCAGCAGGTTTCGGTGCTCGGAGCGGGAGACCACTTCGGCGAGATGGCGCTCGTCGATGCCCAGGACGAACACGATACGCCGCTGGAGGCAAGGACTGTCGAATCGTCGGCGTTGTTGACCATCGAGCGCGATCAATTCGTCGGTATGTTGCGAAGTGAACCCGGTCTGGCAATCAAGTTGCTGTGGAACTTCGTGCAGGTCTTTGCCGACCGACTCCAGACGGTGCCCCCGGAATTTCGCTATCTTCCGGAGGATATCGAGGCCGAGCCCGAAGCGATCGGTGACGTGGCCAATGACGAGTTGTCCAGTGGGGCACAGGGCGTTGCCACCAGCGATGAGCAGGGCCGCAACCAATCATCTCGTCGGCGGACTCCGGAGCAACCCCAAGTTCCGTCACCGCCGGAAGCACAGGAGCCCGATGACAGCATCGACGAGGGCTCCGAACCGGTTGTAGCGAGTCACGACGAACAAAATTTACGGGAGACGGTCAGCCTCGATGAACTCGAATCTCGGGAAGTGGGAGTCGATGCGCCGAAATCGGAGCCCATCTCCGAACCCCAGGATACGATTCCACCGGTGACCGGCGGAATTGGCAATGAGCCGACGTCGCAAACGGACGACAGTGAACCGACGGTTCGCTTTAATGCGCCGACTTCAGGGCCCAATGCTGCCGCCGAGGGCGATGTGGATGCCGGACTCAGTTCGGGAACCTACGACCAGGCACTGCTCGAGGAGAATACACCGAATGCGGTGGCCGAATCAGAGCAGCCGGAGCCAAAACAGCCGGAGCCAAAACAGCCGGAGCCAAAACAGCCGGAGCCAAAACAGCCGGAGCCAAAACAGCC
>LFFM01002172.1_pt1 | contig 13111 bp, 12 predicted proteins | sample 643131 | NCBI WGS metagenome assembly LFFM01 (sample SAMN03777445, study PRJNA286221) | soda lake metagenome | biome: soda lake; feature: Kulunda steppe; material: water; isolation source: sample Tc-Br brine of Tanatar trona crystallizer | place: Russia: Kulunda steppe | collected 2011-07
ACTTCTCCATCGGGAAGTACTTGTGCACGGGGATGAAAGGCCTGTCACCACCACCTTCCGGTAGTGGTGGAAGCCCGTCCAGTGCTCGCTCAAGGTCTGCCAGATCATCCCCGCTGCCGCCTCTCAGTTCATACTCTTCATTCGACCCTTCCATAATGGCTGCACCCGCCCGAGTTTCGACTCTCCTCTCTATTGGAATAAGTACTCCTTGTCCATCTCGATTCTGTGAAGGAATATATTCGCCTGCCGGCAGATCAGACGATGTCTTAACCGGAGAGAAAACGACCGCCCCATTCCCATCAACGATGAAATTTCTTTTTTCTATCCGCTTAGGCTCGGGGAACAAATTTGTTGCTCCATTGCCATTTTTTAGCGCCTCGTATTTGTTTCCACGTCTCATATGTGACTCCGTATTTTAGTTTTCGTTTCTACTCCAGTTTGCAATTCTCTTAATGATAGAAAATTGGTTTTGTGATAATTAAAAAACCGCTCTACGACCTTTACAAAGCCCTTTTCGTTTCTTAATCACAGTCACCTTATAGTTTTAATGTTTAAAGTATTCATCTAACCCGTTGTAGAAGTTGTAACTACTCATAATGATGGCGTGTTGGCAGAGTAAATTCCTTATAATTTTACTTTCATCTGTTTCATAAAAATTAACCTGACTTTCCGCCTTGCTGAGAGATTCCTCTATACCCTCGTCCAACAACTCTTCATATAGATCATCATCAATCGTACTTCCAAACTGAACCGCCTGGTAATCTAAATCCGATAGCTCATCTGTGAGTTGACAGTTTTCCAGTGAATCCGTCACCGCACACTTTCCAACTTTGCTAATCAATGACTGAAATATGTTCTCTTCAATTGTAATGAAAGGAGCCTCGGTAATTGGGTACGGTCCTACAAAATGACATAGTTCTACGATTGCACTCACTGATACATTTACAAGACGTTTTTGAATCATTTCTCCTATCAGATGTGTGGTACCACGTAAATCATGTTGATTCACGAACAGGATCACTACATTCTTATACTCTTCACTCTCTTTGAGCTGGGCAGCAAGTGTCAGGGCCATTACTACACCGCTGAGTCTATCTGCAGTATATTTCCCATTTCCCTCGTATTGATTCGTGGACGCAACATAGAATGTTGCCGGTTTTCCATGATCGGAAATAAATGGTACCGCAGTAACAAAGGACGAATAGCTTTGGTCATTTTTATACCTTGTATCAAAGAATTTGAGCTTCATTTTCTTGAGCTGTTCCTGCACCCACTCCATTCTGGGGGTCAATACATTACCTTCGGCTTCCTGCTCCGGATCATTGTTAATACTGAATAAATCCTTAGCTAATGCAGATTCATCAATCTGAGTGAGCTCGACTGTTTCCGGCATTTTTTTGATGTTCAATTCATAATCCAAGAACCGTGTAACTCGATTTATGTAAGTATCCCAGTTTTTACTTTTTACATTGTTTTCGACTGCCCTCCAAGAACTTCTCATATATACCTCCAATATTGTTGTTATGGTTTCATTAATTATATGAATGACCTCTCATGCCGTGTTTTAGTGTTCACTAACCCCGAATTGAAAAAGAATCTCACACAGCAACTCAAAATCACTTGTCGCAGCAAACTCTATCTGATCTTCCGGACTGTACCAATCCGTCCACTGCAATGCAGGTTCTTTTGCCCTGTAGCTGTCCACCAGTAAAGCAGGCACACCCAGTTCCTCCAAGACCGATGTGATCTCTGATCCCCAATCGTGATTCTGAGTTTTAAGCCCCTTGTCAATAAATTCATTCTTAAGCTCTTCCTGTACTTCTTCGATTCTGCTCTTAACCCGAAAATCATGACCGGCAAAAGGACCTACTTCCACGACTCTTTCAACTTTCTTACCAAACAATCCAAAATTCATAAGAGTGGTGATCTGGTAAGCGGATAAATTGAATTCCTGTCCTTCCATAAAAAGAACGACTGCATTTACCTCTTTTTCAGACTTTTCTGTGAATCGACGTACCAGCTCAAGTCCCATTAAGGTTGAGCTTGCCCGGTCAAAAGTGTATACACCCTCATCCTCAACTACCTGACTTACCGGCGCAATATATAACGTAATCGGTTTTTCGGTTTCGCTAGTGAATGAGACCATCGAGGCCGGTTCATAGAAGTCATAGCCATCATTTTCATCGACCTCTTTAAACTTCACATTCATTGCCATCAATTGGCTCTGTACCCACTTCAAGCGTTCAGAGACTACGCCATCCTCTTTTGGACCCTCTTGGATTCCGACAACTTCTTTCAAGAGCTCTACACGTACGTTCCTGTTTTGATCTTTTATTTTCTTGTCTGCACTGTTTTTCAATTCGTTACTCATGTTGTCGCTCCATTTACTATTTAGGGTTTCTGTTTGATCTGCTGCTAATGTAAAAATTCGGATTTCGGAAAATCGAAAAACCTTCTCAATTCACTTTAAACATTACTTATTGAGTTTCATCCCGCCGAATCACGGACTACCCTCATATCAGTAGAAAGGTAACAGCCTACTCTGACATCATATTGACACCCCTGATAAAAAGGCCTCATTTATCTGATGGTGGACGTCAAAGATCAGAACCCAATCCCCTGGTAGGTGTTATCGAAGTCGCGTCTGATCTCACTCTTTCTATTCTGAACATTTTTCCACGCTTCATCCAATGATATGCGGTGAAGACGGCTATAGATAAAAAGCTCTTTAAAATAGGCCGGAGATAGCTTTCCAACTGTATTGTTATACCAGGCACTCGATCTATCTGAGGCATTGAGCTCTCTTCCCATACAGAACTCAAACCAGGCATCCACAAACTCTTCATCAAGATCTTTCACGTATACCGGGCAGTGCATATCAATACGCGCCGGACGATCAATAATATTAGCGGGTATTCTTTCAGGATAGTTGGTGGTCATCAAAAACAACAGATTATGCCTAAACCGCATCGAGTCCAGAAGATTTAGCAACCGGGTTACATTACTTTTCGAACTACACATATCTGCCAGCTCTTCGATAACAATAACCTTAAAACGCCCCGGATAGAGAGATAGGCTTCTCATAAGGTGATCCACAAATAAGTGAAGGGCATTCGAATCCTCTATTCTGATAACAACAGCTTGGTATTCCTCAATCAGTTCATGGCTTAACTTATAGAGAAATTGACTTTTACCTGTACCGGGATCTCCGTATAAAAGAATTGAGCGTCGATAATCCATGTCGCTCTCTTCGTAAATCTTTTTTGAGTTTAAAAAAGATTGAATGTTCTCTCTTGCCATTTGAAGGCCACGACTATACTCCTCCATAGGGAAATATTTATGGACCGGAACAAAACCATTCTGATAGTTGGGATGCTGTTCACTCGCCAACGCATTGATCGTACTATTCACCTCAGAATATGTAATCGCACCAATCTCCTCCCTCGACTGTTCCCGAAGGATTTGCCTAACCGACTTTGTGACACTTTCCCGTTTAATCGGCATTAGCACCCCATTTGATGACTTGTCTCTCGCCGGTATATATTCACCTGCCGGAAGTTGATCTACAACATTTACCTCCCTGAACTCAATGGAACCTTTACTGTTGATGACGAATCGGCTTTTTTTCGCACCATCTGCATCAAATACATTTTCAAATCCTTTTTTGACTCTATAGGGCTTTCCTTTGTACTTCATATAGTTCCCGCTCCACTTCATTACTGTTTCAGTGCATCAGAAAACTACGAATCAGGATTATCGATTTTTGAAAATCCTACCTGACAATCTATTTAGTGCTTATTTTTGCGCCTTTAACCGCTCCTGAAGTAAATGTAACACACGCTCAGTCAGCCCGGCATGATCCAATCCTGTTACTATCTGCTGAATTTGCTCTTCCTGAAGATTAGCCAATATAATCCGACTCTGTTTTTTGTCAGGGGCTTGGGATATTAAAATGGAATCAGTATCGACTGTTAGCTGAAACCTGCCATCATAAGGTTTACTGATATCTGTTTGATCTGCCATTTATCTGTGATGAATTATTTAAAATTTTGGTTCTGAATGTATGGATTTCTATAGACAATCTGCCTGAATTAAGCATCCCCTTTCCAAAGTTTCGATTTGAAAAAAATAAAACTGATGATAACAAAGAGAATCATGGTCAGGATCACTTCAATGTCCTCGTTGCCAATTCCCAGCGATTCTACAATCATAGCCGGTATAAGAAACAGGACAAAAAGAATGAATAACATAATTGCTGTTGCTGCCATACAACCAATCGAATTTCTAATGAAATTAATCATGTTGATCCTCTTGATTTTGACTCACAAAAAGGAGGTGCCGAAGTACTACAGGAATGCAAGCTATCCAAAAATATATCGCTTGAGACATTAAAGTCGCTGAGATGTCTACTCCGTAGTTTCCGGTAATTCGAATGAGTATTGTAGCTGATGCGGCAAACAATACACCATCCAGTATTAAATCCTCAAATTGGTACATTCCGCCTCCAGATTTATATTTACAATTGATATGGATCGAGATTTACCCATCAGTTTTTCACGGGATAACCTATTCGATCTGAAGAAAAATGTAACAGATAGGCTTTTTGGTTTTTAAAAAACCGATCAGAAGCAGATTATTCTACTCCTGGAGTTGCGCCAGCTCTTGATTGGACAAAACAATAAGGTGAGTCTTAATAAAGTCCAATTGTGCTTCAGGCATTTTGAACGACTCTCCCGGCTTAATTTCATACAGATCATCCAGTTGAATCCATTCCAGGCTCGCCCCAACCTCCCCATTTGGTTTCAACCCGGCAATATAAAATCCCTGTGAAAGCATACGAACCTGAAAGACAAACAGAGGGTAACTTAGCCCCTTATCTTCTTTTACCATGGTAAACCGTTGGTCGTCAAAGTTTTCATGCAGGAGCCGGATATGATTTAATACCTGATCATCAATAACTGGAAATTCATTCTCTCCCGAAACAGTCAAAAACTCATTTAACTTCACCCCCTGATTGAGCTGATCCTGAGTGGCCTGCAGAGCGTCAGGTTTTTCATCCACAAACATCGTCATTGTTCTAACTAACTCACTCAGTAAAGTTTTGATTACTTGATCTGAAACATTTTCATCTGAAGCATCCGCCAGCCGAAACACCCACTGGTTATTGTTTTGTCCATCCTTTTCTCCATCAATTAATCCCCATTTATGCAGAGCCTCTAATCGCCGACGAATTTGTTGCTCAATATCTTCATATGAAACCCTCTCTATCTCCCCATATTTAATTCCTACATCCTTTAAAGTAAATGGAGTATTTGGAAACTCTTTGCGGATGATCTCCAATACCTTTAACATTTGAAAACCTTTTTTACTCATATCAACTGTTGGCGTCGGATATTATGTTCATGTTTTTCTTTTACAATATGCAATCGAAGCTTCTCTTCTACCCGGGCTGTGGAACCGATTTGGTTCCAACACTTATCGATCAGAGTACAAGCGGAGTTGCATTCAGCAATCAGCGTGAATTTATCTATTGTGACCCTGCTGAGCAAGTTCATGCTTTTTTTAAACGTTTTCTATCATTTGAAGGCAAAAAACTTTCCTCCCGTGAGCTGCAAAATTTAAATCCGCAGTATGAAGTACTTATATCAAGGCTTGCACCTAAATATATGCACATAAAAAAGGCTGCATACCTAAATGAATCTGAAGGAAGCATTCAATTAAATATTGTAACCAAGCCTCATACGGGAGATGAATTTGTGTCTACATTAAATTTCTTTCCAACAACGGCCGAACACTACTTGGATCATATTCACACGACTTTCTATAAAGAAATACATATTGACACACTGCTTCATGTCACCCAGGTCTCTTCACCCAAAGCTTCCGATGACTACCTGTTCAACCCAAAAAACTTCTTAAAACTGCTAGCTACACATCCAAATTTGGCAAATATCGAGTTTGTTATTACTGATAATCCGGAACTCTTTTCCGGTACTTTTCTTGAAAGCACCTTCGGTCAAATTGGAAAGGTAGTAGCGGGGTGGGGCCGTAGTGGAAATACCATGGTCGAGAAGAACAGTGCTCATATCCTGATGAAAAAACAGGCCGGAGATAATTTTGTAGCAGAAGGACAGCAACCAGAAAGTAATTTTGATGACAACAGTATTTACAACGAACCTAATGATAAGCTGAACCGTATCAGAGAAAAGCTTAAGACGATAAAGTTTGAATTGTAAGTGTGGGTGAAATACCATTTCATAATTAGTATTTCTGGCCAGCCTTAAAAACATTGAGTATTAAAACACTAAGGAAAACACTGGCTTGCCTAAAATGGAGAAGTGATTATAGGATTTAAAAAGTACAGGTATGCAAGTAGTTCAAGCTACATATTCAGTTTCCGAAACAGGGTTACATAATACTGTTCCTGATTACTTTGAAATAGAACTTTATCTGGTAGCTATCTTTAACGACCGATCATGCACACATGGTTGAAGAAATTATAAATCATATTTTCAGGATATGGAGTCGCGATGTACTGTTCACTGTGAAAGTTCCTTAAACCTACAAAAGGAATTCGCCAATTTTATTTGATGTGGACTTTTGCACTCTGCTTCAAAAACAGCTGGGCTTGCAACCATAATAAAAAGTGTACGAGCCCTAGAAACGGCCACATTAAAGCGATTTGGGCTAAAGAGAAAGTCCATCCCGCGTGGTGCATCTTCCAAGCTAGACGAGGCCACCGAGTAAATGACTATGGGTGCTTCTTGGCCTTGAAACTTATCTACCGTTCCAACCTCTAAGGTTGGTAACTGTTGCTTGATGGCTTGCACTTGTGCATTGTAAGGCGTTATGATCTTTATGTCCGAAGCTGTTAAGGTGGCTTCCTCACCGTTCTCATTAATAAATGTGGCTTTACCCCTTGTAAGTTGATTTACAACCTCAACCACTTTGTCAACTTCTTCACTTGATGAATTAATATTGCCACTGTGTTCAACCTCTTCTAGGCATAAGCCAGCTCGGGCATATTTAGAGCCAAGAATCTGCTGCTGATCAAGGTGGTCTTTTGACTTCAACCGGTTTTCATAAAAGAGTTCCGAAACAAATGAATTGATGGATGAATGCATGCGCCAGGTTTCATCTAGAAATACACCTTGGTCATCCGTGATGGTTTTCTCACCTTGTAGTATATGTTCTAATGCTGATACTTCTGTGCCATCGGGGTGAACCCCTTGTTGGGGTTGCTTTAATTGCTGTGGGTCTCCAAGCAGAACAAGGTTTGAGCAGCAATGCAAAACGGCTATTGTGTCAATTAAAGACAATTGCCCTGCTTCATCCACAAATAGGTAATCTACACTATCTTTATATGGTGGCTTGCTCCACATGAAAGACGTTCCAGCAATAACATCTGCGGTACCCAAAGCAGCTTGGATTGCATCTTCGCCTTTTTTTACATCCCAAGGTACCGCTTCATCATAATCGGCTTTGACCTTTTGTAGTATTTGGATTGAAAGGTTTTGTTCTTCAGCAACTTCCCAAACATTGGCAAGTAAGTTAGAGATTACTTTGTGGCTTAATGCGGTAATTCCAATTTTCTTACCTTGTTGCACAAGTTTGACAATAAGGTGGCTTCCAGTGAAACTTTTACCAGCACCTGGGGGACCTTGAACGGGTAAATAACTATTGTCTAATTTGGATACATAATCAAAGGTCTTTTCGATGACGTCCTCGTGGTCGGTTCTTTCTTCGATGAGCGTTGGGGGGACATTCATAAGCAATTGTCTAGCTGCTCGATACGTTTCAGAATCACTGTCCATGCCATAGGCTAAAATCCACTTGGCCAATCTGATTATAGCTTCTTCTTTTGTTGTTGAGTTGACACGTTCCAGGCTCATTACTGAAACAGGATGTGGTAAGTCTATCTTCGTTGGCCCTTTCTTGATTTTAAGTATGCGGCTATCGACATCGATATAGTGTATTTTACCGATTTTATTGTCTTCCTGATCTTCTAACGATTGACCTATACGTAGGTCACATTCTTGATAGGGGAAGGTGTACGTGTCCACTAGGCTTCTTTTCTCAGGTACGCGCTCACCATTAAACTGGAGAAATGAAAGGGCTTTACGCTCTTCTAATAACTCATCTTCAGGTAGTTCTTTAAGTCGGAAGAACTCCCACCAGAAAGACTTCATCTCTCTGCGATACCAGTCGAGCATATGCGCCAAAATGAATTGTGCCTGTTGTACATTATTTCGTTCTCCTCGGATCGAAGGCACACCTTCCAACAAGGCATCCATAATAGGCTGTATACGTTCTTGGTGAGCTGTAATATTATCGCTGGCCGCACCTTCACCGTCAATTGGACGAGTAATAGCCGCACCGCTTTTGATTAGGTCTTGACGAATTCCCTCTAACCACTCTTGAAGTCGAACCAAGGATTCGCAGTCGTCTTGATTATATAATTGTACGGCTTCTTTTGTTTCTTCGCTTAGCTTGTCAATGTTTCCTGTTTGTAGAAGCAGCTCTAATTGCGACTTGTGACTTGAAACCTCTCGTAGATCCATCTTACGCTCGTAACCAAAGAAGATCTCCAAGTCTTTAATGGAATATTTCTCTACACTCGCTCTAATAGATTGACGAACTACGCCATAGAGATCAACAAACGTATCAGATCGTAAGAAGGTGTCGATCACATTTTCTCGTGAAGCATATTTGCCCATTAATCGTTTAAACGCTGTGACCTCATAAGGTGCATAATGATAGATATGAAGAGAAGGGTCATCCTCTTTGAGTTTTGCGGCAAAGTCAATGAATTGCTCAAAGATTTGTTTCTCTTCCGCTTCATTTTTGGCCCATAGCGCATAGTATTCTCCTTTGTGGACATAACCAATCATATACTCCAAGCCATCTGGCTCAACCCATCGGTCGCCCTCAAAATCCAAATATATATCGTTTTCAGAGGGCTCTGGCAGTTTGTTCAACCCTTTACCTTCTTCAATGTCAAGGGTTTCATAGAGCGGCACATACCCATTGTGTCTGCTTGAATTTTGCACCCGTGCTTGCTCGCGCAACTTGTTATACGTTTCTCTAACACCCATGCTAGGTTCAAATGGTACTGGTAATGGCAGATTCGCTAGTTTTTCAAGGGTGTCTACACCGTGATTAATAAGCTCTTTAGTTTGGGACGAGCCCATGCCGGCAACAAAGGTTAAGTGGTCATCTTTACGTCTAATTGAATTGCACTTTTTCCACCAGCGGCAAATATCACAATGGTTAACAGGGTCGGGATACGTATCAAAATCATTTAGAATTGCATTCTCCAGGTTCTTTTTCACCAAACGAATGTAGGCTGCATATTCATCAAAACGATAAGTTTCCTCGCCCTCCGGTTTAATAACTCCCATGTATTCTGGTGACTGTCCTTGAATCTTGTTAACACATTCAGAATAAAGACCGATTTGAAGTATAGTTCCCGCCTTGGTTTCATTCGCCAGTTTGGTATCCCAAACTTCATACGACCATTCACCAAGATCACTTGGCTTGTCAGCTTTAATTAAAAAGTCTGCCCAACCGCTCCATTTACCATCCTCTTTCAGCCGTGCTTGGTATACGACATCCACACCTCTTTTCATGGCTTCAATTGTGTGCTTTTCAGCATGTGGATCTTCATTGCTTATTTCAGCAATCGTTTTACCTTCATTTTTTAATTTTTGGAGGTGGTTCGCCTCAAATTGAACACCCTTCTCCTTAAGCATTGTCAACGCACGGTTGGTATACGTCTCAGGATCTTGTAATTCACCCCGCGCGTGTTGTTTCTTGAGTTGGCTAAGGTGTTTACAGCTGCTGTGAGAAGACAGATCGGAAGGGCTATAAATAATCTGGTTATTCTTGTATTTCATATACAAAAGAGCTTAGTTAGTCCTATTACGGTTTGGCGGCTAAGCGGCGAGGCGATCAGTTTTCTATAGAACACAAACCGCAATCGCGGTCGCTTAATTTGCTTTGTTATGCAATTCGTTACATGAATTTTGTTACTTATTATGTCTTAAATATTTGATTCCTGTGATATTCTAAGTACTTCTGATGGTCTTTTTCTATTCGCTTTAAGCTCATTTGACCTTCAATTCCCAGTATTGTTTTTTGAGGATCTGATAGTTTTTCGGCTATAAGGATTGAACCATCATTGTCAAATGAGATTAGACCAGAGTCAAAAGCAGCATCCAAGTTGGGAGTTAATAAAAGACCATTGTAATGATCAAGTCGCTCATGATTTTCAGAATCACGCCAAGGTTTAATGTGAGAAGCTCTTAAAATATCGACCGTTGAGCATCCTGTCACGGCACAACTGTTTTTCCAGAATATTTTTAAATGAGTGCGAAATTTGCCTTGCCCAATTCGGCTTTTGCTTAAAGCCTCTCGTTCAGTATCTGTAATAGACAGTTGTTTAAGTTCTTCTTCATTCTTTTCTACGAAATATTGTTCGTCAACACTATCATGATCAGGCGCTGGCAAGGATCGACCTAAAATATCCTGGATGATTCTTAATAATTCTGGCTCATGTTTTTTCTGACTTTGAGTTTGTAAGCTTTCAAACTTGTTTGCAACATTGCGTACGAATTCAAAGTGTGAAATTTTAATATTATTCCAGAGGTCAGAATTTTCGTCATTTGGAGTGTAATAACCATTGAGGGAGGGTACCCGTGTATATTCCGGATAATTTTCTGTATCCCATTGCCAGTATGGAGAGTCATTTAGTACCTCTTCAAATTCGTCCTCTGATTCCACATAATTCCTGTCTAACGCCATCCATATTTTTTCATCTTGAATGGTAAAGACGATAATACTCCCAACTAATAATCGAATCTTATTTTTTTGGAGATGAAGACCCCATTTATGACTTCCTGATTCATCAGCACAGATGATACTTTCGGAAAATACGTTGAGACAATTTTTCCGAAGTTTTTTTTCAGGAAGAATTTTATATAGGGCTTTCTGAACAGATTCAATTCTCCGGTCTGTAATTTTATAGTCTCTATTTTCAAAATATATTTTTGCTTCGACAGCGTCAAAATCATCAGATGAATGCTCCTCCCCAGTGGCATATCGAGTCGCAATTGATATTACATATTTGGGCGGGTACTTACGACCATTTAATACCAGATCGTAATAAACTGACTTACGGTTTCCTGGAACCCCATCACGCTCAATTTCTGCCGCAGCAAGTTTAAAATGTTCGTCTGTTAGCCCTTCTGGTATCATAGTTATTTAAGTTGCCTAACATATAATTTTGCGACAGCTCTCATGCCGCTTACTTGTCGTAGAATATTCCAATTCGCTGTTATTCCCAAATAGAAACTTTTACCAGGCATATAGTACGACACTATTAGTTCTGTGTATTGTCGGGAATATGTGCTGAACTGAAGGATGACACAACCTGTCACCACCTGTCCGTAGTTTATGGATTCAACATCCACCAAATCTAATGCTATGCGTGCAGACAGTTATCCAACTATCAATGTGCTAAGTGTATTTCGGGGAATTCAATCACCACAATTGCCACACCACATTACACCATACCGGTTTGAAAAACAGAATGGGCAAGCTTACAAAATTGATCAGATAAGGCATTTCCATAAAGACCGAAAGGGTAAGGGGCAGCAGTTCCACTATGTGGTTAAAACTGAAGAGGGGCTATTATTTCGGCTACTGTTTGATACAAATACGTTTTCATGGAGGTTGGTAGAGGAGGTTATTGAGGGGGAAATTAAGGATGCTAAACAGTAGTAAATATTAAATTTGTAAAGTATTTAAAATAAAAATGTAAGGAATTGCTAATTTCATGCCTTTTACGGATAATCTGAACAGGGAATGGATGAATAAAGCTCAAAGACCGACACTGTAATTAGACCTAATCTGCTCGATATGAATGTATTTTTAAACTTTTATAATGAAATAGTAACAGAATTTGAGAAAAGTGATTCATTACAAATAGTGACAGCTGTTGAAAATCAATTTAGATTACCAAAAAGCAGTGGTGTCTATGTAATTTGGAGACATAATTCCAGTAAGATTGATAATTTAATTTATGTAGGATTAGCCGGGAAAATTAAGAGAACAAAATCGGGCGAAGTAATAATGAATAGTGGTTCTTTGAATTTGCGGAAAAGCAGGTGGACTCCATATAGATTCTGTGAATCAAAGAAAGATCTTGATAGAAGATTTACATTTAGATATGGTCCAAAATTAAGCAATGTTAATAAGCAAGCTAAAATTAAATATGACGCTGATGCATATTCTCATACAGTGCCTTACGAAGACATGATCATTCATTGCTTCAGCATTGCATTTGACCATCCAGTTTACACACCGGCTCTGCTTGAATCTCTATTGCTAACTAAATATTTAAAATGCAGAAATGATCTGCCTCCGGGTAATAATTCTATCTAAATGGTTAGCATTTCTAGTTTTGCCACGGACGGAAATCCTAATCCTAGGTGGCAGGATTAAGCTCAGAGATTGTTGCGACTAGAAGCTAACCGAAACTTATGGGTAGTAATAAACCGAAGGTCGATAATATCCCTCTTTTTCTACTGTTTTTTTGTTTCTTCCTTTAATCATCATATGGATAACTACCTACATATTTGAAAAATTGAGCGTTCCCAAACCGTAGTCGTCCCGAGTAGAAGAATGTTTTCTCTTTTGACAGATTATATTGCACATTTTCGTCACATTGCCTCTTTACGAAGTACACTCACTCCAACAATACGGAGCATTGGAGAAAATAGATGTCTTTTACAGCAAGATCGAGCAGCTGAGTATATGAATGGCAGTGTAAAAGATTATCTATTAGTTTATTTTTACACGTATAACAACACCGTTTTGCAGCAATAAAGGAGAGATAAAGTCGACTTTGTTTCACCATAGTTTTACCATGCTGAAATAAAAAAGGGGTTAAAGCATTGATTTAACAAGCTTTAACCCCTTTCGAGTAGTGGCGGGGGTAGGATTCGAACCTACGACCTTCGGGTTATGAGCCCGACGAGCTACCAGCTGCTCCACCCCGCGATATATTAAACTTAAACATCATTTCCGATTCGGAACTTAACGTCCGCCT
>LFFM01002173.1_pt1 | contig 13109 bp, 13 predicted proteins | sample 643131 | NCBI WGS metagenome assembly LFFM01 (sample SAMN03777445, study PRJNA286221) | soda lake metagenome | biome: soda lake; feature: Kulunda steppe; material: water; isolation source: sample Tc-Br brine of Tanatar trona crystallizer | place: Russia: Kulunda steppe | collected 2011-07
GAGCCACGAGGGCGTCCACCTCGACGGCACCCGGAACCTCGTTCGGGCCGCCGAGGAGGCCGACGTCGACCGGTTCGTCCAGATGAGCGCCCTCGGCGCCGATCCCGACGGAGCGACGGCGTACGTGCGGGCCAAAGGGCGCGCCGAGGACGTCGTCCGTGAGTCGGCGCTCGCATGGACGATCTTCCGGCCGTCGGTCGTCTTCGGCGACGGCGGGGAGTTCGTCCCGTTCGCACGGAAGCTCTCGACGCCGTACGTCACCGGGCTCCCCGGGGGCGGGCGCACGCGGTTCCAGCCGATCCACGTCGGCGATCTCGTCCCGATGCTCGCGGACGCGCTCACCGGGGACGAACACGTCGGGAAGAGCTACGAGATCGGCGGCCCGGAGGTGCTGACGCTCGCGGAGGTGACCGAGCTGGCTTACGAGGCTGTCGGGAAGTCGGTGACGGTGATCCCCGTCCCGATGGCGCTCGCCCGCGTGGGCCTGACGGTCGCGGGTCCGCTCCCGTTCGTCCCGTTCGGCCCCGACCAGGCCCGCTCGCTCGAGATGGACAACACCGTCGGCGACAACGACGTGACCGCGTTCGGCCGGAAACCCGACGAGCTGACGACGCTGCGGGCGTACCTCGGGATCGCGGACGCCGGGTGATCTCCTGGGAGATAGGGGCCGTCGGAGAACTCGTTTCCATTGGAAATATTACCGTTTCGTGGCCGCTACTGTCAGTTCCCAGGAGTCACTCGTTGAAACGAGAGTCGTGGCTGCCACAAGCTTTATGTCTCTTATTACACTCGGTTCGAGACAACGGAGCCCCCAGATACACAATGAAGCTGGCGATGATCGGATTCGGGCAGGCCGGTGGCAAGATCGTCGATCGATTCCTCGAGTACGACGAGAACACTGGCAGCAGTATCGTCCGTGCGGCGATCGCTGTCAACACCGCGAAGGCGGACCTGATGGGGCTGGATCGGATCCCACAGGAAAACCGCGTGCTGATCGGCCAGGCCCGCGTGAAGGGCCACGGCGTCGGGGCGGACAACGAACTCGGCGCGGAGATCGCCGAAGAGGACATAGACGAGATCCAGAACGCGGTCGATCAGATCCCGACCCACGAGGTCGACGCGTTCCTGATCGTCGCCGGTATGGGTGGTGGAACGGGGTCGGGCGGCTCGCCCGTCCTCGCGAAACACCTCAAGCGGATCTACACGATCCCCGTCTACGGGCTCGGCGTCCTGCCCGGCACCGACGAGGGCGGGATCTACACGCTGAACGCCGCCCGGTCGTTCCAGACGTTCGTCCGGGAGGTCGACAACCTGCTCGTGTTCGACAACGACTCCTGGCGGTCGGCCGGCGAGTCGGTCGAGGGGGGCTACCAGCAGATCAACACGGAGATCGTCCGCCGGTTCGGCGTGCTCTTCGGCGCCGGAGAGGTCGGGGAAGGGCAGGAGGTCGCCGAGAGCGTCGTCGACTCCTCTGAGATCATCAACACGCTCTCGGGCGGGGGCGTCTCGACGGTCGGCTACGCCAGCGAGGACGTCGACCTCGCACAGAGCAGTGGGGGGCTGCTCTCGCGGTTCACCGGCGGTGGCGGAGGTCAGGACGACGGCCTCGACGCCGCGAACACGACGAACCGCATCACGAGTCTCGTCCGCAAGGCCGCACTCGGGCGGCTCACCCTCCCCTGTGAGATCCAGGGCACGGAGCGGGCCCTGCTCGTGCTCGCCGGCCCGAGCCAGTATCTGAACCGGAAAGGGATCGAGCGCGGCCGGAAGTGGCTCGAGGAGGAAACCGGCAGCATGGAGGTCAGAGGCGGGGACTACCCCCGGCAGGTGCCGGAGGTCTCCGCCGCCGTCCTGCTGGCGGGCGTGACGAACGTCCCACGGATAAAACGTCTCCAGCAGGTCGCCATCGAGGCCCAGGACACGATCGAGGACATCCAGGCCCAGAGCGACCGCAACCTCGAGGGGCTCGTCGAGGACGACGAGGACGAACTCGAGCCGCTTTTCTGACCGGCACCGGGGGATCCGGGGACTTTCAGCGTTCGGGAGAGCGCCGTCTCGATCCGGGGGGAGGATTCGGGACGCTTTTCGGCCTCGCCCCCCAGGAGACGAGCGATGCGCGTCCTCGTCCCCTTCGCCACCGAGGAGCCAAAGAGCCGGCTCGCGGCCGCCCTCGGGCCCCGGGAGCGGGATGCGTTCGCACGCGCGTCCTTGGAGGACGTCCTCGAAGCCGTCCGGGGAGCCGGCGGCGAGCCGACGGTGCTCGCGACGGCCGACCCCGGCGTGGACGCGGAGACCGTCGTCGACGAACGGCCGCTCACCGCGGCCGTCAACGCCGCCATCGCCGACACGGAGCTCCCGGTCGCGGTCGTGATGGCCGATCTGGCGCTGGCGACGGCCGGCGCCGTCGCGGAGCTGCTGGCGGCCGACGGCGAGGTCGTCCTCGTCCCGGGACGTGGTGGCGGAACGAACGCACTCCTCGTCCGGCATCCGGAGTTTCGAGTCGACTACCACGGAGCCTCCTACCGGGATCACCTGACGATCGCCCGCGAGGTCGACGCCGACGTCGGGAGGGTCGACTCCTATCGCCTCTCGACGGACGTCGACGAGCCCGCGGACCTCGTCGAGGTGTTGCTCCACGGCCGCCCGCGCTCGCGGACGGTCCTCGAGGAGGCGGGGTTCGTCCTCGACGCCGACGGCGGTCGGGTGCGGGCGGTTCGGGAGTGGTAACCGGGAACGTCCCTCGAGCCGGTCTCAGACGCCAGAATCGGCGGCCGCGAGACGCCTGCCGATCGCCGACCGCAGCGAGCGGTTGACCGACTCGCCGCCCCGGACGAGCACGAGCGTTCCGGACACCTGGTCGCCAACCCGGTCGGGGATCGCCCCCGAGAAGACGCGTTCGACGGAGCTTCTCGTCGAGGCACCCATATAGGTCGTGTCGTACTCCGCCGCGGCCGAGACGAGCGACGCCTCGACGTCCTCGGCGACGATTACCTCCGCGTCGTAGCCCTCGAGGCCGACGATCTCGGCGTGTTCCTCGACGATCGCCCTGCCACGCTCCCGGAGGGCCTCCGGATCGTCGTCGCCGGCCGACTGAACGTTGATCAGCGTCAGGGAGTCGCCACCGGCCCGGACGAGCCTGGCTGCCTGCCCCACCGCGGCCCTGGAGTGGGGGCCCTCGTCGACGAAGACGACGACGTCACCGACGGCGTCGCCGCCCTCTCTGACGAGCGTCACCTCACAGGGGGCACGCTCGATCACCCGGTCGATGTTCGAGCCGAGCACGCGGTGGCGACGCTTTCGCGTCCCCGACCACCCCATCACCACCCCGTCGGCTCGCTCTACCTCGAGGACGTGGAGGATCGTCTCGCCGACGTCGCGGCCGACGATCGACCGGGTCCGGAGGCCGACGTCGAACCCTTCGACGATCCCCTCGGCTTCCGCGAGCAGCGCCTGCTGGCGCTCGATCCGCTCTCGCTCGTGGACGACCTCCTGGGCCAGGGAGGTCTGATCTGGGACCGTGAGCACGTTGACGAGCACGATCTCCGCGTCGTCGTGGGCGGCGGCGTTCGCCGCCGCGATCCGGACCAGCCCGCGCTGGGTTTCCGGATCCGCGATGGGGACGACGATCCGGTGGGGTTTCCCGCCGTTTGGCTCCTCCGTCGGCTCGACGGTGTCGACGATGGCCTCGCCGACGAGCCCCGTCCGGTCGACGCGCGGTCGGCCGTAGAACAGATACCAGAGCCCACCGACGACCACGATCCCGACGCCGCCGACGATCGGCAGGAGGTCCATCTGCGTGATGATAAACAGCCCGGAGCCGACGCCGAACAGCTGGACCCAGGGGTACGCCGGCGAGTGGAACTCGGGGTCGTACCAGTCGGGATCGCGCCGGCGGAAGGCGATCAGACTGAGACAGACGAGGATGTAGACGACGATCTGGAACGCGCCGGCGGTCTTGGCGATCTCCTCGACCGGCAGCGCGAGGATGATGAACAACATCGCGCCACCGGTGGTCAAGATCGCGGTCACGGGGGTGTGAAACCGGCCGCTGACGGAGGCGAACTGCTCGGGGAACAGCCGGTCCCGGCTCAGCGCGAACGGGTACCGCGAGGCGGTGAGGATGCCGGCGTTGGCGGTGCTGACGAGCGCGAACATCGCCGCGACGACGATCAGGGCGACCCCGAGAAAGCCGAAGTGGGGCTCGACGCCGTCGACCATCGGCGTCTCCGACCCCATCAACGTGCCCGCGTCGACGGTACCCACGAGGACGAAGACGATCAGCGCGTAAAGCGCCGTGGTGAGCGCGAGCGAGACGAGCAATCCGAGCGGCAGGTTCCGTCCCGGATTCTCGATCTCCTCGGCGACCGCGGCGACCTTGGTCACGCCGCCGTAGGAGATCAATACCATTGCGGTCGCGCCGAACAGGCCGACGGTCCCCTCCGCGAAGAACGGCTCGTAGCTGCCGCCGTCGACGTTCGACAGCGTGAGGCCGACGAACCCCCCGAGGATGGCGAGCATCCCGACGACCAGCAGCTTCTGGAGGCCGCCGGTCTGTTTGACGCCCACCACGTTGATCCCGATCAGCAACAGTCCGACGACGACGGCGATCACCTCGAGCTCGAACTCCGTCACCGTGAGACCGAACTGTGCGAAGACGGGCGCGAGGTACAACATCCCGCCGACGAGCGCGAGCGCGCCCTTGAACATCAACATCAGCCACGTCCCGAGGCCAGCGATGGTGCCAGCTCCCGGCCCCATCCCGCGCTCGATGAAGATGTAGTCGCCGCCGGCCTCGGGCATCGCGGTTCCGAGCTCGGCGATGCTCACCGCCGCTGGAACGACGAGGATCGCCGCGACGACGAACGCCAGGATCACCGACGGGCCGGCTTCGGCCATCGCCAACCCCGGCAGGATGAAGATGCCGCTGCCGATCATCGCCCCCATGCTGATCGCGATCACCGACCACACGCCGAGATCCCGCTCGAGCTCCTCCGACATGGCTCAGCCGACACCCAGGAGCGGAGTCGAGTCGATTGATCCGCCGGGAGCCGACGGCGAAGTCGAGTCGGTGAACCCGTCGACAGCCAGCAATGGGGTCGGGCCGACGGGTCCCCCGACAGTCGGCTGTGGGGTCGGGCCGACGAATTTCGCGGAGGTCAGCCGATGGTGATCGTCGCCGACGCGTCGCTGCAGATCGGGCCGAAACGGTTGGTACATACCGATTTCACCACGGTCACGGAGTATAACAGCGTCGAAAATGGTCTTCGAACGTATATATTTATCATTGGTTTCGGGCCCGTGCGTCAGAGGTCGAAAACTGCCTTTCTGGGAGCTAAAACTCGGTTACAGGCCAGCTGACTTCGGCTCTCCGACCGGAGTCTTTCACGAACGTTCCTAACTTTTGGCATCGGATTCGTCCGGACTCCGCCACGGGAACCGACCACGACGATCGGAGCGTATCGGCGGATCGGCGGAGTCGACCGCTCACCGCGGCGCCTCCGAACCCCACTTCTCGAGGGCCACGGCGAGTGGCTCGTGGTCCTCGGCGCGCCGCTCGAGGGAGACGCCGTCGACGGACGCCTCCACCGCGGCCCGGAGCGCACGGGCGCCGGCGTGGGTGCCGTCGGGGTGGCCGTGAATGCCGCCGCCGGCCTGGACGATCAGCTCGGTCCCCAGCGTCTCGAGGAGCCGATCGACGACTCCCGGATGGAGCCCGCCGGAAGCCACCGGCAACACGGGTGTCATGCCGTGACAGTCGGCGGCGAGCCACGCGTTGATCCCCGGCGTGTCCTCGTTCTCGAGTTTGCCGAGCCCTGCGGTGCCCGTGTGGATATGATCGACCCCACAGAGTCGGGCGATCTGGGCGAGCACGCGCATCGAGACGCCGTGGTGTGGGAGCCGGTCGAAGGCGGCGTGCATCGCCCGGTGGGCGTGGATCGCGAGGCCGTGTCGCTCACACCGCCGGCGGACGGTCTGGACGGCCGCCCAGCCACAGGTGATCACGTCGACCATCACGAACTCGCCGCCGGCCTCCGCCACCCGGTCGACCCGTTCGAGCATCGCCGTCGTCTCCGCGGTGACGTTGACGAGATACCCCTTCCGTTCGCCGGTCGACTCCGCGATTCGATCCCTCGCGGCGAGGCTCTCGGTCAGCCGGTCCTCGAAGGGGTTGAACTCCTGATCGGTGAGGTTCTCGTCGTCTTTCAGCAGGTCGACGCCGCCGCGCCAGGCGTCCTCGCCGACGCGGACGTGGGCGGCCGTCGAGAGGCCGACTTTCGGCTTCGGCACCGTCGCCAGGACGGGACGGCCCCCGGCGTCGAGCTTCTCGGTCGCGACCGCGGGTCCGTACTGTGGCCCCGGGAACCCCTCGACGATCGACGCGGGCCACTCACAGTCCTCGAGACGGAGGGTGTCGACCGCCTTCATCCCCAGGATGTTCCCCGCGATACACGAGAGGATCTGGGGCATGCTCCCGGATTCGAACAGCGCCGGCGGGTAGGCGATAGCCGCCTCACTCCCCTCGATCTCGAAGGCGACCGCACCGAGGTGGGTGAGTTCGTCGGGATCGACCTGCAGGGCAGCCCACGTCCCGTTCGAGGATTCGCTCGCGATCCGGCTGGCGGCAGCCTCGGCCGACATCCCCTCGGCGGGCTCGAACCTGAACCGGCAGACGAGCTCGTCCTCGTCGGGCTCGTAGCCGAGATCGATGAAGTCGTCGTACTCGATTCCGGTCATCGTGACTGTCGAGTCAGCCGCCGACGGTATATCAGTTGTGCAGCCGGCGGGCTCCGCGAGCGTCCACGAGAGGACGGCCTCGTTTCGAACCCGGACGGGGCCGGTTCCAACCTTTAAGTATTTCGGCCGCTGAACTCCATCCAGGCGAGGACATGACCGACGGAACGCTCGACGAGGAGCCCGGGGAGGAGTCCGGAATCAGCCGGAGCGCCGAGGAGCTCTTCGGCGGAATCGAAGACGAGGCTCGGTCGCCCGAGGATTCCGACTCCGAACGCGACGGCCAGCAGGGGTCCTCCGACGGCGATTCGGTCGAGGACCGGACCGCGAACGACGTGTTCGCCCAGTTTCGCGAACGAGACGTGGAGAAAGGGGACGTCGGGGAGATCCTCGGCGGCGAGAGTCCAGAGGACCTCATCGCCGCCGCGGACGAGGACGAGCCACGCCGGGACGACCTCGTCGAGGACGCCGAGGCCCTGGACGAGCTGTTGCTCACCGGCCGCGTCGCCGGCGAGGAGTTCCTCTGGATCGACACCGACGGCGAGGAATCCGGCCCCGCGGCCGACACCGATCCGGAGACGGACGATGCGGTCCCCCTGTCGACGGCGATCGAGATGACCCTGGAGGGAGACGAGGACGGCCCCTCGGCCGGCGACCGCGAGGACGGGGCGGCCTCGACCACGTCCGAGACTGGGTCGACTCCGGCCGACCCGGAGGAGGGACCGACTCCGGACGGTCCGGATGACGAACCGACCGAGCGAGACGGCGAGGATTCGACCGCAGAGGGCGACGCCGATCGCGAGCCCTCGGAGGAAGACGGGTCGGTCGAGGAGGAGGGTTCGATAGACGGGTCGGTCGAGGAGCCAACGGCCGAGAGAGACGCCTCCGACAGCCACACGGATCTCGGGGAAAGGGCCTCCAATCGGGGCGAGGAAACCGGGACGGACGAGGCCGATCTCGTCGTGTACGACGATGGCGACGAGCCGACGGGTCTGTTCGGCCGGCTCCGGGAGTTGCTCGGCTCGCTGTTCCGGAGGTAGTCACTCCAGGTCCCGCTCGCCCGTCTCCATCGTCACCTCGCCGTCGGCGCGGATCGCGCCGTCGACCTCCGCGCCGGGGCCGAGATCGAGGTCCCCACAGGAGACGTCGCCGAGCACCCGCGCACCCTCGGCGAGCGTCACGGCACCTTCACGGGTGGTCACGTCGCCGTGGATCCGGCTGTCGGTACCGACGGTGACGTCTCCACGACCCCGCAGGCTGCCAAAGACGTTGCAGTCGGCGCCGATGTCGATCGTCTCCGCTCTGAGATTGCCGTACAGCCGACAGCCCGCGCCGATCCGTGCCGGAGTCGAGACCTGCCAGGCGTCGTCGGTCACCGTCGCCGACCGGGGGATCACCAGCGGATCCTCGTCGGGCTCGCTCTCGTCGACCAGTTCGGAGATGAGCCGCTGGGCGGCGTCGTCCTCGCCGAGCAAGAGCAGGTGTTTGAGGTAGACAAAGAGGAAGACGATCGTCGGCATCGGGTTCCGGATGACGATCCAGCCGTTGGCCTCGAACCCCTCCTCTATGTCGACGTCGTCGCCGATGTCGAGGTCGCCCGCGACTTTCAACTCGCCGGCGACGTGGACGCGCTCGCCGAGATAGGCGTCCTCGCCGACCAGGACGTTTCCCCCGACGTCACACCACATGTCGAGCCGACAGTCGCCTTCGGCCTCGATGTCGCCGTCGAAGCGAGCACCCTCGCCTGCGAGCACGTTGCGCCCGCGGACGCCGAACTCGACGCTCGAGCGGCCGCCGACGAGGACGTCGCCGTCGGTGACGAGGTCGTGCTCTCGCGCCTCGGTTCCCGACGGGACGACCAGTTCGGTGAGCGGATCGCTGCTGAACGCCACGTGCGACCGATGCTCGGCGGCGATAATAAAAGCCGCGCGAACGTCAGACGGGCGTCGGACGGTGGACTCACGTCCCTGGGGAGACGTTGTCGACCCGTGAACGACCACACCCGGGACGAGACCGTGGAGCCGCCGGCTGCCGGGAACCCGACGGGGTGGGATCCCGACCGCGGGCGCTGGGAGCACGCGACCCTCCGGCGGGCGGTCGTCCACGGCGTTCGGCTGTACAACGCCGGCGCGTTCCACGAATCCCACGACTGTTTCGAATCGGAGTGGTACAACTACGGCCGCGGGACCACCGAAAGCGCCTTCGCTCACGGGATGGTCCAGGTCGCGGCGGGCGCGTACAAACACTTCGACTTCGGGAACGACGACGGGATGCGTAGCCTCTTCGAGACGGCGTTACAGTACCTCCACGGGATCCCGCGGGATTACTACGGCGTCGACGTCCTCGGGGTGCGAACGACGCTGACGAACGCCCTGGCGGAGCCGGCCGTTCTGGACGGGTGGCGGATCGAACTCGACGGGGAACGGCCGGAAGCGAGGCCGGTGGAGTACGAGTACGTCGACCGCCTGGAGTGAGTCTCGCCGTTGGACGTGGGCCGGGGGAGACCGATCCCCACCCGCCGCCGGCCCCAGCGATCTGAGGGTTTTTAGTCGTAGCGGAGCTACGTGGAGTTACGCGTCTTCAGTCCCCGCCCGAGCAGACCCACACGGGTGCGATGACGGGGCGGCGAACCCGGACGCGTAACAACCGAGATCCGCCCGGCACGAGGGTTAGCCGGCCGACGCGGCACGCCGCCACGGGACGAGGCCGGACGTTAGTGTTCCGGGCGTACATTTCGAATTACCGGAGATACGTCTCTACCGTATCGACGACGTGACCACCGAACTCTTCTGTCACTCGGCCCTGCCACGCGACCAGATCTTCGAGACGAGGTGAGTGAACTGCCCACGGTGAGACGAACGACTGTCGTGGTACTCCACCAACCGCCCACACGTCCGGCTCCAGAGCGATCGAGTCATCGTACTCTCTCGTCGAGATGGCGACCGCGACGAACTGCTGATCATCGAACGGATGTGAGTCGTTGTTGACGATCAGCCACGGTCGTTGGTTTTGTTCACCTAGCTTGAATGGATCCACGCTTCGAACTACGTCACCTTGCTCCGGTTGCATTCACCCGTCTCGTTCGCTGGGATGTGGTTCGTCGGGAGCAACGGCATCCCACTCCTCTGGATCGATACCCTCGTCTTCCTCATCCAGTCGTTCCGTGGTAGCGTGAAGTTCGTAGGCGTCTTTCATCCGCTCCAGATCCTCCGTTATCGCCCAGTAGCCTCCCTTATGTCGGACGAGGTCACGCTGCTTCAGTCGAGAGAGAGCAGTGCCGACTGTATTTGGATCTTCGTCGATTCCGGTCGCAACCTCGGAACGGGTGAACGCTTTGTCTCTATTCGCGTACAGATAGGTGAGCACCTGCTCGGGAACGCTCGGCCCGTTGGGCAGATCACCGGTTTCGAACTCTTCGATGCGAACGGGCATACTACGTACTTAGTGTAATGACGTAATTAATGTACTGCTGTACTGGCTTCATCGTCGACATCAGATTGAGTCGACACCGGGAACGGTCGTGGTTCACTTCCTCGCTTTGCTCGCCATCTGACCGGAGGGAGATACCGATGTGTTCGGGCACACAGGGTGCGCCCGTCGCTATGTGGATCCGTTGCCGAGCCACTGCTGTAGCTCGGCTTTTTTCTCATCGTAGACGGTCTCGGGGTGCTGGTTCTTTCCTTGCCGTACGATGGCTTTGATCTCCTCGAACGACTCCTCACAAAGTGATTTCAGCTCCTCCGAATCGGCCCGAGAGCTGTCGTTCATGATCGGAAAGTCACTCCGTTCAGAGCGGGATAGTTCCTGATAGAGTCTGCGGGCGAGTGGCTCGTACAGGTTGGCGACGCGCTTCCAGTCCGCTATCTCTTCCAGTGACCGCTGTCGGTATTCCTCGTCGGTACAGACCTTCTCGGCAAAGTTCCACATATACGTCTCGGTTTGCTCGCCGAAGTAGAACCACCGATTTATCAGCCAGTCCGCTTCGGTATCGACTGGTTTGACGATCAACAAGTGATCACTACCGACCGGACCACCGGTGTCGAATACTAACGTAGCTTTACACCCGTTTACGATTCGCTCGTCTATCGTTTCGCGCACGTGGGTCTTTCCCCGTGTTATCACTCAAATACGTTCGGAATAGCGCTGACTCACACCGTCTCGATTGATGAGTGCGACACCGGTGAAGACGAGTAGTCTCACCTTTTTGTAGACGTCTGCAGTATGCTTTTGCGGGAGTAGCAGCAATGTGTCGGTATGTCCGAGGGAGAATCCCGGCGGATCGCACACGAACTGATGAGCGAACCCCACATCCGTGGCCGCCGAATCAGCGTCCGTCAGGTGTACGCCCTCGTCGAAGAGCGCTGTGAAGGTCCCGAAGCCGTTGCGGATCGATACGATCTCGACGTAGCTGACGTCTATCACGCGCTGGCGTATTATCACGACCACCCACGAGAGATGCGTGAGGTCAAAAAAGAGCGCGAAGATGCGATAGCGGACTTCCACGAGTCGATCGATCGTCCTGAAGGCGTCGATCCGGACGCCGTCTGAAATGAGCGAGTGGCGCTTTCTACTCGATGAGAACATTGATCCGAAGACAGCGACGTATTTGGAGAAAGAAGAGCTCTACGCCGAGCACGTCCGCGACGCGCTCTGGCAGGGAGCCGAGGACGAAGCGGATGTCCTTCCGTACGCCCGAGAACACGAACTGATTCTCGTGACGAGTGACGTGAAAGATTTCGGTGGATTACCATCTGACGTTCACCCAGGCCTCGTTCTCCTCTACGATGATACGACGCCGGCGTATCAGGTTGCGGCTGGCCTTATTACAATGACCGACGCGTACCAAGATCGAAATTTGTTCGGTGGGCGTGAGGAACTCGATCCATGGGTTTGAGCAGATACGTTGATTTTACGTGTTTGAGTACTTCGGATCGTCTAATACACTCTCACCGAGCCTACTAGTAGAAACTCGGCCGGTAGTGTTCCGGGTCTACATTTCTCCCATCGAACGTGGGATGCAAACGGTCGACAGCGACTGGAGGTGGCTACGTGACGTCGAAAGCGTCGTCGAGCGAACCGATACGGGCGAACCGACCCGGACGGGGGGATCCATCTGGACGTAATCGAGCGGAGACGACGGAAACGGGAACGCCTCCCGAGAGATCGGAGGGGTCGGCCGTTCGACTCGAAGACCAGAGCACCCGTCCGGACGGGCACGACCGAGCCTACGGGCGAGCCACATCCGGTTGTCAGATGTCGTTCGCGAGGTCGATGAACCTCCCACCCCGACGGGTGGATCACCGACCGACGGTGACGGAGAACTCGCCGCCGTCGAGGTCGATACACACGTGAGCCAGATCCGCTTCGTACCGCTTGAAGTGGTTTCCGTCGGGGTCGATCACCTGCGTCCCTTCGAGGAGACCGTGGTCACAGAGCCGGTCGATTCGTCTGTACACCGTCGGTTCGCTGGCATCGCATCGCTGTGCGAGCTCCACGCCCGAGAGCGGTTCGACGCTCGTCTCCACGAGGATTTCACGGGCGTACCGGTCGTCGAGCAACGAAACGATGTCCCCCAACGTCGACCAGCCGCCCGTTCGGAACTGCGGTGACTCCTCCGTGATCGATCCCCCCGAACCCGTCATAGCTTCCGGATTGTCTCGAAGACGTTCGAGCGCCGTCATCACCGACAACCCAGTACCGTTACAGCAATAAGTGTTCTCAGAACTATATTTCTGCAATCCGTGTTACCGAAATCGACTTCACTCATCCATTATAGGGGAACGGCAGCGCGAGTCGAAGCTGGTCGTCGACGTCGCCAGCCACGTCAGTAACGAACCTGCATCCCTCACTCCGGAACTTCGCGGCGTTCGACGTCGACGACGGTCAGCGCGTCGTCGACCGTGAGGCTGATCGACTCCTCCTCACCGAAGAACGTGAACGTGACTTCCAGCGGGTCGACGGATTCGATCTCCTCCTCGTAATGATGAAAGACGTCGAGGGCCGCCTCGCTCTGTGGGTGCAAGGGATTTATCCCCTCGTCGATGAGGAACTCCCTGAACTCGACGTTCGACTGCAGCTTGTTCGGGTACATAACCTCGATGTCGAACACACAGTTCGTACACCGTAGGCGGGCGGCGACGGCGAACCTGTTGTTGCAGTGGTCACAGCGTCCCGACTCCGCCGAGTGATTACGACAGACGACCGCGGACTCGACGAGCCGTGCGGAACACCGGGGGCAGATGCCCGAGGCCGCCGTCGTCGCCTCGGCGTTCGTCCACCGACTCGCCGCCAGAAACACCTCCTCAGGGGAGCGACCCGTCACTCCTGCCGGCGGGAGGTGCATATAGTAGAGTCGCTGGCGGTCCGCCGGGCGGACC
>LFFM01002174.1_pt1 | contig 13107 bp, 11 predicted proteins | sample 643131 | NCBI WGS metagenome assembly LFFM01 (sample SAMN03777445, study PRJNA286221) | soda lake metagenome | biome: soda lake; feature: Kulunda steppe; material: water; isolation source: sample Tc-Br brine of Tanatar trona crystallizer | place: Russia: Kulunda steppe | collected 2011-07
CCTTTGGCATAATCAATAGTAAAGTCTAGATCAAACTTAGTGATCTGATTTTGCTGTTCTTCTTCAGTAAGCTGATCATCATTTAGGATACTTAAGTTTTCTTCTTTAATTTCTTCTAATTCTTTTAGTGTTACAGTATATAGCTTTTCAAACCCATCTTCTTCTTTCTCCATTCTCATTGTTATTATTAGTTTTTCAGCAAATTCTTCATATGAACCATCATCAAGTTGTTCACGATGTTCATAATAGTCAGGAAGTATATTGCTTTCTAAAAAGTAAGCCTGACTTCTGTCAGAAGAAATCTGCATTGATTCATTCTCGTAATGGCCACCACCAAGATGTAATTGTGTTGGCTCTTCACCTTTTATAAGTTCTTTTTCATCCTCATATGCAAATGAAGGATTGAAATGACCTCTTTCAACAGTATACTTATTTTGTTCTTCAGATTTATAAGCATAATTTGTTGTGTATGGTGCTTCTAAATGAGCATCTTGTACCATCCCATTGATTTCAACAGTTTCTTTTTCAGGGAATAACACAAAGTCATATGCGTCACTAGGGAAATCGTTTATAGTTAACTGATCAGGATCTATATTTAAATCATTTACTGATTGATCAGTAAGTCTTTCATAAGCAGCTACTAAATCAAATTCTTCATGGTCTAAGTAGGCACCTATATGGTCGCCATTATAAAGTTTACCGACAAGCTGAACTCCATTATTATCTTCGATGTATACTGAATCAGGAACAACTTCTCCGTTTTCAGGGAAAACGAATTTAGTAGCAGTTTCTTCTATCATTTGCTTATCAATTGCTACTTCATTTTTAACATTTAATCGTTCAACAATATTATCTTCTACTTCTACTCTTATTTGGTTGTATTTACTTCCACCAAAAATACTTTGAGCTTGGATAGAAGGTGATATAAACTGCTCTTCCTGCCAGTAGTATTTAATTTCAATAGCATCATTAAGAGCTGTATTACCAGCCTCAATATATACAATTGATGTATCGAACTCCTGGAAGCTAACACTAAATTCAGATTCACTTAATTGGCTACCATTAATAGCAACAGTAACTGGCTTAGAAGCATCAACTTTATTATTAAGCCTGACTTCTTGTCTTCTACTATTGACTCTTCTAATAGTATTTTGGTCTAATACCTTATTGCTTCTATATTCATAAGAGATACCCTGAATATCTGAGTAGCTGGACATGTCATATACAGTAAAGACTCCTGAATTATAATCAAAGTCATATTCATCAGAGCTTAAAACGGAAACTGATTCTCCGATAACATTAGCCTGTATTGACTCAGATCCAGGAACAATATCAGTATTATTTAACATATATTCATTACCTGATACCTTTTGTGGGACCTCTAGATCACCAGCACCATAAAAAACATAGTCTGCTTTTAAAGGCAACCTGTCAGGATTTATATCTCCTTCTGGAGGATTGATGCTTACATATCCAGTAGAATAACTAACAGAAGATATATACTCATTTAAATTTTCACCATTTGCATCTATAATTCTTAAATACTCACTATACTCATCATCTTCATTCTCTTCTATAGGGTCTTCAATACCAGTATGCACTAGAGCGTTCTCTTCATTATTAGCGATAACAGGTATTTCAAAACCATATAATCCTGTCATACTAGTTACTTCATTAACATCTTGGTCAGTATGGAGTCGCTGTGCGTCTTCTGGAACATTTACCTCTCTAATAAGCTCTAGATCGTAATCTATTTCCAGGTCGACACCAGAATTACAAACATTTTCTGCTACAGTAATTTTTCCATTTTCATGATTTACAGAGAAATCAGAAGAGGATAAAACTCTATCACTAGCAGTAATTTTTACATTATTTATTCTAGCATTGTCATATTCCACCCCATCAATTAATAGTTCTGAAGAGGTGCGTGGGATTTCTAAGTCAATTCTTGTCCGTAAATTCCCCTCAGCAATAGCACTTTCTTTGCTCTCGTGCACAACTGTTTCAATTACACTCTCCATTGGAATTTCTGCTTCTGATTCTTGGCCAGAAATTCTCATTAGATCAACATTGTCAGCACCAGCTTCTACTAACCTTTTATAATTTCTAGTTAGAGTAGCACCATTAGGAGTTCCGTTATTAGTATAATACCTTCCAAATAACTCTTGAGCTTGATCAACGGAACTTATGCTAACATTATTCAACACGGGGCCGTCTGTTGCTGTACCTAAAATTAGCACATTTTTGCCACTTAAAAAATCTGTTCTCTGATTTTGTATACCGTCTTTTAAGTGAACAACGTCACCTGCAACATTAGGGTAAAAATCAGGATAACTTCCTGAAGCCTCATTAGGGTCGTAACCCTTTACATTATCATCTTGTAAGACCATTAAATTAACCTCCTTGATTATAGTAATTAATTATTTTCATAAAAATTCTGTGCTCTTTGTGAGTCAGTAAAGCCATTGAAATTTATATTAATATCTGAAATGATATCTTGAGGAGTGCGCTTTAAAACAGAGTTTCTAAAGTAATATTTGACTTTTTGGACAGCATAATAATTATTGTTTATTGTTACTATGTCGTCTTCTAATTGCTCGTCAAATAATAACTTTAATACACCCTCCTTCTTTAACTCATCCAGATTTTCAAACAAAAATCCTTCAAACCATTCTCTGGTATTATTAATTTGTGTATAATTTTTGCCCCATATTCCAAAACATAATATTATGTCAAACATCTGCCCCTGCACCAGGAACTTCTTGCCGTCTTCTTCTTCTATATCTTTGTGCATTGGTTTTCTGGCAGTCTGCTCGTTATGGGTACGATGATTTATCTTATAACTAATAGCAGTAGGATTTATATATTCAGGCTTATTATACAAATCTATTTCTGAGTAAAAACGCCACTCATCACCTAATACTTTATTTCCTAGCCTATCAATAACATCAAATATTCCACTAGTTGTTATATAATTCTCTCTTTCTTTTTCTTGAGTAGGCATTTCACAACACAACCTTCTTTTAAAAAAATTATTCTATATGCGAAATAAGAGAGCTTGTTACTTTAGATATTTCTCCCTCTAGTGATACTGAGAGTTTGATTTCTAAAGACATCCTTGATACTTGATTTATAGAAAATCTTGCATCCAGTATTTTTTCTTCTCTTACCATATTGTTTATAACTTCATTAATTAAATCAGGCAATTCATCCATGGCATATTCTACACTACCACCTATAAAATTATCGCATATATATGAGATCCTTTTAGATAGCTCATTAATAATTCGTGTAGTTTTTAGATATCTATAAGGATTATTATATGATGCTAAAGTTACTGCTTTATGAGGCGCAAGACCATTTCTAGTAGTTTGTACAAAGGTTACAACACCTTCACTAGCGTAATCATCATGTTTGTTTATTTCATTATATAAAGAGATATGCCCTGGTATTGATTCGTTAGTTAGACTTTCATGACATGACCTTGTATTAGCAAGTGCAGCTAGTGCTGATATGCCACTATCTACATTATCTCCGTAATCAAATATTGTAGGCGTAGGCACTATCATCTTGCCTAGTTCAGTATCATAATTGTTGAGTATAGTTTGTCTTATATTCTTGACTTCGTTGATTTCGGTGTTTTGATCTAAATGTACAAATGCTATTGAGTTATTTTTAATACATGCCTTGCCAAGCTCTTTAATATAGTAAGATTCTTTAATCCTCTTATTTACATACTCTTTTTTATCAAAGAAAAAATTTATAGAATCAAAACCATGAGATGATGTATATATATCTACATAAGGATTCTCTATAGACACATCAAATTTTAGGTTTGGTTTGTTTATACCAACTATTTCCCTAATAGTTTTATCTGTAGACTGCAATTTGCCATTTTTAGTATTAAAGTCAAACTTTTTTTCAAGTGTCTTATATTTTTCTCCATCTAAATAAACATATATAATATAATTTAAAGATATAATAGGGACTGTATAATATTTAACTACCATTTTGGAAGATTTAGTTGGAACAAAATCTAATTTGATAGTATAGTCTTCTATTACCTCATAATCTCTTATATAGTTATCATTTATAGAAATATATTTTATATCTTCAATATCATTATTTAATTTATACTCGCTTTGATAAGGCACAACATCTAACACTTCTTCTCTATAAAAAGGTTTAGGATATTCATAAACAAAATCCTTAAATAAAAAATTTGTAGGAAGAAATATATCAATATCATATGCCTCTAATGACTCATAAGAATCTTTATACTGCTGAAATTTATCAAAGCTATCTACTTCTTTAATTCTTACAAGGTAAATATTGTTAGTAAACATATTGTTACTAGAATCTATTAAATTATTATAAGCTTTAACTATATCGCCCGACTCAAAAACACTAGTGGCATGTTGTTTATCGAGGGTTTCTATAGGCTCTAATACAGGTCCACTATTAGCTGATCCAATAATAGCTATATTTTTATCAACATAATTGTAATTATCACCAGCCATATAATCCCCCCTTTAAAGTAAATCTTTTAAACTTTTTTCTATTACTTCAGTCTCAACATTCACTTCTCTAACTAATACAGACTGGAAAGCTATCTCCCCATCATCACCATGATGCCTGTCATAGTTTATTACTTCATAAACTTGCAACTTATTATCAGTGTATTCTATAACAAAATCTTTTATACCAATATCAACCACACTGCAAAAGAAATAGTCATGTGTATTACTTGAATTTGGCACGGGGTCATCATACTGTAATCTTTCACCGTACATACTTTTAGCCTGTGATTTCATAGTAATGTTCCTTGTTATATCATATAAATAATTGTTGCCAAAACACTGAGGGCAGTTTTGTGAAAGCGAGCATTCATTGCCGTCATTGTTAGGGCATTTTTGTTTTTTATCAGTATGTTTTACAATAACATAATGGCCAAACCTATTAACAAAGTTTTCAAAGTGGTTTTTAAAATACCCCAATTATCTTCCCCTCCTTACATCTTTTAGTGACCTATAAAGATCACCGACATTTCGCCGTGTAGAAGGGTTTATTTCTCCTTCAACTTTATTGCTTTTTTTAGCAAACCCTCGGCCACCTCTTTGTAAAGATTTGTTTCTATTATAAGGATAAGGCTGATTGTATTTTGATTTTAAGGCCGAATTGGCGCTTGTAAAACCACCTATTTTTTTCTTCCACTTCTCTACCTCATCTTTTAGCTCATCAATAACTGGTTTTATTTGAGAATAATCAATGGAGGTTATATCAAAATCAGCTAAACTGCCACTTTTAAATTGCTGATTTTTATAATATATATTAAACAATAGCAGGTCTAGCTTTGCTTTTTCTAATACATACTTTTTTACTGGAAAAGGGACGTGCCCTTCATCAATAGTATTTAATATATCTTGCTTTGCAATCTCATCAACCACTTTTGATGCCTCATGTATTTTTAATAAAACTTTTTCATCAGAAATGTCGCCAAGTAAATATCCTACATCGCTATTTCTTATAGACTGGACACTGTTATATAGGGGGTTTAGCTCTGTATAGAAAAAATCTTCAAATGTTCTTCCAGCTATTGTAACAGTCACATGATATTTATGATTTTCAAATAACATATTAACCCCCCTTTTAAGAATCAGGAATATAATCTAATAATAATAAGAAGTAATTAAGTCGTGAATCGCTACCACCAGGTAAAGTCATCCTAAACTGAAATTCCTGTCCAATATCTTCATAGAACAATAAGCTGTCTTTATGGATATTATTTTCATCGCCATCCATATAAACTCTTACTGAATCGCTTATATTTGTGCCATCTAAATATAATCTATACATAAATCTTTCTAGTTGTTGATCAATACTAAATGCTTTTGTCCAGACAACTGCTTCTTGACTCTCATTAATAGGCTTGATAGTTAAGGAATTTTTATCAAATTCTACATTTGTTGATTGCTCCATATCAAGATAATCAGTATTAATAAGAGGATCAAATATGCAGTATCTAAATCTATTAGTAGCCATATTTATCTTAACTGTTTTTTCTACATCACGTTTTTTAATCTCACTATATATATTTTGCTGCATCTCATTATAGACATTAGACTTATAGACATTGCCATCTTCAAAGTTGACTACATTGCCATCTGTTATAAGAGATGTATCAACAAATACCTTTTGTGAGTCTGGCATAATACCATCCCCTTACAAATTTAGCTGTTCTTTTATATTATTATCAAGAGAATAAGTGCCATCATAACCTTTTGGCATACTCCCCATAACGCCATTTCCCATTATGTCATATATACTTAATTCACTATAATGTTTAACAATAGGTTTTAAATTTTCTTTTATCTCATCGCTTTCTGCATAAAACCATATTTTTTGATAAGGCGAAACCTGATCCTTTTTAGAAACAGTTTTAGCTCTATATTGGTTAATAGAATTATTTTTAATATCTATTTCTATATCTTCCGATACTACATAATCAGTTTCAAAGTCTTCGCCTACTGACTTAACCCTATATTTACCTTCATTGTTAACAGGGAAATCATCAACTCTTAATGAGTAATTGTTATCCCCTATAACGTCAATTTTTATAGGGCTATCTTTACCAATAGGTATTTCCCTATTGAAATATTTAAAAGGCATTTAAACCACCAGCCTCATAATAGTGTATTCATCTGTCTGTTCGTAAATACTTAGTCTAGAGAATTTATACTTAATTTTTATAGACCTTTTAGTATAATCTATTTTTGTCCTAAAAGACATTACATCTGATTGGTTTTCCTGGTGCTTAATTGTAGCAAATACAGAAGTATCATCATTAAACTCTTTAGTAAAAAAGTTATGTGTACTAGACTGGCTAACAGGAAAATTATCTGTTTTGAAAAATGCCCAATCATCTATTGGATCTGTTTGGAATTCAAAAACATCGCTACTGTTAGATGTGTAATATCCATCTATATCTTTTTTAAGCATATCCATTATATCGAAATCAAAAGATATTAAACCTTTTTTTCTATCAATAATATTTACCTTATGGGTAATATCTTTATTTATAAATTCGACTTTATCTAGCTCTATTAAAGCAAGATACTCTTGAGGTAGATAATACTCATATCTATAATTGGTCATTTTATTTAAGTCATTAGCATAAATTTCTATTTCATGTTCAGGATGACCAGTAATCACACCATGATCTTCTATATTAGGATTATCGTTTACTGCTATACCCTCTAAAATAATATCAATATCTTCAATATCTAAATGACCATAATGCAATTTCAAATATATTACTTCGGTATCTGGATCTACTTGAAATTTAGGAGATATCTCCATAAACTTCTCATCACGAAGTCCTAAATTATTTAGAGCATCTTCTATTTTAAGCGCATCTCTATCATAAAAAAAGCTTACCGTGTTAGACCAACTACTGTCTTTACTAGTAGGCAAGTACTCTAACTTAATCTCTATACCTTTGTCTTTAGGCACGGGGTAGTTAAGCACTATAATACCCTGCTTATTAGATTTTATATAAGCCTCACCAGCTTTACTGCGTCCAAAATCATCTATATTAAGGACTCTGTTTCCAACCTTAATATTTAATAATGACTGTAAGGGCTTGTATTCAGCTGGAAGTTCATATTCAAAATAATTATCACCATAATTTATTAAATCATCTATAGTTATATATACAGTGTCTTCAGAAATATTATCTCTTGCAACATTGTTTGCTTTAACTCTTACATGGTACTCCTTGTCGCTTTCTAAATTAGGAGTGATATGAGTTCTATCAAAGACAAACGTAGAGTAATAAAGATTATTAAAATCTGGCCTATCTGAAATTTCAACACTGTAACTATCAGCTTTTTCTACTTCATTCCAGGATATAACTGGCTGTTCTAATACCTCATTATCAGCAGGCTGTGTTATTGTTGGGTAACTTAATTTGTAATCAGCCTCAAAGGTTTGAAATTCAAAACTATACCCTGTTTCAAGATTGTCACCATTACTTGATTGTATTTTAGAAGATAAAACAACACGGTAACTGCTATCAGGTTGTAATTTTTTTGATGGTTGGAAGGTGGCTTTCTTATCATATGGCTTATAACTTATATTGCCGTCTATGACTTCACCATCTTTTACAAGACTAAAACTCTTCCTATTAATAGTTTTGCTATCTATGTCATGTGTGAATTCAACTTCTATTTTTGAGTCCAAATCAACTGATGTTTCTTTATGTTTAGGACTTGTTTCTAATACTCTTAGTGCCACCTAAATCACCACCTTTAGCTATCTTTATGCACTCCACAATACTCAGGACTATCTTCAGGATACTTAGCATCATTCTTACACCTATCGCCTGATGATGTGTGAGCTTTGCATCTTAGACTATCTTCTCCACTAGGCTCTTCTGTATCTTTAAACTCTTCATCTTTATCTTCTGACTCGATATCTTCATCAGACTCTTCCAATACTTCAATATCTTCTTCAGACTCATCTTCTGATTGATCAGCATCTTCTTCTTTTGCTGGCTTTGTTTCAACTTCTTCTGCATCTGACTGATCCTGTTCGTTATCTGTGCTATCTTCTCTGCTCTCTTTAGGTTCCTCATTAGAATCATCCTCAAGTTCAACCTTTTCAAGGACACCAACGCTTATAGCATATCTGATATTAGACATATCATTATTTTCTATAAACTCATCATCAAATATCCTTGTTTTTTCAGTCTGTTTTAAATGGGTTCCTGTCTTTGGATCCCAATATCTATTATTCTTTTTTAAAATAACCTTATACATTTTGTATCCCCCTATGTAATATTAAAGGGGGGATAAACCCCCCTATTTTATTTATTTAGTTATTACTCAGCTGTATTGTCGCCCACCTTAATTGTTCTAATTAAGTCAGGTTTTGGATATGAAGTATCTAATGATATATTACGGGCAGTTGTGACAGCTTTTCCATTATCCAGAACTCCAATTCCATATCTTTCCTTAAATTTAAGATTTCTTATATCTCTATAAGGATCATCGAATTGATCTGTGGTCATGCCTTCTCTCTCAACGATAACGCCGACATTATTCCTGTCAAGGCAATACATGTCAAATGTTTTCTCATCTAAGTCAAAAGGTATAAACGGTGATGAGGTAACATTTACAGAGATTGGCATACGGCCACTGGATGCCTCAGTTGAGAAACTAGGTAGGTCATCTTCTCCACCAAGAGCAGGATTTTCAAGAATATCAATAAGACCATTCTTTACAAATACTGTCCAGGTTAGTGGGTGAATAAGTACATCAGTAGGTACATATTCGTTATTCATAAGCATAACGACAAGGTCGAAGAAGTCCTCTATTGCAAGGGTGTCGTTTGGTTGTCCCATCTCATCTAAACCAGAAGTACCTGCTTCAGGATACTTATCTCTTAGGTCATTGTCAAATACTGTATGACCATGCTTAGACATAGCTTTAAAGAGCAATTCCTCTTTAAGTCTAGCTAGTGCTCTTCCAGCAGCTTCTACGTGTTTTCCGACAACCTCCCACTGGCTATCTTCGATCATTTCTTCAGTGATAGGCACCATTAGACCTTTCTTAGTAACGGACACCTCTGTCATTCTCTCTTTCTTAACGATATCCAAGTGATCTGATCGGTATTCTTGCCCTTCGCTCATTACGTAGGCTCTAAGTTGCCCAATTGCTGGGAATAACAGCCTATTTGAGTTCTCAATTTGTACTGTATCAAAGAACTGAGAGGCGATATATAGAGGTTCAGCTGCCTCCTGAAGTGTTTCTTCCATGATACGTGTCATTAAGACAGATGCATCTTTAGTATTTAAAGCCTCAGATAATTCCATTGGCTTTTCAGAAATACCAAACTGACTGCGATCACCCTCAGACAGTAATGGTTTATATTTTTGCACAAAATCAATAGCTTCTTTTTGTCTTTTCTTTGGCTGATTGCTAATATACTCTTTGAAGTCCATTAAAATATCCTCCTTATTATTTATAATTCTTTTATTTTTTATTCCAATTTATATAATCTATACTGTTAAGCCTTGATTACATTTGTAGTAAAATATCTACAGAACCAATTACTCCTTCAAAATCCATATGAGTAGGCATACCAGGCATTTGATGACGTGCCTTGAATTCCATTTCGATTTTGGCTGAACCCTGAGCATCTAATAGGTCAGAAACATCTTGTTCTATATCGAATCTAACCATACCACTTGAGTTCTTTTCATCGGCATCTACTCTAGCGATACTAGCAACATCAATATCATCACCTGACTCATTAACTACCCAGATGTGATCTACTTCTTCTACAGGCATAAACCGTTCACGCATTCTGAATGTAGCTGTATCTCCTACTTCAAATCCAGCGCTCATTTCTCCTAATTGTACTGGGCCGTCTTCGCCTTCTTTTTCATCATCGGCTCCACGCTTATATTCTTTGATATAATTCATACCATCCAAGATTCCACATACACCAGTAGGTCTTTCTTTCTCAAAACGACCATAACTAGGATCGTATGGATAACCATCATCAGTAATTTCATCAGTAGTAAAGCCAGTATCAGTAGTATAGCGACCAAATTCAGTGAATTCGCTTTGCTCTGTATATACCCACTTTAACCATCCAGCAGGTATTAAGTTCTCATCAAGAGATAATACCATACCTACAATCTGGTCAGCAGGGTCTGAAGCTTCCATAGCGTTTTCAAAGTTTTGATCTTCTTCAGGAAGTGAGTCAAGAGCTTCATGAAGTCCAGTCCATTTAACAAAGCGACCGTTCTCGTCACTCATTACTTTGTCACCAGGCTTTAATTCACCATAAGCACTACCCCATTCCATCTTTTCAGCGTCAGCTTTTTCAGAGAATAGAGGTAGGTTGATACTATTTCTAGTAATAAACCCTGGTCTATTGCCTTCAAATGAGTTAGCAACATCTTGATATACGTTTAATGAAGCTACACCTACAGGCTTGTTTGCAACACGGGTGTACTGTTCATCTGGATCGTCAGGATTATCGTTAGATTCTGTGACATCCTCACCACCATTAGCCAGAGTAAGTGCAGGATAGAATTTATTATCATCAAAGTGCTTAAATGTTCTATCAGGTACAACACTTACGATTCTACCTTTAGGCATTACAACCCAGCCTCTTTGCCCACCGTATTCAAATTTAAATAACTTAGGAAGTCTTGGGTCAACTAGCTTTTCAAAAGATGGGGCACGCCCCTGATCCTTTGTTAAGTTAGTATTAGTTCTAAAATATTCATCATTAGTATCTCTTTTAATTTGTGGTTTTGGTTCTTTGTAAAGAGCCATTAAATATTCCTCCTTATAAGGGTTAATTTTTTTGTGTTAAGTTATGATAATTTTACACAACATATTTAAAAAAATTTAGTCTTTAAAGTAATCTGATACGACATCATCTTCGCCGTCTTCTTCTACTACCTGGTCATTATCAGTATTTTTAATTCCAAGATCGTCTTCCTTGTCGCCAATCTTGTTATCAGACTCTTTTACTTCAGATTCTCTTTCAAGATCTGTAAGAGTGTCATTTAAAGAGTCACCAGTTCTGTCTGCATGCTCTTCAACCATTTTTTCTCTACTATCTTCTTTAAGTCTACCAAGCTCAATCTTCATATCTACTACCTTTTCAGCAAGTGCCTTATGCTGCTTTTCTTTAAGATCGTTATTTTCTTCAGTGAGCTCATTAATTTCATCTTCTAAAAGACCTTTTTTCTCTTCTAGAGTTTCAACCTTTTCTGTTTTAACACTCAACTTATCTTCAAGTTCAGTATTTTTTGTTTCAAAAGTCTCAAGCTTTTCTTCCAACACTTCCAATTTTTCTTCTTTAACCTCAAGTTTTTCTTCCAATGAGGTAACTTTTTCTTCCAACTTCATTGAATTGCCTCCTTTGTAGTTATCATTATTAAACTCTTGGACCCCTACTGTATCAACACTATCATTTTTTGAATACATTTGATCAGGGTCAAAACCTTCATCAACATTTTCCTCTAAAAGCTGTGCATATTCATCGGCTGGAACATTAACAAAGGAAACCTCTTTAAAGTTAAGGTCCTCTAGTATTAGATGTGCCTGATCGCCGTCATATTCTTCACCAGGGCGATGTTCACACCAGCCTTCTTCAACCCAATCCTGTGAGCATATAGAACATTTAGCATGTTCAGCACTACCACCAACAGAAACTGTCATATACCTTCCATCAAGAACTTTTTGCTTGGCCTCTTCATCAGATATTTCCAATGTAAGCCTATGCGCAGGTATACCAGCTATCGACTTGTTAGTAAACTTAGCACCTATAACTCTACCTATAGGCTCCCCATTCATTGAATTATGATGGGTTAGAATTGGTTTAGGATGGGGCTTAAGCCAGCTAGTAGATGATTTTCTCAACTCTTTAGCTGTATAGGTTGTATAATTTGAAGTGGTCATCTCGTGTATAGCATCAACCTCTTTTATAAGAGATGACTCAGATCTCCTTGGAACTGATTTTTCTTCAAATTCCATCGGAGCATCTTGTAGCTCAAAGTTTACAACTGAATTAAATTTGAAGTCTTTCACTCTTCTGCTCTCCCCCCCTCCTCTAACTCGTTAAGTATAATAGGATAGTCAGGTAAATCTGTGGAGCTATTTATATTAATAAACCCGTTGTTTGTTTTATATCCAACAGGCTTTTCACCATCTTTGTTATGGGCCTTAAACTGGCCAATATTATACATCTTATATATTGATTTATGTGAATAGTTATATAGACGTTTTTCTGTTAATTCAATATAAGCTTTTAATTTAGCAGGAGTAGGATCATCAGACTCCACTATATTAGGTATAGCTTCAGTAGCTTTTTCAGTAACATGCTTTAGGTTTTCTTCTGCATGCTGCTCAAAATTTATAGATTTAACATCTTCATCAATATGTTTTTTAACGCCTTTATTAAAAGCGTACTTATAATTAAGAGCAATATAATGTTTAACTTTATCTAAATACATTTCAATTAATTTTAATAGATCCTCTTTGGCAGCTCTTTTAGTTTTTGCATTATTTAAAAATAGGTTGA
>LFFM01002175.1_pt1 | contig 13100 bp, 13 predicted proteins | sample 643131 | NCBI WGS metagenome assembly LFFM01 (sample SAMN03777445, study PRJNA286221) | soda lake metagenome | biome: soda lake; feature: Kulunda steppe; material: water; isolation source: sample Tc-Br brine of Tanatar trona crystallizer | place: Russia: Kulunda steppe | collected 2011-07
AGTGGATCCAGAAGGCAACAAAAAGAGGTGAGCACCACAGACTCCCAGCGGTTCGAGGAGCGAGATTGTCGAGTCGGTTCACCGCATGGCTACGGCCGGCGGTGCATCGGCGCCAACCAGGCATCTCGAAGAGGCTGCCAGAAAAACTCGGCAGAATTTTCAAATACGCTATCAACGGCGCTGCGCGCGGCTGCTCGAGGCAGTCGACGCGCGGCGCGTCGGTGTCGGAGATCAATGATGCGCAATTTATAGATCGTAAAACGATCGCTAAACCGGTATCGGTTGAGATCTCGCGCATGTAACGCGATGACGCACACCTGTGCCATCCGCCTTCCAACCGCCTACCCGAAAAACAAAAAAACCGGAAGTTCTTTGAATTGAGATTATTCTCATTATTACTACGCCTTGAGCACTCGTTGACGGTGCGTCTGACGCGCCGAGAACGCGCTGGATCTGCGTCGCGTCTCGCTCAACATAGCCTGAGGCATCGCTTCGTCACCGCGCCTGGCCCAGCACGCCCTCGACGTTGCAGCCTGTCTAACGTCAACTTCGGCTCAAGGCGTTAAAAAGCGCCAACACTGCCCTGAGCGGCATCGGGCGAGCGATGACAGCGCCGGGAATGCTCCCGGCGCGAAGATGTCATCGGCTCCAGCGTTTATCCATTCAGTCAGGTGATGTTGTGGTGTAGCTTACAAGGCGTATTCCCCGATAGGACAAGGCATATCGGGGCCTTGTTTGTGGCGGTGCGAATGGGGGCCACGGTGCAACTCACAAGACGTATTCACCGAAGGCACAGGGCATATCGAGGCCCTGAGGTGGCGCAGGGAGCGAACGGGGGGCTCCGAAACTCCAATTTTTGACAGGGGCAAACTCTGGTGACACCGTTGCGTCGTGAACGTGACAGGAGGCGAGTCCTGCAGTCGTCGAGGTTCCTGAGGGCCGCTCGGTTATCGTGTAGGTCGGAGACTGTAGGATGTGGTCGGTGTCACGAGCTAATTGTGACGGGATTTCAATTTCCGTACGGTTATGCGTGGTAATTTGTGACGGATAACGGGAGACGGTGATGGTAAAATTGAGACGGTGGTCCGTAATATTTGGGGTTGTGCTGGTTAGTCTTTGTGGACTGATCTCGACGGCGACTGCCGATACCGCTGTCGATGAGGAGTCGGAGGCAACTACGACGAATGAGGAGCCGGCAGAAGATACCGGCTTCGATCGACTGGGCGTCGAGGAGCCGACGGGACTTGCCCGCGCAGAGTTGGTCGGTTTTCAGACGATACACGGGGTCGTGGCAGGAGTGGAGTTGTGCGTTATCGCCGATTGCCAGTCCACCCGGCAAGGACTCAGTGCTGTGACACTGGGAGCGGCGACGGGGCTGGGAGCATCACTTCTGGCGACCCATGAAAGCGGTGTTACACCGGGCCAGGCAAGTGCTCTCAATTCCGGTGTGCTATGGGGCGGATGGTTGGGGCTGATGGCCTCGGATTTGGCCGGGATCGACGGGCAGGGAGTGGCGGGAACGATGTTGGTCGGACAGCTCGGTGGAATGGGGCTGGGATACGGAATATCGAACCTGACGGGCGCAACGGCCGGTGACGTCGGCTTGGTCAATCAATCCGGACTGTGGGCCGGAATACTCTATACCATTATCCGAGACGGTGTACTGGAGGCCGATGTGTCTCATGAGGCCGGTCGGGTTGGACTTATGATGGCGGCTGTGGCGGGAGGAGTCGGTGGCGGGGCGCTGGCTTCACAGATTCCAATGTCGAGAGGACGGGTGACTGTCACTTCAGCGTCGGGACTGCTCGGTGGACTCGTCGGTGCTGCGGTTCCGGTGTTGGCGGTCGGCGATGATGTCAATTCGCAAGTGGTGGCAACCGGTGTGACACTGGGGGCCGTCGGAGGCCTGTTGACCGCCGGGTATCTGACACGCACCTGGGATGGCGATGAATACCGCCCGGAATCGGCGGCGCTCGGGATACAGCCGACGGTCGACGGTGAGGGGATGTTGGGGACGTTGTCGGGCCGGTTTTGACAATGCATTTCGCCGAAGTGGTGTCGGTGAAGGCGATATGATGGCAGCGATGAAGGGAAGTATGGCGCGATCGAATCGGATGCAAGTGGTGATCGGGCTCGCCGTCGCGGTTGTGGTGTCGACAATGTCGATACCACCGCTGTTTGCCGACTCTGGGGATGTAACCGACAGTGTGGCGTCGGAGGGAGGCGACCAGAATGAATCCTTCGATCGCTTGGGAATTGAGGAGCCAACGAGACTGGCCCGGGCGGAGTTGGTGGCAGGACAGACCCTGCACGGGGTGGTACTGGGGATGGATGCCTGTGTGATTTTGGATTGTGAGTCGATGCGGGGCCGAATCGGTGCTGTGACATTGGGCGCCGGTGTGGGACTGGGAGGCTCGCTGTTGGCTACAGGCAACACAGGTGTGACCCATGGCCAGGCGAGTGCCATCAACTCCGGGGTGTTGTGGGGGGCTTGGCTGGGTTTTCAGGTCGGTGATCTGGCCGGTTATCACAGTCGGGAACTGGCGACCGTGATGGCCACCGGACAATTGGGCGGGATGGGGCTTGGGTATCTATTATCCGAGGTGTTTCGTCCGACAGCAGGCGATGTGGCACTGGTTAATCATTCCGGATTGTGGTCGGTGCTGTACTTCAGGTTGATCTCAGAGGGAATTTTACAGACCGGATTTTCCCCGCGAGAGGCGGCGATGGGATTGATATTCTCAAGTATTGGAGGTGGACTCGGCGGGGTCGCGCTGGCCTCTCAGATGCCGATGTCGAGGGGACGAGTGGTCGTCATGTCGTCTTCCGGGCTTCTCGGTGGGCTTGTCGGCGCCGCAATCCCGGCATTAGCCCTCGGCGAAAACCCCGGCGATCGGGCGTTGATGACCGGGATTACTCTTGGGACTGCCGGAGGCCTGTTGACGGCCGGGTATCTGACTCGCACCTGGGATGGCGATGAATACCGTCCGGAATCGGCGGCGCTCGGGATACAGCCGACGGTCGACGGCGAGGGGATGCTGGGGACCGTGAGTGGGCGGTTTTAAGGGAAGCGATTGGTCGGCGGCTACCCTCGTAAAGCGGCTAACCGCGTAAAAAGGCCGCCAGCCCGCCGAGGCCGTCGACGTTTTCGGAGACCGATTTCATGGTGGCGACGATGGGAATGGCGAGCAAAAGTCCAATGGCTCCCCACATCCAGCCCCAGAAAATCGCCGACAAAAGCACGGCGAGACTATTGAGTTTGAGGTGGCGTCCGATGACGTAGGGCGTCACAAGATTGCCCTCCAGGCCGGTGACACTGGCGTAGATGAGGACACACCAGAATACGGCCTGCAATTCGCCAAATTGGACGTAGGCGACAGCCGCCGGAAAGACACTTCCGATGATGGGACCGACGTAGGGGATGAAGTTGAAGAGTCCGGCAAAGATGCCGAGTAAAAATGCAAAGTCGAGGCCGTACAGATAAAAGATCAACCCCACCAAAATGGCCACGCAGGTATTGGTGGCAAAGCGATTAAAAAGGTATCGCTGGACGTCGTCGTTGACGTTGTTGAGGATCGTCTGAGCGGCCGTGCGTCGGCGTTCGATTTCGCCGGCCGTCGCACTGACAATGCGCTCGTGCAGCGCCGGTCCCTGGGCGAGAATAAAGACCAGCACGAAGATGCACATCACCGTCTGGGCGACGATGCCCAGAAATCCGGTCAGCCCGCCGGCCAAAAAGTCGGTGGCGGTCGCCCAGAAATCGGCGCCCCCCTGTTCGGCAAAGACCTCGATGCGCTCGACCGGTTGACTGCCATCATCGGCAGGGGCGATGCCGTCGCCCTCGCGGCGAAAGGGTTCCAGATAGCTCTCAACGCGGGTCTGCAATTCGGCGACTGTTTCGCGCAGGCTGTTGATATTGTCGACAAATTGGTCCTGGTAGTGGTGTAAATCCATGACCAATCGCCGGACCTGATCGCCGATAAAGGTCCCCAGAAAGCCGGCAAACGACACCGAGCAAATGACGACCACCAGCGCCGCCAGTCCCCGCGGCATATTGACCTGCGTTGCCGGAATTCGAAGCTTCATCAATAGGTTGACAAAGGGCGTCAGCACGTAGGAGAGAAAAAAGGCCAAGACGATGGGAATCAAAATCGGCTTGGCAAAGTGCAGAATGCCGATGATGGCGGCAATGGCTATAATGACCAGCGAGACGCGCACAATCCGCAGATCATCGATAAATTCGCCGATGGTGTCGACGATCGTCCCCGATGGTGGGTCGTCGGATGGCGGCGCTTCGTCCGGTGTCGAGGATTCGCTGTCGCCAGTGGGTTCGTTGGCCATTTAATGTCGGGAGGTTACGTCGTCCAGAACTGCCGAGTTGAGCCCGGAAGTCGATTCCGGAAGGTCATCGTAAGCGGTGTTGGATTCGATGGGAAGCACCGATGGATTATTTTTCATATCTGTGGTTACGTGGCCGATTCCAACGCCACAACCATGAATATTGAACGTGTTACGACAAGCCATGAGCACTTACGAGATCAGCGATTACGTCGAAGAGGCCCGCCGCGAGCCGAGCACCGAGAATCTGGAGGCGCTGTGGCAGGCGGTGTTTGTGCGCCGGGCGTGGTATTTTTTGCCCTCTCGGCGCGATAAGGGGCCGGCCTTTCCGACGGTGACCGAAATCGACGGCCAGCCCTGGCTATTGGCCTTTACCGGGGCTCGCCGACTCAAGGCCTTTGCCCGAGATGCCGGGCGGGTCAACGATGACGGCTCGGTGCCCACTCTGGCGTTAGACCCCGGCGAATCGATGCAAAAAATTCTGGACGTCCAAGACAGCATCGTCGGCGTACTCTTCAACGTCGGTGACGAGGCCAGTTTTCGGGCCCCCGTCGACGCTCTCGAAGCCTATGCCGATCACTTTGACGTCCCCGTCGATCGCGCCAACTGGGATATTGGGGATTGAGTTCGTTGCACCGGGGCTCCGGGGGGCGTACCTTCCGGGCGCCGCTACACAGCATCCACCAGTTAGGATCGATCTATGAATCACTACGCACCACTTTTCGGATTCGCTCTCTTGTGTGCATTGATGGTTGGCTGTGCGTCGGCAACACCGGTCGAAGACGCACCGCTTGCGGCCGATGATCAGGCACAACTGGAGTGTCTCGTCGTCGGTACCTGGTATCACCAATCCAGTGACGGAACGCCCATATTTGAGGAGGCCCAGAATAGGTACCACATCGAAGCCGATGGAACGGGCCACATCGAGCCCAATCAGGGCAGCCAAGACATGGGCATGATGGGCTCCAGTATAACCGATTTCGAATGGTGGCTCGAGGGGCGAAATCTGCATATGGATCGGGCAGATGGCCAGGAAGACATCTATCGCATCGATGACTGGTCGCCTGACGCGATGACCTGGTTTTTCTACGCCAACAGCACCGATTACGGCGTCGGACGCCACGACGATGCCGAACTTCCCGAGTGTTAGAAACTATCAACAAGTCGTCTGTTCGCGACCTCCGGGGTATTGCGCACTACCATTGGGGTCATTGCCCGTACCAATCGGCAGCGATTGACTCCGATTACGGCGGTGCACGGTCTGGAGGGGATTCTTCAAGAGCACCGGCGGTGCTTCGTTGGTATGCCGCGTATTCGTGAATTTTTGCCGCGCCTCTAGATGCAAATGAGTTGTATTTGCAATATTGAGATTCGGGCGATAGTGTCGTGTTCCGATCGGCGAGATGGTTATTGAATCGCTGTACATCGCCCAAGAAACATCATGCATCTACCAGAAGGAAGTCTCCCGGTTGCCCACGCCGCGACGTACACGGCGATTGCATTGCCTATCGCGGTATGGGCGATGATCGGTTTTCGCCGATCGGTCGCCGAGGCCTCGCCGACACAGCGGGCGGTCTACGGATTTTGCGGAGCCATACTATTCGGCGTGTCACTATTTCCGTTGCCCGTACCACCGGTGGGCTTCAGCATTCATCTATGTGTGGCACCGCTGTTGGCCATTCTGATCGGCCTGCGTCCGGTGGTGGCACTGACGGTAGTGACATTGGTCGGTCACCTGGTGTTGGCGGCGCACGGTGGGTTTACGACACTGGGCGCCAATATATTGACGCTGGGTGTACTCGGACCGGCGGTGGCCGCCGGGTTGTATCGGGTGATACCGGAGTCAAAGCGCGGTCTTTTGGCCATCGGGATATGCTGTGGTCTTGGAAGTCTGACGGTATACGGGGCGGCGACCGGTATACTGGCTGTGGCTTACGGAGCAGCCGTTGAGACCATGGCGGTGCGTCAGGTGCTCTTGGCGGGACTGGCAGCACTGGTGATTCCGCTGGTTGTCGCCGAAGGTGTGTTGTCGGTGGGGTTATATCGAATCGTGGGCCCCCGATTACAGCGCGATGAGGTCCAGGGGCCGCGACGGGTACTTTCAGGAGTTATGGCTGCAGTATTGACGTGTGCCATCGCCTTCGTGCCGACCTCATCAATCGCTCATGGCTCCGATGACGGCCACGGCCATCACGGCCATCACGGCGACCACGGCCATCACGGCGACCACGGTGACCACGGCGACCACGGCCATCACGGCGGCCTGGAGGGGTTTGACCACGCCGTATTCGAGGAAGCCGCCGAACAGGCCGGATATGACGTAGGACACGTGGAGTTATTCGGTTCGGCAATGGCGGCACCACTTTCATTTCTGGCGATTTTTTCGGCCGGTGCGGTACTGGGCTGGAGTTGGGCGCGTCTGACCTCCGACTCCGCCGACGAACGAGGGGGAGCGCGATGAGTAGCCGACCCATCGCGCCCTGGTATGCCGGGCTGGGACTGGTAGGACTGGCGGGGACACTGCTGGCGGGCGCAATATCGATGTTGGCAGTCGCCGCGGTGGCAGCGCTGGCCTACTGGGGGGGAGCTTCTGGACGAGAGAGGGTCCGGAGGTATGCGCTCCGCTTTGGGCTGTTTGGCATTGCGCTGGCATTGGTGTGTCTGGCAGTTCCATCGTCGAGTCTAACCCATCAGATGATCTTCGTGCTGGCGCGAATCGGCGTCGCCGGTTGTTGGACACTGACTGCAGTGGCCACCGTCGATGTGGAAGTCGCCTGGCGATACGGCATCGACTCTGAGTGGTGTCGGCCTCTGGTTGAATTACTGGATGCCTCGGTGCTCCAGGCGCAATTGTTGATGCGTCAGTTGACTCGGCTTCGGACAGCCGCCGAGGTCCGTGGAGCGGTGGTTCGAGGCCCGCGTGCTGTGGCGACATTTGCCAGGGTTTTAGGGCGGGGCGCCAATTCGACGCTGGAAGCCAGTATACGTCGCGAGCAGTCGCGATGGCTGCGCAGTCAGGGACAGACGAAGGCTGCGTCGAGCACCGAGGTCGAAGAGGCGCCGCCGGCTGTCAGCGCCGAATGTCCGGCGATCGATTGCGACGCCATAGAAGTCTCCCGTGGAAATACCACGGTGCTCCGTGACTTCAGCCTGTCGATTCCGCGCGGGGACTGGGTGGCTGTCGTCGGACCCAGCGCTTCTGGAAAAACCACACTTTTACATACGTTGGCCGGCTTACTGGAGCCCGATGCCGGTGGCATGCGTCGATTCGGTGACCCGGCGACAGGACCGCGCGCCGATATCGGCCTCGTATTTCAGAATCCGGATTGTCAGTTTCTGGGGAGGACGCCGATTGGAGATCTGGCCTGGGGGTTGCGCCAGTACGGCGTCGGCTCCGACGAGGCCAGACAGCAGGCGCGGCGACAACTCGAGATGCTCGATATTGGCGATCTCGCCGAGCGTCCACTGTACGAGCTGAGTTTCGGACAACAACGGCTGGTCGCCCTGGCCGGTGCGCTGGTGACGCAACCGGATATGCTGCTTTGCGACGAACTGACCAGCGGTCTCGACCCCATTAGCTCTCGGCGGGTCGTCGATGCCATCAGGCAGTGCTGCGGCGATGATGTCACCGTCATCTGGGCCACCCACCGCCTGTGGAGTCTGCCGAGTCTCGTCGATCGCGTCGCAATCGTAAACAACGGTTCAATACTGGTCGATGAGTCACCACAAGCGGCGCTCCAGCCCGATGTGCTTCGCCGCGCGGGACTCCTGGGCCGACGGCCAACACCAATTCCCGATCATTTGAACGTTCATTCGCAAGTGGAGTTCAACGAGGAGAATAGGCAATGACACAGCAGCAAACCGAAGACCAACGTATTCCGGTCACCGTTCTTACGGGATTTCTGGGAGCCGGCAAGACCACGTTACTCAACCGAATCCTTGCCGAGGAACACGGCCACCGCATCGCGATTATTGAAAATGAATTCGGTGAAATTGGAGTCGACAACGAATTGGTGGTCAACACCGATGAGGAAATCTTTGAGATGAACAACGGCTGCATCTGCTGCACGGTGCGCGGCGATCTGATCCGTACCCTGGGGCGGCTGGCAAAGCGGCGCGATCAATTCGATCGCATCGTCGTCGAGACCACCGGCTTGGCCAATCCGGGGCCCGTAGCGCAGACGTTTTTTGTCGATGATGAATTGGCTCGTCGATTCCGCCTCGACGCCGTGATCACCGTGGTCGACGCGGAACACGTCGATCTGCATCTGGAGGAAGATGATGAATGTGGAGAACAGATCGCCTTCGCCGATGTGCTATTGCTCAACAAGACCGATCTCGTCGATTCCGAGCAGTTGGGCTCCGTCGAACAGCGGCTCCACGAGATGAACCCGGCCGCCGATTTATTTCACACCGAAAACGCCGACGTCGACATCGATCGCATCGTCGATATCGGTGGCTTTGATATCGATCGAGCGCTCGAGATCGATGACCAGTTTCTGGAGCCGGAGTATCCCTTTGAGTGGGGAGCCACGGCGGACTTGAGTCAGGGAACGGTGGAATTGACCTTCCAGCCCGGCGACGATCCGAGTATCGATGCCCTGATCTTCGAGGTTGATGAGAAGGCGCCACTGGAGGAGTTGGCCGAGGTTGCGGTGGTCGAATACAGCGGTACGCCGGAACCGGTATCCGACGGCGATACCATGGCGACGTCCAGGCAGTTGCGTCGAATTGAACTCGAGGAGCAACAACCGACGACGGTCTTTTTGGATGTAGTGAACGATGGCGAGTACGCCGTGTTTCTGGAGCACTTTCCCCACGAATTCGACCTCCAAGTGCGAGTCTCAGACAGTGATACAGCGGTGTCATGGGACAACGAGCGCGACTTTGTCGCCGATCATGAACACGACGACGAGGTCGGGTCGGTGGGAATTCGACTTCAAGACCCCCTTGATGCGGAGGCCTTAAACTCCTGGCTGATGGAGCTGTTGTCGGAACATGGGCCCGATATTTATCGGATGAAAGGAGTCCTGAATATAGCCGGTAAAAAGGAGCGGTTTACCTTCCAGGGCATGCATATGCTCTTCGATATCCAGCCCCAGCGGCCCTGGGCCGACGGGGAAACTCCGCACAGCGAAATGATCTTTATTGGCCGCAATCTCGACGAAGAGCTGTTGCGCGATAATTTTGAGGAGTGTCAGATATGAGCGATGGCCAACCACTGAAGATGCAAGAGAAATGGCGTATTGAGGTTCCCGAATGGGTGCGGGCTGTCGCCATCAGCCCCGATTCAAACCAGGCCGCCGTCGGTGATGCATCGGGCCACCTGACGGTGGTGGATATCGATGGCGGTCACAGCGAGGTTCAGTCGCAACTGTACGACGTTCCCATTACCCACCTGCACTGGCCGAACGACGATCTGCTGGTGGTCGCCGCAGAGGACGGCTCTGTGGAAGCGATCAACGTCGGTGACGTCAAGCACCCCCGATCACTGCATTCGGCGAAGGGCCCCTGGGTCGAAGATTTGATGGTCGATGCAGACCATGGTCTGCTGGCGACGTGCTCCGGGCCGCGGGCGACGGTGTTGGATGTTGATGGCCAGACCATCTTTGAGACCCCAGAACACGACAGCACTGTATCGGGGCTGGCCTTTCTCTCATCGCCACAGCCGATGTTGGTTAGCGCTTTTTACGGCGGCATTGCCATCTGGGATGTGTCGCGCGGCGAGTCGAAGCACATGTTTGAGTGGAAGGGGTCGATGTTGAAGCCCCATCCGAGCCCGGACGGCAATATTGTCGCCTGTGGCTGCCAGGACAACTCTGTTCACTTCTGGAGGTTGTCCGAGGGCCAGGACTCGCAGATGGCCGGATATCCTGGGAAGCCCCGACTTCTGGACTGGTCGGAAGATGGTCAATTTCTGGGGACGGCGGCGTCGTCGGTACTGATGATATGGGACTTTTCCGGCGATGGTCCCGAGGGCACCTATCCCAGGGTGTTGGAGCAGCATCGCGCTCCGATTACGGCGATGACATCGTCGCCGGGCGTCGAGCCAGCGTGGGTAACGGGCGATGAACTGGGAATGGTGCTGTCCTGGGATTCGTCCAACAACTCCGAACCCCGCAGTTTCGCCGGGCTCGGCGGTGAAGTCACGGTCCTAGAGCCTCTGGCACAGGGTCGGGAATTGCTCGCCGGCGACGCCCGGGGCAACCTGCATTGTTACCGCAGTCGCTAGAGCGTCAGACGTCATTACACGGCCCGCCATTTCACTGAAACAAACGTCTCGACGGCTGATGACGGCATCTTTCGGTCGTTCCTCCTTTGGAGTAGCGTTGCTGCGCCTGCAGTCGGATCGACTCCAAATCTGCTCGCCATCATCTCGTCGGTGCCGCGTTTCAGTTCATTGTCTTCCCGTTTAAAACCGTCCTTGCCAGCCGGCGGTGATGGTGCGTTCGTTTGTAGCGGAGTCGATGGATGGGCTGACAAAGGGGCTCATCTGGGCCTGTGATGAGTGATCGGATTGCCGGAGGCCGGCCTGGACGTGGTATCCCAACACACTTCCCAGTGTGGCGCCCAACACATAGGAGCCGGAGACGGCAAAAGCGCCTCCGACGCCCGAGGAGCTGTCGAGGGCGGAGCGAATCGACATCGCCGTTCCCGCCCCGGCGGCGGCCCCAACGAGTCCGCCGAGGTGGGCACCGAGATACTGGTCGGAGTAGCCGCGGTTATTGCCGATGTGGTTGACCGGGATCGGTACTGCCAGCGGTGTGGAACCGATGAGAACCAGGGCCCCGGCAATGGCGAGTCCGCTTATCGGGGGCGGATCCTCGGGCCGTGAGATGGCGTATAACAATCCGCCGGCCCCCAACATCATGCCCGCACCGGTGGCGGCTCCACCGAGGGCCTGGTAGCTCATGTGTTCGCCACTGTACGGCGCCGGGGCGGTCGGCTCTTCGGCTGCGGCGTTCGACGATAATAGCCCGACGGTGAGTACCACCGTCAAAATTATCCAACAATAACGTTTCATAGTTCTCGGCTCCGCCGGGGGGTATTCGGTGTCGTCTATGTCCCACACCGGGCATAGATTCGACAAGGGATGAAACACCGCCGGAGCCGGGGGTATTTCACGGGCCCGTCCCGGCGCCGTACCTTCATGCACAAGGACAAGCGGGGAGCTACGTCTCGGAGAGCGGCGAGTAGCGGTCATGGCCCAATACGTCCCAGAAATGTGCGCAATTCGCCGAGGTACTCCTGGCGATTTAACGGAAAGATGCTGTTGTGGTTGCCCTGATCGAAACCGACGAGTCGCGCCTGCTCTCCGGCCCATTCGGCGTTGCGTTCGGCGTGGCTGAAATCGACGAGGTGGTCGTTATTGGCGTGCATAACGAGGGTCGGGCCGCCGTAGTGCTCGAGTTTTTCGCGGTGGTCGAATAATTCGGAAAACTCCTGCTGTATGGCCTGACGAGTGGTGCCCAGAGCTTCCGGTTCGGCGCGCAACAAGATGCGCTCCAAAACGTCGGCAATGCCACTTTCGAGCACAAGTCCGCCGACGTCTGGAAACCGCGACACAAATTCCAGGGCATAGATGGAGCCGATGGAGCGGCCGAAGACCACCAGGTTGTGGTCCGGAACATCGAGGGCCTGGCGAATGGGCTCTACGTCGTCGAGCATCTTGCCGAGCCTGGGCGTCCCCGTCGACCCGCCGTAGCCGCGGTATTCGGCAAACAAGGCATTGGCACCACAGGCATCGATGGACTGCGCAAAACCGGGGATGTAGTCGGCGACGACCTCGCCGTTGCCGTGAAAGTGGAGCACCGTCAACGGGTGGCCGAAGTCGGCGTGGTGACAGGCCAGTCGGGCATCGCCGACGTCGACGTATGTGGCGTCAGTGGGCTTGTCGTCTCGCGGAAAGAAATAGCGAGACGTGATCAGGTCATGGTCGGCGATGGTCATTGTCATCTCCTCATTGGAGCGAAAGCCGTATGTTGTCAAACTTTGCTCCCCAACGGAACGAGCCCGTTGGGGCCGCGAAAATATTCCGGAAAGTGGCCGGTATGTTGTCAAACATTGCTCCCCAACGGAACGAGCCCGTTGGGGCCGCGAAATAGTTCCGCGATTCAGCGCAGTGGATTGCTCAGCGCATCAGCGGTTCTCAGCGCGCTCTCCCGCGCCTCTGTGCTTCAGCGGCTCAGCGCTTCCACGCTTCCACGCTTCCACGCTTCCACGCTCCGTGCTTCCACGCTCCGTGCTTCCGCGATTCAGCGCAGTGGATTGCTCAGCGCATCAGCGGTTCTCAGCGCGCTCTTCCGCGCCTCTGTGCTTCAGCGGCTCAGCGCTTCCACGCTTCCACGCTTCCACGCTTCCGCGATTCAGCGTGCGTCCTCAGCGCCCGGGAAGTATTTTTTGGTACGGTTTGCTATGGCCACCAGGGCCAGCATGACGGGCACTTCGACGAGAATACCGACGGTCGTTGCCAGGGCGGCGCCGGAGTCGATACCGAACATGATGATGGCGGCGGCGACGGCGAGCTCAAAGAAGTTACTGGAGCCGATCAATGCCGCCGGCGCCGCAATGCAGTGACGCACCTTCCAGAGCTTGGCCCATCCGTAGGCGATGATGAAGATGAAGAATGTTTGGATGATCAGCGGCGTGGCGATCAGGCCGATGTGAAGCGGGTTGTCCAGAATCACTTCGCCCTGAAACGAAAATATCAACACCAGGGTCGCCAACAGGCCGATCATGGTCACCGGGCCAAATAGTGGCAA
>LFFM01002176.1_pt1 | contig 13097 bp, 12 predicted proteins | sample 643131 | NCBI WGS metagenome assembly LFFM01 (sample SAMN03777445, study PRJNA286221) | soda lake metagenome | biome: soda lake; feature: Kulunda steppe; material: water; isolation source: sample Tc-Br brine of Tanatar trona crystallizer | place: Russia: Kulunda steppe | collected 2011-07
ATGAATATGGTGGGGATGTAAAATTTATTGAGATGACTACTGAGAGATCAACCAGTGGAATAATTGAGAAGATTATTTCATCTCATAAAAAATAAATATTGAGGTGATTTAATGACAGAAACTGATAGCATTGAAGAAGTTGTTAAAGCTGCTCAAGGTGGAGAAGTTAGAGCAATTGAAGAGTTGATAGATAGAAATATGGATATAGTTTATGCTAAATCCCGTTACTTCTTCATTAAAGGGCTTGATAAGGATGATGTGATACAGGAAGGAAGAGTGGGCCTATTTAAGGCTATAAGAGATTATAAGGAAGATAAAGAAGCCTCATTTAGAGGTTTTGCTCAATTATGTATTCACCGTCAATTGGTTTCTGCAATTAAAAAGGCAAATAGACAGAAACATATGCCTTTAAATAACTCTACTTCTCTGGATAAATCAATCGATAAAGGTGAAAGTAAAAGGACTTATAATGAAGTTGTTAGCGATGAAAATCATGATTTAGAGAAGATTTTTATTTATCAGGAAGTTTTAAATTTAATTATGAATAAGATAGAAAAAAATCTTACTCAACTTGAATATAAAGTTTTTGTAAAATATCTTGATAATAAGACCTATCAGGAGATTTCTGATGAACTTAATGTTAATTTGAAATCTGTTGATAATGCTTTACAAAGGGCTAGAAAAAAAGTAGAAGAAATCAGGGAAAACTGTAATTTATCAGGGGTTGTTGGATGACTTCTTTTTGGAAGAATATATTTTCCAGTAAGACATTCTGCTTGAATTGCAATGATGAATTAAGAAGTGGAAATCTACCAGGAATCTGTAACTTATGCTTACAATATTTTGATTTTAATGGACTTAATTTCTGGGATACAGGTCTTATTAAAGTATATTCTCCTCTTATTTATGGTGGGATGATTAAAGATCTTATATATAAATTGAAATACGATGGGGAAGAGTTAGTTGCTTATAGTCTAGGTGTAATTATGGCTGATTATATTAGATATCTTAAGCTATATGATAATAATACTATTCTGGTTCCGATTCCACTTGCAAAGAAGCGAGAAGCGAAAAGAGGATTTAATCAGGCCAGCCTATTAGCTGAGGTTATTGCCGGCGAGCTTAAAGTATCAGTCAATAATAATTTATTATATAGAAAACAGGAAACACCTCCTCTTTATAATTTAAGCCCTGGGCAGAGAAAAATGGTTTTAGAGGGGGCTTTTAGTTTAAATAATAATTTTAGTCATTTAAATAATAGAAATATAATTTTAATTGATGATATTTTAACAACAGGAAGTACTTTAAATGAGGCTGTTAGAATATTGTATAACGCTGGAGCATTAAATATTATAGGTTTAACAGCGGTTATGGCTTTAAAAAAAGAAAAGTTTGACAAAGGGCTTAACCTATGATATATTATTAATTGATGGATGTGAAAAAAATAATGGCATCCATTGGAACTATTTTTTAGGGGGAATTTATTAAAATGATTTACACTGGTAAAGTAAAATGGTTTGATGCGAAAAAAGGTTATGGTTTTATTGAAAGAGAAGACGGAGACGATGTATTTGTTCACTTTTCAGCTATTGAAGAGGAAGGTTTCAAAAGCCTGGAAGATGGCGAAGAAGTAGAATTCGAGATCGTTGAAGGCGATCGTGGTCCACAGGCAGCGAACGTTGTAAAATTATAAAGTTTATTTAAATAGACTTTTGATTTAGCAACCTAGCCGGTTATCTGCAGAGATAACCGGCTTTTTAAATGCGAAATTAATCGAATAGCTCCACTATATATGCAGGAAATTTATGATGAATGTAGAAGTTATATATATACCGGGAAAGTTCAATTTAGCCGGGAAACGATACTGGAAAGGAGTGGTTTGTTTATGAAAATTATGACATATGGAAAGAATGTTGATGTTACTCCTGCCCTAAAAGAATATGCAGAAGAAAAAGTAGGGAAGAAACTGGAGAAGTATTTTGATAAAGAACCAATGGAAGCTCAGGTTTCTATGGAGGTAGAAAAAGAACGGCATATCGTAGAAGTTACAGCTTTTGTTGGCGGTTTAATCTTAAGAGGTGAAGAAGAAACAGGAGATATGTATGCTTCTATAGACGGTGTTTTAGAAAAGTTAGAGGCTCAAATTCAAAAATATAAAACAAAGATAAAAAGAAGTATGCGAGAGAACCGTCAGGAACAGAAAGAAGCATTTAAAAAGAAAAGAACTGAGGAAGTTTTAAATAAAGGTGTAGAAGATATTAATATTGAAAGAGAAAAAGAAACTGTTAATGAGTTTAGCCCAAGGGTTGTTAAAACCAAGCGGTTTCCTGTTAAACCAATGCATGTTGAGGAAGCCTGTATGCAGATGGATCTCTTAGATCATGATTTCTTTGTTTTTTCAAATGCAGAGACTTCAGAAGTGAATGTTGTATATAAGAGAAGAGATGGGGACTATGGTCTTATTGAACCTACTTTTTAATTGAGTTTAGGGTATAAAGGTGATATAATTAAATATGTGTATCTAAAAATGTCAGGGTGCCCACAGCCCTGGCATTTTTCATAGTAAAACTATTTTTAAAATAAGGTGGTTTAAAATTTATGTTAGGTTTTTTAAAGAAACTATTTAAAGATCCGAATGAAAAAGAACTTGAAAAGTTATGGCCGATCGTTGAAGATATAAATAATTTAGAACCGGAAATGCAGGAACTGTCTGATCAGGAGTTAAAGAATAAGACCGGGGAATTTAAAGAGAGGTACCAGAATGGTGAATCTTTAGATGATCTATTAGTTGAGGCCTTTGCAGTTGTCAGGGAAGCCTCACAAAGATCTACTGATGCAGGTTTTCGCCATTTCGACGTTCAGTTATTAGGTGGTATTGCTCTCCATCAGGGTAAGATTGCTGAGATGAAGACCGGTGAGGGTAAGACACTGGCAGCTACTCTGCCTGTATATTTAAATGCAATTTCAGGTAATGGTGTTCATGTTGTAACAGTTAATGATTATCTGGCTGAACGTGATAGTGAATGGATGGGTCAGATTTATAGGTTTTTAGGACTATCAGTCGGTGTTATTTTAAATGGCATGACACCTGATGAAAGACGGAAGGCCTATGAATGTGATGTAACTTATGGTACTAATAATGAATTTGGGTTTGATTATCTTCGTGATAATATGGCCTATAAAGGAGAAAACCTGGTACAGAGAGGTCATCATTTTGCTATTCTTGATGAGGTTGACTCGATTTTAATTGATGAGGCAAGAACTCCTTTAATTATATCTGGTCCAGCCCAGGATACCAGTAAAGATTATAAGAGGTTTAACCGGATAATCCCAAAATTAAAAGAGGAAGAAGATTTTGAGATAGATGAAAAGGGTAATCTGGTAAATCTGACTGAAGATGGGGTTCATAAGGTAGAAAATCTTTTAAATATAGATAATTTATACGATGACTCTAATTTTCAATTGAATACCAGATTGAAAAATGCTTTAAAAGCCCATACTCTGATGGAAAAAGATGTTGATTATATCGTTAAAAATGGCGAGGTTAAGATTGTTGATGAATTTACTGGCCGGGTTATGGAAGGCCGCCGTTTCGGTGAAGGGCTTCATCAGGCCATTGAGGCTAAAGAAGGGGTTCAGGTAAAAAGGGAAACCCAGACCTTTGCCAGTATTACCGAGCAGAATTACTTTAGAATGTATGACAAGCTTGCTGGTATGACTGGTACTGCCAAGACTGAGGAAGATGAATTTATTAAAATATATGGTATGGAAGTAATTGTTGTTCCAACCAATGAACCAATGATTAGAGATGATATGGCAGACCTGGTTTATCAGGATAAGGAGACTAAAATCAGGGCTGCAATAGATGATATAGAAGCCAGACATGATAAAGGACAGCCAGTCCTTGTTGGTACTGTATCTGTTGCTGATTCTGAGAACTTAAGCCGCCGGCTCAAGAAACGCTCTATTCCACATGAAGTATTAAATGCTAAAAACCATGAGCGGGAAGCAGATATTATTAAAGATGCCGGCCAGAAAAAGAGTGTTACGATTGCAACAAATATGGCCGGTCGAGGTACTGATATTGTCTTAGGTGATGGAGTTAAAGAGCTTGGCGGACTCCATGTATTAGGAACTGAACGCCATGAGAGTCGCCGGATTGATAACCAGCTTAGAGGTAGATCTGGACGTCAGGGCGACCCTGGCTCATCACAATTTTATGTATCTTTAGAAGATGACCTTTTAAGGCTATTTGGTTCTGATAATATCAGTGGTATTCTTGATAAAGTAGGTTTTAATGAAGGTGAACCAATTGAGCATAAGATGATAACCTCTGCTATTGAGCGTGCCCAGAGAAAAGTTGAGGATAGAAACTTTGAGATCAGGAAAGCCATTCTTGAATATGATGATGTTCTCAATAAACAGAGAGAGGTTATTTATGAACAGCGCCGGGAAGTTCTAACGACTGAGAAGCTTCTTGACCAGGTAAATAAGATGCTTGAAAAGGTTATTGATGATTTAATTAATATGTATATGTCAGATGATCTACATCCAAGTGACTGGGATTTAGAAGGCTTTAGAAAGGCTCTTAATAATTTTAATATAAATCTTGATGCTGAAGATGAAAAGTTAATGAATATGGAAAGAGAAGAAGTTCTTGATAAAATCATTATTTCAGCACAGGCAGCACTGGATAAGAAGCAGCGTGAGATTGGTAGCGATGAATTTAATAAGCTGGCAAGACATATTGCTTTAAGGATTATTGATAGAAAGTGGATGTCCCACCTTGATAATATGCAGGAATTAAGACAGGGGATTGGTTTAAGGGCATATGGCCAGAAAGATCCTCTAACTGAGTATAAATTTGAATCTTATGATCTCTTCCAGGAAATGACTGGATCAATCAGACAGGATTTAGTCAAGACATTGCTTAAGATTCAGATAAAAGGTGGAGCAGATTCCAGACAGGCCGGGCCTGTATCCAGGGATAATCTAAAGTTTGCTCAACCGGATATTATTGAGAAACAGAAGAAGGATCTCCAGGCTAAAAAAGATAGAATTCAGGCTAATAAGAATCAGCAATCTAAACAGGAGCCTGTTGTTAAACCTGATGAGCCTGGAAGAAATGATCCATGTCCCTGTGGAAGTGGTGAAAAATATAAAAGGTGTTGTGGAGGTTAAATTGAATGGATTACGATGCTAAAATAGATGAATTAAATAATAAATTTGATAATTTGAGGGATCTACTTTGACCAATCAGTTTTGGTTGATAAAAAAGAAGAGTTAGAGAACAAAATGAGCTCTCCTGGTTTCTGGGATGACAATGATAAGGCCAGGAAGATAGCTAAAAATTTAGATAGAATTAAAAACCGATTGAGTTTGATTGAGGATTTAGAGGCTAAGTTTGAAGATGCAAGGGTCTATCAGGAATTGATCCAGGAGGGTGAAGAATCATTAAAGCCTGAATTAGAGAATTTATTAAAGGGTTTAGAAAATGAATTAGATAAGCTTGAATTGAAACTTCAGTTTACTGAAGAATATGATCAGAATAATGCTATCTTTTCTATTCACCCAGGTGCTGGAGGTACTGAATCCCAGGATTGGGCCCAGATGTTACTGAGGATGTATGAGAGATGGTTTGAAAAGAAAGGCTTTTCTACAGAAACTTTAGACTTTCTTTCAGGAGATGAGGCTGGAATTAAGCGGGTTACGATTTTGGTAAAGGGCGATTATGCTTATGGCTATTTAAAAGGTGAAGCCGGGGTTCATCGCCTGGTTAGAATTTCTCCCTTTGATTCTTCAGGTCGGAGACATACTTCTTTTGCATCAGTCGATGTGCTCCCTGAGATTGATGAAGATTTGATGGTCGATATAGATGAAGGAGATTTAAAAATTGAGACCTATCGTGCCAGCGGTGCCGGTGGGCAGCATGTTAATAAGACCGATTCTGCTGTCAGGATTACCCATAAACCTACCGGAATTGTTGTTCAGTGTCAGAATGAAAGGTCTCAGCATAAAAATAAATCTATGGCGATGAAAATTCTTAACTCTAAATTAATAGAGTTAAAGAAAGAGGAGAAAGCTGAAGAGATTGAAGAACTTAGAGGTGATTATAAAGAGATTGCCTGGGGGAGCCAGATTAGATCCTATACTTTCCATCCCTATAATTTAATTAAAGATCATAGAACCGGTGTTGAAGAGGGTAATATTGATAGAATAATGGATGGAAATATCGATGAATTTATTGAGGCATATCTCTATGATAGAAAGGCGGATCAGCAGTGAAGAAGATTGTGCTAGTAGCCATTGCAATAATTTTGATAGTAAATATTCCGTTTTTAATAGAACGGGTTGAATATGATAATGATAATAAAAATTACGAGTTGATTTTAGATGCTGGCGAATTTAATGATTTAAGATTGAGATATGATCAATTAAATTTATCAGAATTAGTTGATAGCGGGCTTACTGGCCTGGCTTTACCGGCTGAAACAATTGAGGATCTAATTGATAGAGGTCAGGTAGCTCTATGGCGGTCAGCAGAGATTTCAACTTTATCTGAAGATTTAAGGGCCAGATTTGCTGCTGAGGATTATAATATTGATCGAAATGGTGCCCTGCTCTTTTTTGATGAAGAGATTACAGCCCGATCAGAAAATATTCTTGGCTACTGGCAGGAAATATATAATATAGAGTCCATGGAATATGAAAATGGAATGATTGTTCTTTTCCCTAACTGGTATGAGGAACTTGAAGATCTGATACCTGGCTATGACCAGGAATTTGCTGCTGAAGCCAGGGATTTAGGGTTGAATCTGTTTGTCAGAATGAAAAATCAGCCTGATGATGAATTGAATCTGGCTTTATACAATGAGGCTAGAGAACTTGATTCAGAAGCAGTTATTTTTAGCGGTGATGAGGTTGGTGGTTTTCCAGGAAATATTGAAGAGAATGCCAGTTTTATAAATGAAACTGAGCTGAGATATGGGATGATTGAACCATTTATTGCTGATCAGGACGGTGCAAGAGAATTTGCTAAAGTGGTTCCAGATAATGTTGTCAGGGTTCACAGTATTCAGCAGGATGAGATGGAGAAATATGATGTAGATAGAATTGTTAACCGCTATGTAAGGGCTGCTAGAGATAGAAATGTCAGGTATTTATATATGAGAGGGTTTCCTATTTCCAGAACTGGAGAAGATCTGGCTGGAATGCAGAAGAATTTAATTGCAGGGATTGCTGGAGAGCTTGATAATGCAGGTTTTACTGCAGGCGGAGTTGGTCCATTAATCCAGTCCGGGCCTACAGGCTGGAGATTAGGCTCAATTGTACTTGCTATTATTTCATTATTATATCTCTTTACTGACAAATTATTTGCAGCCAGGAGAAAGAACCTGATATTTATACTTTTGACTGCAGGTTTTTTAGTATTTACAGGCCTCTTAGTTTTTATAGCTTCTGGTAATATACTGGGACAGTTTCTGGCACTGGTGCTGGCAGTTTTTGCCCCTGCAGTCAGTAGTTTTTATATTGTTGATATCCTTAATGGCAAACCAGGGTTTAAGTTAGTCCAGGCAATAGGAATAACTCTGGCTGGAAGCATTTTCTTAAATATTACTCTAGCAACTACTGAGTTTTATAATCAGATTGAGTCATTTAGAGGGGTCAAGGTTGCTTTCTTAATGCCTTTAGTTTTTACAGCAATTTATTATGTGATTAAAGAATATAATATTGTTACTCTGGATGCTCTGATTGCTGAGTCTAAGAAGTTTTTAGATTTAATAATTAAATTAAAGCATATTGTTCTGGCCGGACTGGTGATGGTTGGTCTAATAATTTATATCGGGAGAACAGGGAATATTCCTTTAATACCTGTACCTGCCTGGGAGATAGTTATCAGGGACCTTCTGGAAGAATTGCTGGTGGTCAGGCCGAGATTTAAAGAGTTCTTATTCGGACATCCATTTTTATTTTTGCTGCCGGTAATTTATAAATATTTTAATTATAAATTATTAGGGTTTTTTGCAGTAATTATGGCTACAATTGGTCAGATTACTATTGCCAATAGTTTTTCTCATCTCCATACACCTTTACTGATCAGCCTGATTAGAACCTGGCATGGTTACTGGCTTGCTTTACCTGTTGCAGCTGGAATAGGTATTATTATTTATATAATAAATAAAGCCTTTCTTTATTATCTGGAACAGGGAGCAGATATATAATGAAAAGGGTAGTTATTTCAGGCTATTATGGCTATGATAATATTGGTGATGAAGCTATTTTATATAGTATTATTCAGGCTATAAGAGATTTTAATAATGATATTGAAATTTTTGTACTCTCCAGTTCGCCAGAGGAAACCAGCCAGAGATATAATGTTAAAGCTGCTGGCAGATATAATCTACCTGGAATAATCTCTATTCTTAAAGGGACAGATCTCTTTATCTCTGGTGGTGGGAGTCTGATTCAGGATGTTACCAGTTTGAAATCACCTTTTTATTATTTGACGATATTACAGCTGGCAAGGATTTTATCGAAAAAATCTGTATTTTTCTGCCAGGGTGTTGGTCCATTAAATAATAGGATTGTCAGACTAGCAACCTTAAAGACTCTGGAAAAGGTTGACCTGATTTCAGTTAGAGATATTAACTCTAAAAAGTTACTGGAGAATATTGGTCTGGCTGGAGATGAAATTATAAAATCAGTTGACCCTGTTTTTTTACTGGATGATGTATCAGCAAATAATAGAAACAGTATAACTGGAGATAATATTTTAGGTATTTCTGTTAGGCCCTGGGATGATAATTCATATATCCAGCCCTTAGCTGCCGGGGTCAATCAGTTAATAGAGGATTATCCAGACTTAAAGGTACATCTGATTCCGTTCCATAAAGGAGAGGATGAAAGATTATCAGAGAGTTTCTCTGAATTATTAAATACTGATAGAATCAGATTGTTAAAAGCTCAGTCACATCCTGCCAGGATGATTGATTATTATGAAGAGATAGATATTCTTTTAGGGGTCAGGCTTCATTCTTTAATCTATGCAACTATTACAGCCACTCCCTTTGTTGGGATTAGTTATGACCCTAAAATTGATAGTTATTTATCTGAGTTAGAGAAGAGACCTGCTGGCAGCACTGAACTTATTAAACCTGAAAGGGTCTATGAGAGACTTTCTTATAATTTTGATAATTATTTAGTTGAATCAGAGAGGTTGGAAGGATTTGCGAGAGACAGGAATAATGAGCTAGAAAATATATTAATGCAAATTTTTGATTAATGAAGAGGAGCTTGGTTGATGGAGACTCAGGAAATTTTAGGAGTTAAATTTAATATTCTTGACCAGGCTGGTTTTATTAGAGAGATCGACCAGGAGTTAGCCAGAGAAAGTTACGATTCTAAATATGTTGTAACTCCTAATGCAGAGATTTTGATGCAGGCCAGAAAGGATCCTGGTTTAAATGAAATTATAAATTCTGCCTGGTTAAGCAGCCCTGATGGCAGTGGGATCTTAATGGCATCCAAACTCCTTCCAGAGAAAGAAATTTTTCAGGAAAGGGTTGCAGGTTTTGACCTAATGGAAGCTCTGATAGAACTGGCAGCTGATAGAGGTTATTCAGTTTACTTTTTAGGTGGTAGGCCTGGAGTTGTCGAGAAAGCTAAAGAAAATCTTACGATAAGGTATCCAGGTATTGATATCTGCGGCTGCCACCATGGTTATCTTGATGCCAGCTTAAAAGATGAAGTTATTAAAGATATTAATAGGCAGAGTCCAGATTTATTGCTGGTTGGAATGGGAGCTCCGAGACAGGAATATTTTATCTCAGAATATAAAGATGACCTGAAATTCAAAGTAGCTTTAACTGTAGGCGGAAGTTTTGATGTGATATCAGGCGAAAAAACAAGGGCCCCTGGCTGGGTTCAAAAAATATATTTAGAGTGGTTATACAGGCTATTTCAGGAACCTTCTCGATGGAAAAGAATCAAAGTTTTGCCTCATTTTGTTTTGATAATGCTAATAGATGCGATTAAAAATTAAAGGATAGGTGGTATAATATGTTTAAAAGTAGAATGAAGAAGATAGCAGTAACTTTGATAATTATAGTGATGATTACTGCCGGGGTTGGTCTGGCCAATGAAAATTCTATGTCGGAACATGGTACGATTCAAAATTTCCAGAATATCTTAATGATAATCAATAATTATTATGTTGAAGATATCTCATTAAATCAGTTAATTAATGGAGCTATAGATGGGATGTTATCAGAAGTTGACTCATATTCAAATTACATGTCTTCTGATGAATATGAAGATATGCAGGAGGATTTTGAAGGGGAATTCGGTGGCATAGGTATTCAGATAACAATAAGGGATGGTCAGTTAACTATTGTCTCTCCAATTTCCAATACTCCTGGCGAGAGAGCCGGACTGATGGCTGGAGATGTAATTGCTAAAATTGATGGTGTAGAGACTGAGGATATGTCTCAGGAGAGAGCAGTTGATCTAATGCGTGGAGAGCCTGGAACTGATGTAACCCTTTCAATTGATCGTGAAGGAGAAGATGAATTGATAGAGGTTGAGATTACCAGGGCAATTATTGAGGTGCCAATCGTTGAGACAGAAATTTATGATAATGTTGGTTATCTTTCAGTCAGTCAGTTTATCCAGGAGACAGGTGAAAAGACTGAGGAAGCTTTACTTGAGCTTAAAGATGACGGGGTAGAAGCTATTATCCTTGATCTTAGAAATAATCCTGGTGGGATTTTAGATGAGGCCGTTAAGGTAAGTAGCCTCTTTGAAGATAGTGGAACAGTTTTATCTGTCAGACAGCGGGAAGGTGAAGACCAGATTTATGAGGTTGATGGAGAGTTCATGACTACTGATCTGCCATTAATTGTAATGACAAACCGGGGTAGTGCCAGCGGTTCTGAAATTGTTGCTGGATTTATCAAAGATCAGGAAAGAGGAAAACTCTTTGGTAGCCAGACATTCGGCAAAGGTACAGTGCAGAGTGTTTTCCCACTTGAAGATGGTTCAGCATTAAGGCTGACAACAGCCAGATATTATACATCTGGGGAAAATTTAATTGATGAGATAGGGATTGAGCCTGATTATGACTATCCATTTATTGCTGATGAAGATGATCCAGAGGCAGATAATCAGCTTGATGTTGCAGTTGACTTAATGGCTTATTATCTTGATAATGATTACTGGCCAGAAGCAGAGGACTTTCTGCCAGAGTTGACTGAAGAAGAGCTAGAAGAGATAGCTCATCGTGAAGAAGAGATAGAAAGAATCGAAGAAGAAACTGAAAATGATAATTAAGAGGTGAAAATTTAAATGTCCAGTCTTTTTGAGGTAATGGGGCCGATTATTATCGGCCCCTCAAGTTCGCATACAGCCGGGGCTGCCAAGTTAGGGAGGCTTGCCAGACTGATTTTTGATGAGAAAATAGCGGAAGCAGAGATCGGTCTTCATGGCTCCTTTGCCAGTACAGGCAAAGGTCATGGAACTGATAAGGCTTTAGTCGGTGGATTACTTGGCTTTAAACCAGATGATCCTAGAATCAGGGAATCTTTAAAGCTTGCTGCTGATGAGGATGTTAAAATTAATTTTAGTGAAATTAAGTTGCCTGATGCTCACCCAAATAGTGTTAAGATTACTATGAAAAATGAGGCGAATAGCCTGACAATTATCGGCTCTTCTGTTGGTGGTGGCAATGTTAAGGTGATAAAAATTGAAGATTATAAAGTTAATATTACAGGCGCGCTCCCAACTATCTGGCTTATCCATCAGGATAAACCAGGAATGGTTGGTTTAATAACATCTATCTTAGGTAGTTATAATCTTAATATTGCATTTATGCAGGATTTTCGTAAGATTAAGGGGACAGTTGCTTCTGCTATAATTGAGCTTGATCAGGAAGTATCAAAGTATACCCTTAATCATTTGAAGAATACCAACAATATTGAGAAAGTTAGATATATACCAGCATTATAAATGGAGGAGAGCAGATGGAGTTAGTATATCGTTCTGTTAAAGAGTTATTTCAACTGGCTAATAAGATTGAAGCTGACCTGGTTGATGCGATTATAAAAGTTGAGTCTTTTACAACTGATAAGACTGAAACTGAGATAAGAGCTAAGATGCAGGAAAATTTAGAAGTTATGAGAAAGGCAATTGCAGACGGCAAAGATACAGATATTAAATCGCCTAGTAAATTAGTTGGCGGTGAAGCTGCTAAACTGGAAGGTTTTCAGGCTGACTGGACGACAGGAATTCATAAGAAGGCAGCTGTTAATGCTGTAGCTGTTGCTGGAGTTAATGCATGTATGGGAAGAGTTGTGGCCAGTCCGACAGCCGGTGCAAGTGGTATCGTTCCAGCAGTTATATTTGCAATTGCTGAGGAGAATGATATCTCTGATGATAAGCTTGTAGATAGTTTATTTGTGGCTGCTGCTTTAGGCAGGGTTGTTGCCAGGAAAGCAACTCTGGCAGGAGCTGCTGGAGGCTGTCAGGCAGAATGCGGAGTCGGTGCTGGAATGGCGGCTGGAGCTGCAGTTTATCTTGGAAATGGTAGCAAAGAGATGATTGGCCATGGATTTTCGCTTGCTTTAAAGAATCTACTTGGACTGGTCTGTGACCCAGTAGCAGGCCTGGTTGAGGTTCCCTGTGTTAAAAGAAATGGTTTTGCGGCAAGCCATGCCATTACTGCAGCAACAATGGCTCTTGCTGGAATTGAGAGTAAGATTCCAGCTGATGATGTTATTCTTGCCATGAAGGATATTGGTGATCAGTTGCCGCTATCACTTAAGGAGACATCTGAAGGAGGTCTGGCTGTGACAGAGACTGGACTGGAGATAGAAAGGAAGCTTAATCTGGATTGAGTAAATAATCATTCCTGGCAGCAATTATTTGCTGTCAGGAAATTTCTTAGATGCACTTGCTGGTTATTTATTTTTTGTATTATATCCAGTATAATATAAATGATGATTAGTTATAAAAATTATTCAGGCATTGAAAATGGAGATAACTGGACTGATTTTAGTGTGATTTAGGAGCAATCCCGGAGCAATCCCGGAGCAATCCCGGAG
>LFFM01002177.1_pt1 | contig 13080 bp, 19 predicted proteins | sample 643131 | NCBI WGS metagenome assembly LFFM01 (sample SAMN03777445, study PRJNA286221) | soda lake metagenome | biome: soda lake; feature: Kulunda steppe; material: water; isolation source: sample Tc-Br brine of Tanatar trona crystallizer | place: Russia: Kulunda steppe | collected 2011-07
ACGCGTGAGCTGCGCAATGAGCGCTTCATGCGGATCATTTCCCTGGCGCCCGAAGTACTGTAGGCGAGGTCATCATGCGCAAGATTCGTACGGGCGACGAGGTTATTGTCATCGCCGGCAAGGACAAGGGACGGCGCGGGCGGGTGTCGCGCGTCTTCCCCGAAAAGGACCGGGTCGTCGTGGACAACGTGAATATGGTCAAGCGCCATACGCGTGGCAACCCGATGCAGGGGACGACCGGCGGCATCGTGGAGAAGGAAGCCCCGATCCACGTGTCGAATGTGGCGATCTACAACCCCTCGACGGAAAAAGCCGACCGCGTCGGCATCCGCTGGGAGGGGGATCGGAAGGTCCGGTATTTCAAGTCGAACCAGCAGCTGATTGACGCCTGAGGGGGCTGGAATGGCGACGTTGCGAAAGCTTTATCAGGATGAAGTCTCCCCGGCGCTGCAGCAGCGGTTCGGTTACAAGAACGTGATGCAGGTGCCGCGGCTCGAGAAGATCGTGATCAATATGGGGCTCGGAGAGGCGACCAAGGACAAAAAGATCCTTGAAGTTGCCCAAGCCGATCTGGCGAAGATCAGCGGGCAAAAGCCGGTTATTACGCGGGCCCGTAAGTCGGTCGCCGGCTTTAAGATCCGTGAAGGCTGGCCCATCGGCTGCAAGGTGACGTTGCGCCGGGGCCGGATGTACGAGTTCCTGGAGCGGTTCATCCACGTGGCCTCGCCGCGAATCCGGGACTTTCGCGGGTTCTCCCCGCGGTCGTTCGATGGACGCGGGAACTACAATCTCGGGATTCGGGAGCAGCTGATCTTCCCGGAGATCGACTACGACGAAATCGACCGGGTGCGCGGCATGGATATCACGGTTTCCACTACCGCGCGCACCGATGAGGAAGGGAAAGCCCTGCTGGAAGGCTTCGGGTTTCCCTTCCGGACCTAACGTCCAGAGGAGCAGCGCAGATGGCCAAGAAATCCATGGTCGAGCGGGACCGCAAGCGGCGCAAGCTGGCGCAGAAGTATGCCGCTAAGCGGGAGGCGCTCAAGGCAGTTATCGATAGCCCAGAGTCGAGCGTAGAGGAGCGTTTCGAGGCGCAGCTCAAGCTGCAGCAGCTCCCGCGTAACGCAAGCCCGACCCGGCAACGGAACCGTTGCGCGAAATCGGGCCGGCCGCGCGGCTACTATCGAAAGTTCGGGCTGGCCCGGAATCAGCTCCGCGCGGCGGCGATGCGCGGTGAAATCCCTGGGCTGACCCTCTCAAGCTGGTAAGGGGACAAGACGAATGAGTATGACCGATCCCATTGCCGACATGCTGACCCGGCTGCGGAACGCGCACCACGCGGAGAAGTATGAGGTGCGTATGCCGTCGTCGCGGCTCAAGCGGGCAATTGCCAGCGTCCTTCAGGAAGAGGGGTACATCGAGAGCTTCCAAGAGGTCGGCGAAGCGAAGAAGCCGGTCCTGGAGATCACGCTTCGATACCACGAGGGTCAACCGGCGATCCGGGAGATTCAGCGTTATAGTCGCCCCGGGCTGCGCGTTTACCGCGGGCGCAACGAGTTGCCGCGTGTGCGCAACGGCCTCGGGACGGCCATCATCTCGACCTCCAAAGGGGTGATGAGCGACCGAAGCGCGCGAGCGCAGGGTCATGGCGGCGAAGTTCTCTGCGTGGTCTTCTAGACAGGACGGTTAATCATGTCGAGAGTGGCGAAGGCGCCCGTAGAGGTTCCCTCCAACGTGGAGGTGACGCTTCAGGGCAACGACATTCAGGTGAAAGGACCGAACGGACAGATGTCCTGGCAGTGCCACCGCCTCGTTGAGCCGGTCCAGGACGATAGCGTCCTGACGTTCCGGCCGCGACAGCAGAGTACGCGGGCGGTCGCGCTAACCGGGACCACGCGGGCCTTGGTGAATAACATGGTGGTAGGCGTAAGCGAGGGCTTTGAGCGCCGGCTCGAGCTCCGCGGCGTCGGCTATCGGGCGCAGATGCAGGGCAATACGCTGAATCTGACGCTCGGCTTTTCCCATCCGGTCCACTACGAGGTGCCGGAAGGGGTGACCATCGAGTGCCCGACCCAGACCGAGGTCGTAGTCAAGGGGGCCGACAAGCAGCAGGTCGGTCAAGTGGCTGCCCAGATTCGTGGTTATCGCCCGCCGGAGCCCTACAAGGGGAAAGGCGTGCGGTACGCCAACGAGCGGGTGGTCCTCAAAGAGGCCAAGAAGAAGTAGGCGGTGGGGACGACGATGGACAAGAAAACAGCACGCATGCGTCGGGCTCGGAAGAGCCGCGGTCGGATTCGCGCCAACGGCGCGTATCGCCTTTCCGTCCACCGCACCCCGCGCCATATTTATGCGCAGGTGCAGTTGCCCGACGGTGGTCGGACCTTGGCGGCGGCATCGACTGTGGAAACGGAGCTCCGGCAGCGCGAACATGGCACCGGCAACATAGACGCAGCGCATCAGGTCGGGCGGCTGATCGCCGAGCGCGCGCGTGAAGCGGGGATCGAAGAGGTCGCATTCGACCGTGCCGGGTATCGCTACCACGGTCGGGTTCGCGCGCTCGCCGAGGCGGCGCGTGAAGCGGGCCTGAAGTTTTAAACCAGGGGCATACAGTTATGGCGAACGGGGAACAAACCGGCGCGGACGGCCTCCGCGAAAAGCTGATTACGATCAATCGCGTTGCCAAGGTGGTGCAGGGTGGTCGGCAGTTCGGCTTCACCGCGCTGACGGTCGTCGGGGACGGCGAGGGCCGTGTGGGCTTTGGCTACGGCAAGGCGCGCGAGGTCCCGGCTGCCATCCAAAAAGCCATGGAGCGTGCGCGCGGCGGGATGCGTACGGTGCCGCTGGACGGTCCTACGCTGCGCTACCCGGTCACGCACTTCCATGGGTCGAGCAAGGTCTTCATGAAGCCCGCGTCCCCTGGTACTGGAATTATCGCCGGGGGTGCTATGCGGGCGGTCTTCGAGGTACTCGGCGTCCACGACGTTCTCGCCAAGTCGGTTGGCTCGCGGAACCCGATTAACGTGGTCCGGGCGACCGTGGATGGCCTGGCCTCGATGGACTCTCCGGAGGCCGTGGCGGCCCGTCGGGGCAAGTCGGTTGAAGAGATTACGAGCTGATCATGGCGAATCAAAAGAAGCTCCAGGTGACGCTGCGTCGCAGCCCGCACGGGCGTATCCAGAGCCACCGCCACTGTGCGGCTGGACTCGGGCTGCGTCGTATGCACCAGACAGTCCTTGTGGATGACACGCCCGAGAACCGTGGCATGATCCGCAAGATCTCCTACATGCTGGACGTACAGGAGGCGTCGTGATGCGCCTGAATAAGCTTTCGCCAGCACCGGGGAGCCGCCCGGGAGCCAAGCGGGTTGGCCGCGGCGCCGGGAGCGGCCTAGGCAAGACAGCCGGGCGCGGCCACAAGGGGCAACACAGCCGCTCAGGGGGCTACCATAAGGTGGGCTTCGAGGGCGGTCAGATGCCCCTCCAGCGGCGGGTTCCCAAGTACGGGTTCAAGTCCCAGAAGGGGCTTTATACCGCTGAGGTCCGTCTGCATGAGGTGGCGCGGGTCGTCGGTGATACGGTCGATCTAGACGCGCTGAAACAGGCAGGCGTGGTGCGGAAGAACATGCGCTACGCTAAGGTGATCAATTCCGGCTCGATTAATCGCGCGGTGACCGTCAAGGGCCTTCAGGTGACCGGCGGCGCGCGGAAGGCGATCGAGGCAGCCGGCGGCCAGGTCCAGGAGGCCTAAGTTGGGACGTCCGGGTGGTGTGACCGGGGCTCTCGGTGGGATGGGTAAGCTCACCGAGGTGCGCCAGCGTCTGCTCTTTGTGCTGCTTGCACTGATCATTTATCGGATCGGTACCCACATTACGATACCGGGGGTCGATCCGGCAGCGCTCGAGCAGATGGTTGAGCAGCAGCGCGGCACCATCCTCGAGATGTTCAACATGTTTGCCGGCGGCGCGCTTGAGCGGCTGTCGATCTTTGCGCTTGGCGTTATGCCGTATATCTCGGCGGCGATCATCATGCAGTTGCTGACCGCCGTCGTACCGAGCCTGGAACGGTTGAAGAAAGAGGGCGAGGCCGGGCGCAGGAAGATAACGCAGTATACGCGCTACGGCACGCTTGGACTGGCTACGTTCCAGGGTATCGGGATCAGCATCGCGCTACAGGGGCAGGGCGTGGCTGCGACGCCGGGGCCCGCCTTTGTGTTGATCTCCACGATTACCCTGGCGACCGGCGTGATCTTTCTCATGTGGCTCGGCGAACAGATCACGGAGCGTGGTATCGGCAACGGTATCTCGATCATCATCTTCGCGGGTATCGTTGCGGGGCTGCCAGGCGCGCTTGGCGGGACGCTGGAGTTGCAGCGCAGCGGTGAGCTGGGCGCGGCCACAATACTGTTGCTGTTGATCATGGCTGCCGCGGTGACGGCGTTTATCGTGTTCATTGAGCGTGGTCAGCGGCGGATCACGGTGCAGTACGCCAAGCGCCAGCAAGGGCGCAAGATGTATGCGGCGCAGCAGAGCCACCTGCCTCTGAAACTCAATATGGCCGGTGTCATTCCGCCGATTTTCGCGTCGAGCATTATTCTCTTCCCGGCGACGGTCGGGCAGTGGTTCGGAGACGCGGAAGGGCTTGGCTTCATTGGGGATATCGCAGCGACTCTGTCGCCCGGTCAGCCGATCTACGTGGCACTGTACGCAGCGGCGATCATCTTCTTCTGTTTCTTCTACACCGCTCTGGTGTTCAACTCGCGGGATACCGCGGACAATCTGAAGAAGTCCGGCGCGTTCATCCCTGGGATTCGGCCGGGAGAGCAGACTGCCAAGTACATCGACCAAGTGATGAGCCGGCTCACGTTTGCGGGGGCACTGTATATCACGGCGGTCTGCCTGATGCCGGAGTTCCTGATCCTTTACTGGAACGTTCCGTTCTACTTCGGCGGTACATCGCTGCTGATCAGCGTCATCGTGGTGATGGACTTTATGGCGCAACTGCAGTCCCACCTGGTTTCTCACCAGTACGAGCCGCTCATGAAGAAGGCCAACCTGAAGGGGCATACCCGTCCGGGTGGCGGGCTGCTGCGCTAAGGGGGACGAATAACTGGCTGCGGGGTGGCGTCCGGGCGAAAGGACTGGTATCCTTTCGCGCCTTCGGATCGCCCGTGAGCGGCCGCGCATAGTCGTGTTTTTGGAGAGAGACGATGAAAGTCAGGGCATCGGTTAAGCGGATCTGCCGAAACTGCAAGATCGTTAAGCGGCGCGGCACCGTGCGGGTTATCTGCACGGAGGCGCGGCATAAGCAGCGCCAGGGCTGACTGGAAGAGGCAGCCGCGCAGCGAAACCAACAAGCGCGTATCACGGGAGAGTAGGCCCCATGGCCCGAATCGCAGGCATCAATATTCCGACACACAAACATGCGTGGGTCGCGCTGACCTCGATCTACGGGATCGGCCGCACCCGTGCCCTCAGCATTTGCGAGGCAGCCGGCGTCGCGCAGAACCGGCGCGTGCGTGACCTCGACGACAGCGAGATCGAGGCGCTCCGGCGCGAAGTCGGACAATACGTGATCGAGGGCGATCTGCGCCGCTCGGTCGCGATGGACATCAAGCGGCTGATGGATCTCGGATGCTACCGGGGAATGCGCCATCGGCGCGGGTTGACCGTGCGCGGTCAGCGGACCCAGACGAATGCTCGCACGCGGAAAGGTCCGAGGCGCGGTCCGGCCAGCCGATAAACCGCTGTCGCGGCGCGTAGCGAGATAAACAGCGGATCGAACGTTTACGGGAAAAGAGACCTATGGCGAAGGCAACAAGCCGCGGTGGCGGCAAAAAGAAGGTCAAGCGCACCGTTAGCGACGGCGTTGCGCACATCAACGCGACATTCAACAACACCTTGATCACGATCACCGACCGGCAGGGTAACGCGCTCTCCTGGGCGAGTGCCGGTGGCAGCGGGTTCAAGGGGTCGCGCAAGAGCACGCCGTTCGCCGCACAGGTCGCGTCGGAGAATGCGGCGCGGGCAGCGCAGGACTATGGCCTCAAGAACCTCGAGGTGCGGGTCAAGGGGCCCGGGCCCGGTCGCGAGTCCGCAGTGCGCGCCCTGAATGCCGTTGGCTACCGCATCACGAACATCGCCGACGTCTCACCGATCCCGCATAACGGCTGCCGCCCGCCCAAGAAGCGGCGGGTCTGAGGAAGGAGCGCTCGCTATGGCGAAATATATTGGTCCTAAGTGCAAACTGGCCCGTCGCGAGAAGACCGATCTCTTCCTCAAAAGCGGCGTCCGTTCCATCGACACGAAGTGCAAGCTCGAGCAGCCGCCTGGGCAGCACGGCCAGCGCCGCGGTGGCCGGATGTCCGATTATGGCCTGCAGCTGCGCGAAAAGCAGAAGGTACGCCGGATGTACGGCGTGATGGAGCGGCAGTTCCGAAACTACTACAAGGAAGCTTCGCGCAGGCGCGATGCGACCGGTACGGCACTGCTGCAGCTTCTTGAGAGCCGTCTGGACAACGTCTGCTACCGCATGGGTTTCGGCAGCACCCGCGCAGAGGCGCGGCAGCTGGTGAACCACCGCGGCATCCTGGTCAACGGGCGGGTGGTGAACGTGCCGTCCTACCAGGTCAAGCCCGGAGACACGGTGTCGGTCAAGGAAAAGGCTAAGCAGCAGCTGCGCATCCAGGCCGCGTTGGAGCTCGCGCAGCAGAACGGCTGGGTGCCGTGGGTTGAGGTCGACGCGAACAAGATGGAAGGGCTGTACAAGCAGGCGCCCGACCGGGCGGATCTGTCGCAAGAGATCAACGAGTCGCTGATCGTCGAGCTGTACTCGAAGTAACAACCCCAACTGCAAGGTGTCGTCCATGAAGGGGTACCTAAAGGATTTCCTCAAGCCGCGCTCGGTCGAGATCGAGCCGGTCTCCGAAGCGCGTGCGAAGGTGGTGCTTGAGCCGCTGGAGCGCGGGTTCGGGCACACGCTCGGGAATGCGCTGCGCCGCCTGCTGCTCTCCTCCATGCCCGGGACTGCGGTCACCGAGGTGGAGATCGAGGGCGTGCAGCACGAGTACACAGCGGTGGAGGGTGTCCACGAAGATACCGTCGATATCCTTCTGAATCTCAAGGATCTGGCGGTGCGCCTTAACGAGCGTGATTCAGTGACGCTGAAGTTGCACAAGCAGGGTCCGGGGGTCGTCACCGCCGCCGATATTCAGACGGATCACGATGTGGAAATCAAAAACCCGGATCTCCACATCGCGACGATCACGCACGAGCAGGCGTTCAACGCGTCGCTCAAGATCGAGCGCGGACGTGGTTATCTGCCCGTAACCGCTCGTCAAGAGGAGGACACCCGGACCATCGGCCATCTGGCGCTGGACGCCAGCTTCAGCCCGGTTCGTCGCGTCTCGTACGCGGTCGAAAGCGCTCGGGTCGAGCAGCGGACCGACCTCGACAAGCTCGTGCTTGATGTTGAGACGAACGGTGTGGTGACGCCGGAGGAAGCGGTTAAGTTCGCGTCGGCTCTGTTACAGGATCAGCTGTCGGTGTTCGTTGAACTCGAGGGAGGTCTGCTCGAGGGGGCCGAAGAACAAGAGGAGCCGGAGATTGACCCGATGCTCCTGCGGCCAATCGATGACCTGGAGCTGACCGTGCGGTCCGCGAACTGCCTCAAGGCGGAGAGCATCCACTACGTGGGCGACCTGGTCCAGCGGACCGAGGTGGAGCTTCTGAAGACGCCGAATCTGGGCAAGAAGTCCCTGAACGAGATCAAGGACACGCTCGCCGAGCACGGGCTGTCGCTGGGCATGCGCCTGGATAACTGGCCGCCGCCGTCCCTTGGCGATCGGGCCCGAATTGCCGGCTAAACTAGTCAAAGGATCAACGTCATGCGCCATCGTAAAGCCGGACGACATTTCAATCGTACGAACTCGCACCGCAAGGCGATGTTCAAAAACCTCGCTGCGGCGCTTTTCCGCGAGGAAGAGATCCGCACGACCGTGCCCAAGGCGAAAGAGTTGCGCCGGGTCGCGGAGCCGCTGATCACGCTTGCGAAAGAGGACACCACGGCGAACCGTCGCCTTGCGTTTGCGCGCCTGCGCGACAAGGAAATGGTTACGAAGCTCTTCGAAGAGCTTGGGCCGCACTTCAAGGAGCGCCCGGGCGGGTACATGCGCGTCCTGCGTTGCGGCTACCGGCACGGTGACGGGGCGGCCATGGCCCTGGTCCAGCTCGTTGACCGGGAAGAGGCCATCGCCGCCCGGCGTGGCGATGAGGAAGAAGCCGAGGTCGAGGCTACGGCCTAAGCCCGTGGACGCCGGAGCAGCCACCAAAGCGGGCTCCGGCGTCGTCTTTCTGTTTACCGACTACTCGCTTTCCGGCCCGTACGTGGGCCAACTCCACGGGGCGTTGCACAGCACTACCGGCGGGGCGGTTCGGTGTATCGACCTGATGCACGATGTCCCGGCTTATCAAACCCGGGCGGGCGCATACCTGCTCGCGGCAGTACTCCCCTATCTCCCTTCATCGGCTACGGTTCTCGCGGTGGTCGACCCCGGCGTCGGCACGTCCCGGGACGGGCTGGTTGTCGAACTCGGTGGCGGCCAGTGGCTTGTCGGCCCCGATAACGGATTGCTGGCCGTCGCGGCGTCGCGGGTGAGTGATGCTCGGGTTTGGGTACTGCCGGAGCCAGAACCGGGGGTATCTGCGACATTCCACGGTCGGGACTGGTTCGCGCCTGCGGCCGCGAGGGTCGCGGCGACCGGGGAGCCGCCTCGCGGGTGCCGGGAGACCGGAGAATGGGTTGGAAGGGGCTGGCCAGAGGATCACGATGGTATCGTCTACGAGGATGGCTACGGGAATCTCATAAGCGGGCGCCGCGCCGGGACGGTGCCGTCGGCGGCGACGCTGCTGTTCGCGGGCCAGGAAATCCCCTGGGGGCGGAAGTTTGCCGACGTACCGCCGGGGAGGCCGCTCTGGTACGCCAATTCCCTGGGGCTGGTGGAGATTGCGGTGAATCAGGGCGCAGCGGCGAGCCTCCTGGGACGAGGGGTTGGCGAGCCGCTTGACTGGCGCATCGGTGGGTCGTCGGTGGACTTAGGACGGGTCTGAGACCGCGCTGGTACAATTTTGGCGCAGTCGGGTGCAGCGCCCCCGGCAGAATGATCAGAAGGAGAGAGCCATGAAAGCACCAGTCCGCGTATCGGTGACCGGCGCCGCCGGCCAGATCGGTTACAGCCTGCTGTTCCGTATCGCCTCCGGAGAAATGTTGGGCAAGGATCAGCCGGTGATCCTCCAGCTGCTTGAGATTCCGCAGGCCCAGGACGCCCTTCAAGGGGTGGTCATGGAGATAGAAGATTGCGCGTTCCCGCTGTTGGCAGGTATCTCGGCTTCGGACCGAGCCGAAGAAGCATTCGCCAACGCCGATTACGTCCTTCTTGTGGGGGCCAAGCCCCGCGGACCCGGTATGGAGCGCAAGGATCTGCTCGAGGCGAACGCAGCCATCTTTTCGGCGCAGGGGCAAGCGTTGAACGCCGTCGCCAATCGAAGTGTGAAAGTGCTGGCCGTTGGCAACCCCGCGAATACCAATGCACTGATTACCCAGCGCAATGCGCCCGATCTGAGTCCGCGCCAGTTCACCGCAATGACCCGCCTGGACCATAACCGCGCGCTGGCGCAGCTATCGAATAAGGTCGGCTGCCATACCACGGAGATTCACAACCTCGCCGTGTGGGGCAATCACTCGGCGACCCAGTACCCAGACATCAGCCACTGCACGATCCAGGGGCGCGCTGCGAAGGAGATGGTGGATCAGGAGTGGGTCCGGGACGATTTCATCCCCACGGTGCAGCAGCGGGGTGCGGCGATCATTCAGGCGCGTGGTGCTTCGAGCGCGGCATCGGCCGCGAGTGCTGCCATCGACCATATGCGCGACTGGGCGCTAGGCACCGCGCCGGGGGAGTGGACGAGCATGGCGATCCCGTCGGATGGCAGCTATAGCATTCCGGAGGGGCTCATCTATTCGTTCCCGGTGACCTGCAGTGGCGGCGATTATCAGATCGTTCAGGGGCTGGAGATCGATGCATTCAGCCGGGAACGCATGGACGCCACGGCCCAGGAACTGGATGAGGAGCGCGAGGCGGTCAAGCACCTGCTGCCGTAAGCGCTGACATCGGACCGGGAGAGCCTTATGGGACAAACCGAGCGCGCCTGGCGCATTGCTTTGATGCCCGGCGACGGGATCGGGCCGGAGGTGATGGCCGCTACGCGCCAGGTCCTGGAGGCTCTTCCGGAGCCAGCGCTTGATCTGGTGGAACTGGAGTGGCCGAGCCACGCGTGGCACCGCCGACACGGGACCATGATGCCCGAGGATTGGACGGACCGGGTATCCGCTTTTGATGCCCTTCTTCTCGGTGCGCTCGGGGACCCTGGGCCGGCCAGTGACCCTGGCCGCTACCTGCTGCCGGACGGCGTCTCGTTGGCTCCCCTGCTGCAATTGCGCAAGGGGCTGGACCTCTGGGCCTGCGAAAGGCCGGCGTCACCGCTGCCGGGGGCACCGCAGTACCTGGCCGATCAACGTGCGCTCGAGACCGACATGCTGGTCATCCGCGAGAACAGCGAGGGCGAGTACGTCGACCAGGGCGGGAGGCTGGCTCCTGGGACGCCCCGTGAGACGGCGACCCAGCTCGAGGTTTTCACGCGTGCCGGCACAGAGCGGATCATTCGGCACGCATTCGAGCGAGCGGAGCAGCGCCGGCGTGAGCGCGTTGCCGGATTGCGTGCGCCCCGCGCCGCCGCCGCCGGTGGTTATGATGCGGCGGTCTGTGTCGTGACCAAGCGTAACGCCGTGCAGTACGCGGGGGAGCTCTGGAGCGACGTCTTCGCCGAGGTGGCTGCGGAATACCCAGCAGTGCATACCCACCACGAGCTCATTGACGCCTGCTGCATGAAGTTTGTCACCCAGCCCTGGCAGTTCGATGTCGTGGTCGCCAGCAATCTGCACGGGGATATCCTCACCGATCTCGCGGCGGTTCTCGCTGGCGGCATGGGGGTGGCGCCTTCGGCGAACGTCAATCCCTCGGATCGCAGCGTGCCGGCGTTGTTCGAGCCCACACACGGCAGCGCACCGGACATCGCCGGCCAGGATCGAGCCCACCCGGCGGCGATGATGCTTACGGCAGCGGCAATGCTCGAGTGGCTCGGGGCCGATGATGCGCAGGCCGCATCTGCGGCGGTGGAGGTTCGTGAGGCAGTGGCGGCCGAGATGCTGCAGTACGGTATGGAGGGGCGGACCTGCTCGCAGGTGGGAACGTCGGTTTGTGAACGCATCCGAAGCTCTGTACGCCGGGGCTAGGAGGGCGCGATGCGTGTGGAAGTCCTCGGGGCAGCGCGGCAAGTCACCGGCTCCTGCCTGCTCATCCACTGCGGCGGCCGCCGGTTGCTTGTCGATTGCGGGATGATTCAAGGGGGAGGCAAGCAGGAGGCGCGCAATCGCGAGCCGTTCCCCTTTGAGGCATCTGATATCGACGCCGTGGTCCTCACCCATGCCCATCTTGACCACAGCGGCCGTTTGCCCCTCCTGATCCGGAGTGGCTACCAGGGGCCCATCCACACCCACCGGGCTGGTGCTGCCCTGTGTGACATTCTACTGCGCGATGCGGCCTTCCTCGCCGAGCGGGATGCTGCCATCGAGAACAAGAAGCGGCGCCGACGCCATGACGATCCCGTCGAACCAACCTATACCGTAGCGGATGCCGAGGCGGCCATTGAGGCTCTGGTTGGCCACGAGTACGACCAGGCCTGGCAGCCGTTCCCCGGCATAACCGTTTGCCTGCGGGACGCGGGCCATATCCTTGGATCGGCGATTCTGGAGATCTGGCTTGAGGAAGGCGGCGAGCGGCGTAAGGTGGTGGTCTCCGGCGACCTCGGGCACCCTGGTGCACCGATCCTACGTGACCCCAAGCGCGTAGAGGAAGCGGATCTGCTGATCATGGAGAGCACCTACGGGGACCGGGAACACCGCTCATGGGACGAGACTTGGGCGGAGCTCGGTGAGATCTTCAGCAGCGCCCGCGCGCAAAGCGGGAATATCCTTGTCCCGGCCTTCGCCGTCGGACGGACCCAGGAGCTTCTCTATATCCTGGCGCGACACTACGAGGAGTGGGGTGTCGGTGACTGGAGTCTTTTTCTGGACAGCCCGATGGCGATCGAGGCAACGGAGGTCTACCGCCGCTTTCCGGAACTGTATGATCAGGAAACAGCGGACTTTTACGCCGCACCGGAAAACCACCCCTTCCGGCTTCCAAATCTCCGCCTGACCCCCAGTGCCGAAGACTCCATGGCGATCAATCGGGTCCAGTCGGGCGCGATGGTCATCGCCGGCTCCGGCATGTGCAACGGCGGCCGGATTCGCCACCACTTCAAACACAACCTCTGGCGGCAAAACTGCCATGTCATCATGGTTGGGTTTCAGGCCCAGGGTACGCCGGGTCGGGCCCTCGTCGACGGGGCGCGGGAGCTGACACTTTGGGGCGAGCCCGTCCGTGTGGGCGCCAGGATTCATACCGTGGGTGGCCTGTCGGCCCACGCGGGTCGGTCGCAACTCATCCGCTGGGCCGAGCACTTTCGTACGGATCCGGTCATCGCCCTTGTTCACGGAGAAGCCGCAGCGATGGACAGCCTCGCCGAGGGGCTCCGCGGTTCCGGTCACCAGGTCCTGACGCCGGAGGAGGGCGAGTGCCTGGATCTCCGCCAATGGCCCGGGCGCTCGGCAGCATCCCCCGCAGGGTCGGGCAGCGAAGCACCGGGGGGGTAACCCGAGGGTGATAAACTAACGCCGAAGCGAGCGGCCGAGATCGGCCCAGGGAGGACTAGACCTCATGAGCGAACAGGCGAAGACAAAGCGGGGGGAAATCTCGCCGCTGCTTAAGCAGTCCAGTGATGTGGTAGCCGAGCGGGGTGAAGGGGCGTACATCATTGGCGCCGACGGGCGTCGCTATCTCGATTTCACCTCGGGCATCGGAGTGACCGCCACCGGCCATTGTCACCCGAAAGTGGTCGAGGCCGCGCAGAAGCAGGCGGCCAAGCTG
>LFFM01002178.1_pt1 | contig 13077 bp, 12 predicted proteins | sample 643131 | NCBI WGS metagenome assembly LFFM01 (sample SAMN03777445, study PRJNA286221) | soda lake metagenome | biome: soda lake; feature: Kulunda steppe; material: water; isolation source: sample Tc-Br brine of Tanatar trona crystallizer | place: Russia: Kulunda steppe | collected 2011-07
ACGTTGAAGCGATCAGTAGAATGGCGAGACCAGAGGTGCTCGACCGGATAAAAGAGGCTGAAACGGAGGCTGACGAGATCATCGCGGAGGCGGAATCGGACGCCGACGAGCGCCTCGCCGAGGCCAGGTCGCGCGCGGACGACATCCGCGCCGAGGCCGAGGAGGAGGCGGCCGCAGAGGCCGATCGGCGGCTCGAAACGGCCCGCGAGGAGCTCGAACAGCGACGCGAGGAGATCCTCGAGACGGGACGCGAGGAGCGCGAGGCCCTCGAATCGGCGGCACGCGATCGCACGGACGAGGCCGTCGACTACGCGGTGGAACGCTTCGAAGACGCAGTGAGAGCCAGATCGACGGAGGAATGAATGGTTCTTAGACCGGAGCGCATGAGCAAGGTGTCGGTGACGGGATCGAAACGCGTCATCGACGACGTCATCGAGGCGGCCTACGACCACCATTCGCTACACGTCACCGACTACGACGACCGCTACGAGGGGTTCGCTCCCGGCGATTCCTTGGACGGTGCCGAGGCGGTAAACGAGCGGCTCGTCACGGTCCGCTCGCTCGAAAGCATTCTCGACGTCACTGCCGACGACCTCGACGGCGTCGGCTCGGTCGACGACGACGAGCTGGCTGCCGAGCTCGAACGCACTCGCGAGCGGGTGAACGAGCTCGACGAGCGGCGTGACGACCTCCGGGCGTCGATTCGCGACCGCCAGGAGGAGATCGATCGAATGGAGCCGTTCGCGGACCTCGGCATCGCACTCGACCTCCTCCGGGGCTACGACTCGTTGGAAGTCGTCGTCGGCGAGGCGAAACCCGAAGCGGTCGAGGACGCGCTCGCCGCTGCCGACGAAGTCGCCGCTTACGAGACGTTCTCCGGCGGCACCGTCGTCGCCGCGTTCGCCGCGCCGACGGCGGGAGCCGACGAGGGGTTCCTTCAGGAGGCCTTCGTGGGCGTCGACATCGCGATGCTCGAGGTGCCCGACGCGGATGCGAGTCCGGGCGAGTACGTCGCCGAGCTCGAACGCGAGCAGTCCGAGCTCGAGGCGGAGCTCGACGAGATCGACGCGAAACTCGCCGAGGTAAAAAACGAGGCGGCGGGCTTCCTGCTTCGTGCCGAGGAGCAGCTCACCATCGAGGCACAAAAGAAGGAGGCGCCGCTCTCGTTCGCGACTACGAAGAACGCGTTCATCGCGGAGGGGTGGATCCCGACGGCGACGTTCTCCGATTTTGCCGCCGCCATCGCCGATGCGGTCGGTGATCACGCCGAGGTCGAGGAGCTACGGCGGGCGGAGTTCGGGCCCGACGGCGACCACCACACCGAGTCGGTGGCGGGCGGTCACGGCGGTCACGGCGGAGACGACGGGGAGGTCTCCCCGAGCGAGCCCAGCGACGCGAGCGCGCGGTCGGAGAAGCGCGAGGCGGCCACGGACGGGGGCCACGCGACTCACGGCAGCGACGACCCGCCGGTCGTCCAGAAGAACGGGAAGGCGGCCGGTCCCTTCGAGTTGCTCGTACAGGGGTTCGGCCGGCCGAAGTACTCCGAGTTCGACCCGACGCTTCTCGTCTTCCTCACGTTCCCGCTCATGTTCGGGTTCATGATCGGGGACATCGGATACGGCGTCCTGTACGCTGCCGTCGGCTGGTACCTGTACGCCAACTACGACGGCGCGTTCCGCGAGATGGGTGCGGTCGCCATCTGGGCTGGCCTGTTCACGATCCTGTTCGGTATCTACTACGGGATCGATGTCTTCGGTTACCACGCGTACCCGCTTCTCGGTATCGACTCGTGGGAGGTCTCGAAGGGACTCTCGCCCGGCACCGCCGACTGGGCGCTCGCGTGGCTCGTGGTGAGCGTGCTGTTCGGTATCCTGCATCTGAACGTGGGGTACGTTCTCTCGTTCGTGAGCAACTACCAGCTCCACGACCTGAAACACGCGATGTACGAGAGCGCGTCGTGGCTGCTGCTGCTCAACGGTATCTGGGTCTGGATCTTCAGCAACCAGGCGGCGGGGATCCGTCCGGAGTTCCTCAGACCCGATGTGACGATCCCGCTCGTCGGCGCGAACGTCGCCGAACTGGACTTGGCAGCGACGGATCCGAAACCGGAGTTCCTGTTCGACTCCGTCTCGGTGTTGACGTTCGATGCCGTCGAGTTCGCCGGCTTCCCGGAGCTCGTCGGCGTTATCGGGTTGCTCGCGGCGTTCGCCGGCTTCCTCCTGCTCGCGATCGGCGAGCCGGCTGAGGTCGTCGAGGTGCTCTCGCCGGTCGTGAACGTCGTCTCGTACGCCCGGATCATGGCGGTGCTGCTCGCGAAGGGCGGGATGGCACTCGCCGTCAACCTGCTCGCGTTCGGCGCGTACATCGACGACGGCGGTGCCGGGAGCTTCCACTTCATCTTCAGCGCGGAACGGCTCGCCGAGGTCCAGGCCGACCCGGCCTCCTACGAACTCGTCTTCGCGGGGATGTCGACCGCGTTCGACCCGAGCTCGATCGGGTTCGTCGGCATCGTCGCGCTGGTCGGCGCGATCCTCGTCGCCATCGTCGGCCATATCGTCGTCCTCCTGCTCGGCATCACGGCCGCCGGCATTCAGGGGATCCGTCTCGAGTACGTCGAGTTCTTCGGGAAGTTCTACGAGGGCGGCGGCGACCCGTACTCGCCGTTCGGCTACGAACGGACGTACACGTCCGAGGAATAGCTCCGCGCTCGCTCCGGTTTTCGAACGGGTTTCTCTTCTTACAGTGGGACGATCGAACAACCGCGACTGACACGTGTAAGAGTCCGCCTCGCGGCGGTTCCGGTCGCCCGTTTTGGGAAGCTTTATGACTCTCGTAGCGGCAACTACGTACTGTTCGGAGACGAGCAACTGCAACTACTACCAATGCTTGAAGCTACCAACGAACTCGGGAACGTCGTACTGGAGGCTGGGGGAACGCTGACTGACGCCGATGCCGCGGCCGCGCTTGCGGTCGGGCTCGCCGCGCTCGGTGCGGGATACGCCGAGCGAGGGATCGGGTCCGCCGCCGTCGGCGCGATGGCCGAAGACGAGGACCTGTTCGTCAACGGGCTCATCCTGACGGTCCTTCCCGAGACGATCGTCATTCTCGCGCTCGTCGTCGTCTTCATCGTCTAAGCCGCTCTGTTCAACCAATGAGTTTGGAAACCGTCGTTGAGGACGTTCGAGACGAAGCCCGCGCGCGTGCGGAGGAGATACGCGAGGCGGCTGACGCCGAGGCCGAAGCGATCATCGCCGAGGCGGAGGCCGACGCGGAGCGCATCCACGAGGAGCGGCTCGCGGAGGTCGAGACCCGTATCGACCAGGAGCGCGAGCAGACGCTCTCGTCGGCGAAACTCGAGGCCAAACAGGAGCGGCTCGCCGCGCGTCGTGACGTCCTAGAGGACGTGTACGACGGCGTCGAGGAAACGATCGAGGGGCTCGACGGCGATCGACGCCGCGAGCTCACGACAGCCCTTCTCGACGCCACTCTCGCGGAGTTCGACGACGACGAGACCGTCGCCGTCTACACTCGCGCGGAGGACGTCGAGCTCCTCGAGGAGCTCGTCGCGGGCAGTACCGCACAGGTCGACGGCGAAGTCGAGTGTCTCGGCGGCGTCATCGCCGAGAGCGACACCTCCCGCGTCCGCGTGAACAACACGTTCGACTCGGTCCTGGAATCCGTCTGGGACGACGAGTTGAAGAACATCTCGGAGCGACTGTTCGACCAATGAGCGCCGCCGGCAGCTCGAACCCGGAGTACGTCGTCGCGCGGGTTCGCGCCCGCCGTGGCTCGCTGTACGGGGACGAGGAGTACCGGAAGCTCGTCCGAATGAGCCCAGCCGAGATCGCACGGTTCATGGAGGAGTCGAGCTACGAGACGGAGATCAACGCGCTCGGGAGCCGTCACGGCGGCGTCGACCTCATCGAATACGCACTGAACCGGAACCTCGCTAAACAGTTCGAAGGCATCCTCGATTGGAGCGAAGGACGGCTGTACGATCTGATCGCGCGGTATCTCCGGAAGTTCGACGCGTGGAACGTCAAAACGGTGATACGGGGGATCTACACTGACGCCGGCCAGGAGGCGGTCGAGGTCGATCTCATTCGTGCCGGAGAGTTCGACGACAGACGGATCCGCCGGCTGCTCGAGGCCGACTCGATCGAGGCCGTCATCGAGGTGCTCGAGGACACGATCTACGGGGAGCCGCTTCGCGCGGCGTACGCGGAGTACGAGGAGACGGATACCCTCGTTCCCCTCGAGAACGCCGTCGACCGCGCCTTCTACGAGCGCCTGCTGGCGAACCTACCGGGCGACGAACCGACCCGGCAGTACGAGGCGTTTCTCAAAGCCGAGGTCGACTTCCGGAACGCCGACAACGCGTTACGTCTCGCCCGGTCCGGGGCGGACATCGATCCGGCGGCGTACTTCATCGAGGGTGGCGACCTGTTCACTCGCGAGACGCTCGCTCGCCTCGCGCGCAACCTGGACGAGCTCGTGGAGTACATCGCCGACAGCCAGTACGCCGACGAGCTCGGTCCGGCGCTTCGCGAGCTCGAGGAGGCGAACAGCCTCATCGCGTTCGAGCATGCGACCGACGTCGCGCTGTTGGCGTACGGTGACCGTCTCGGAACGATACACCCGGTATCGGTGACGCCGGTGATATCGTACATTCTCGCGAAGGAGCGCGAGGTGGACAACATCCGCGCCATCGCTCGCGGGAAGGAGGCCGGCCTACCGGCCGACGAGATCGAATCGGAGCTGGTGATAACATGAGCCAGGAGATAGCCGTGGTCGGCAGCCCGGAGTTCACGACCGGATTCCGGCTCGCCGGCGTTCGGAAGTTCGAAAACGTGCCGGATGGCGAGAAAGACGAGCGGCTCGACGACGCCGTCGAGCGGACGCTCGACGACGAGGAGACCGGCATCATCGTGATGCACGATGCGGACCTCGACCATCTCTCGCGGGGGACCCGCGAGCGGGTCGAAGGAAGCATCGAGCCCGTTCTCGTGACGCTCGGTGCCGACGGCGCCGGCAGCGGCGGGCTTCGCGACCAGATCAAACGAGCCATCGGGATCGACCTGATGGAGGAGGAGGACTAATATGAGCAAGGCAGAATCCACGGAGACCACCGGCGACGGTGTCATCCAAAGCGTGAGCGGTCCGGTCGTGAGTGCTCGCGATCTCGACGCCCGCATGAACGACGTCGTCTACGTCGGCGACGAAGGACTCATGGGGGAAGTGATCGAGATCGAGGGCAACGTCACGACGATTCAGGTGTACGAGGAGACCTCCGGGGTCGGCCCCGGCGAACCCGTCGAGAACACGGGCGAGCCGCTGTCGGTCGATCTGGGTCCGGGAATGTTGGACGCGATCTACGACGGTGTTCAACGTCCCCTGGACGTGTTGGAGGGCAAGATGGGAAGTCCCTATCTCGATCGCGGGGTCGACGCGCCCGGTATCGACCTCGAGGAGGAGTGGGAGTTCGAGCCGACCGTCGAGGCGGGCGACGAGGTCGCCCCCGGTGACGTCGTCGGCGTCGTCGAGGAGACGGTCACCATCGACCACAAGGTCATGGTGCCACCGGACTCCGAGGGTGGCGAGGTCGTCGCCACCGAGTCGGGCTCGTTCACCGTCACCGAGACGGTCGTCGAGCTCGACACCGGCGAGGCGATCTCGATGCACCAGGAGTGGCCGGTGCGGGAGGCTCGCCCCACGGTGGAAAAGCGCACGCCTCGACAGCCGCTCGTTTCGGGTCAGCGCATTCTCGACGGACTGTTCCCGATCGCGAAGGGTGGGACGGCCGCGATCCCCGGACCGTTCGGCTCGGGGAAGACGGTCACCCAACACCAGCTCGCCAAGTACGCCGACGCGGACATCATCGTCTACGTCGGCTGTGGCGAGCGCGGCAACGAGATGACGGAGGTGATCGAGGACTTCCCGGAGCTCGAGGACCCGGCCAACGGTAACCCGCTGATGGCCCGCACCTCGCTCATCGCGAACACCTCGAACATGCCCGTCGCGGCGCGTGAATCCTGTATCTACACGGGGATCACGATCGCCGAGTACTACCGTGACATGGGGTACGACGTCGCGCTGATGGCCGACTCCACCTCGCGGTGGGCGGAGGCGATGCGAGAGATATCCTCCCGGCTGGAGGAGATGCCCGGCGAGGAGGGGTATCCCGCATACCTCGCCGCCCGCCTGGCGCAGTTCTACGAGCGGGCCGGCTACTTCGAGAACATCAACGGGACGGAAGGATCCGTCTCCGCCATCGGCGCGGTGAGTCCGCCCGGCGGCGACTTCTCGGAGCCCGTCACACAGAACACGCTGCGTATCGTGAAGACGTTCTGGGCGCTCGACGCGGACCTGGCGGAGCGCCGGCACTTCCCGTCGATCAACTGGAACGAGTCGTACTCGCTGTACAAAGACCAGCTCGACCCGTGGTTCGAGGAGAACGTCGAGGAGGACTGGGCGGAGAAGCGGCAGTGGGCCGTCGACGTTCTCGACGAGGAGACGGAGCTGCAGGAGATCGTCCAGCTCGTCGGCAAGGACGCGCTGCCGGACGACCAGCAGCTCACGCTCGAGGTCGCGCGCTATCTCCGTGAGGCGTACCTCCAGCAGAACGCGTTCCACCCGGTCGACACGTTCTGTCCGCCGGAGAAGACGTATCTCATGTTGACGACGATCGAGACGTTCCACGACGAGGCGTTCGACGCGCTGGAAGCCGGCGTGCCGGTCGAGGACCTCGTCTCCACGGAGGCAGCTCCGCGGATCAACCGTATCGGCGTTCAGGAGGAGTACGAGGAGTACATCGAGGATCTCAAAACGGCGATCACCGAGGAGATCCGGAGTCTCTACTGATCATGAAAGAGTATCAAACCATCACTGAGATCAGCGGTCCCCTCGTGTACGCCGAGGTCGACGAGGCGATCGGATACGACGAGATCGTCGAGATCGAGACGGCACAGGGGGAGACGCTGCGCGGTCAGGTGCTCGAATCCTCGGACGGGCTCGTTGCCATCCAGGTGTTCGAGGGCACCTCCGGTATCGACCAGAACGCGTCCGTCCGCTTCTTGGGCGAGACGATGAAGATGCCCGTCACCGAGGACCTGCTCGGACGGGTGCTCGACGGCTCCGGGCGACCGATCGACGACGGTCCGGAGATCGTTCCGGAGGAGCGACAGGACATCGTCGGCGCGGCGATCAACCCGTACTCCCGGGAGTATCCCGAGGAGTTCATTCAGACGGGCGTCTCCGCGATCGATGGGATGAACACGCTCGTTCGTGGGCAGAAGCTTCCGATATTCTCCAGCTCGGGCCAGCCACACAGCGAGCTGGCGATGCAGATCGCCCGGCAGGCTAGCGTGCCCGAAGAGGAGGAAGGTGACGACGAGGAGGGTTCGGAGTTCGCCGTCATCTTCGGCGCGATGGGTATCACGCAGGAGGAAGCAAACGAGTTCATGGAGGACTTCGAGCGCACCGGCGCGCTGGAGCGCTCGGTCGTCTTCATGAACCTCGCGGACGACCCTGCAGTCGAGCGGACGGTTACGCCGCGGATGGTCCTGACGACCGCGGAGTACCTCGCCTTCGAGAAGGACTACCACGTGCTCGTCATCCTGACGGACATGACCAACTACTGTGAGGCGCTCCGCGAGATCGGTGCGGCTCGCGAGGAGGTCCCTGGCCGGCGTGGCTATCCCGGATACATGTACACCGATCTGGCACAGCTGTACGAGCGCGCGGGCCGGATCGAGGGGCGAGAGGGGTCGGTAACGCAGATCCCGATCCTCACGATGCCCGGCGACGACGACACCCATCCGATACCGGACCTGACCGGATACATCACCGAGGGCCAGATATACGTCGATCCTGACCTGAACAGTCAGGGCCTACAACCGCCGATCAACGTGCTTCCAAGTCTGTCGCGACTGATGGACGACGGGATCGGCGAGGGGCTCACCCGCGCCGACCACGCCGACGTGAAAGACCAGATGTTCGCGGCGTACGCCGAGGGTGAAGACCTTCGGGATCTCGTGAACATCGTCGGCCGCGAGGCGCTCTCGGAGCTCGACAACAAGTATCTCGACTTCGCCGACGCGTTCGAGTCGGAGTTCATCGATCAGGGGTTCGACCAGAACCGTGACATCGAGGAGACGCTGTCGATCGGCTGGGACCTCCTCTCGACGCTCCCGAAGGACGCGCTCAACCGGATCGACGAGGAGTTCATCGAGGAGCACTACCGCGAGGACGAGTCCGAGCGCGAAGTCATCGAGGCGGCGGAGTAACCACTCATGGCCAAGGACGTCAAACCCACGCGCAAGAACCTGATGGCGATCGAGGACCGCATCGAGCTCTCCGAGCGGGGTCACGACACGCTCGAGCAGAAGCGTGACGGTCTCATCATGGAGTTCATGGATATTCTCGATCAGGCACAGGACGTCCGCTCGGACATGGCCGCCGACTACCGGACCGCACAGCGAAAGATCGACATGGCCCGCGCGATGGAGGGTGATGTCGCCGTCCGCGGTGCGGCCGCGGCGCTGAAGGAACACCCGGAGATCACGACCCGGTCGAAGAACATCATGGGCGTTGTCGTTCCGCAGATCGAGTCCTCGAAGGTACAGAAGAGTCTCGACGAGCGCGGATACGGGCTGCTCGGCTCCTCCGCACGGATCGACGAGGCGGCTGATGCCTACGAGGAGCTCCTCGAATCCGTCATTCTCGCCGCTGAAGTCGAGACGGCGATGAAGAAGATGCTCCAAGAGATCGAGACGACGAAACGCCGCGTAAACGCCCTCGAGTTCACCCTGCTCCCGCAGCTATACGAGAACCAGGAGTATATCGAGCAGAAGCTCGAAGAGCAGGAGCGTGAGGAGATCTTCCGTCTCAAGAAAATCAAAGACAAGAAGGAAGCGGAGGAGAAAGCGGAGCGGGAGGAAGCCGAGGCGGACGCGGCAGCCGCGGACGCATCCGACGCCTGATCGACCCCGCTTTCCCGTCGATCTCCGTCGCCGATCGGCGGACGCATCCGACGCGTTCAATACCGTACGTCCACAGTCAAGCGATCGCCATGCCCTGTTCACACTGCGCGTCGACCGTCGTCGCGTTCGCCGTTCCCCCCGCGCTTCGCGAGCACGCGCCCGGGACGAACGCCGCGATCTGTACGCGGTGTCTTCGAACGAGTTCGGCGGCCGACGCCGGCGTGGCGGTGACCGGATCGGCGGGTCCCGACCTCTCGGCGGTCGATCCGGCGTTTCCCGACGGAGAGGCCGGGATCGCGCTTGCGTTGTTGTGTGGCAGCTTGGAGTCGGTCGCTCTCAACCGGTCATCGATCAGCGCACTCGTCGAGCACGCGGAGCGATCGGGAGCGGACGTCTTCGCGTTTCTCGATCGACTCGACGCGACCGAGGCCGTCTTCGATCTCGACCGTCGACGAGCCACGCTGCTGGACGTCCTTTGAGTCACGCTCGGGGCGACGGCGTCCCGTTTCAGACGTCGACGCCGGGCGGGTCGTTCCACTCGTCATCCGACTCGTCGCTTTCAGGATCCTCGTTGCTCGTGGAGGGCTCCGCGATCGCCTCCACGTCGTCGTCGTGATCGCTTCCGCCCCGTTCGATGAGCTCCTCTCCTCGGCGGGAGTCGTGGACCTCGAACGTTCGACCCTGCGCATACGGGTCCTCCTCGGGGTCGTAGTCGGTCTCCGCGCGCTCGAAGAGATACGCGAAGAAGCCGAAAAGCGGGATACCAAACGATATTGCCGCCCACTTTTTCGGGTTCATACCGTGGTTCGGCGCGTCCAGGTATGCGTACGCTGCGAACCCGACGAGCCACGCGAGCGGTAGCCCGATCAGGATCACGGCGAGGAACGGGTCCATGTCTCCGCTTCGACCGCGTCAATATAAGCGTCCGGGTCGATGACGGACGCCGTGTTGCCGTCCTTGTTGAGCACGACTAACCTGTCGTCAGTCATGGTGGGAAGTGGATCGGGGAGGAGAAAAGTCAGCGGAACGCGGAACACGGCGGGTCGTCTTCGCTCAGTCAACTCACGAACTCTCAGTCCCAGAACGACTGTGTCCGTGCGTACTCGCGCTCTTGTCGGAGCACGTCGCGGTAGAACTCCTCTTCGTCTTCACGGAGCTTGTTGATTATTCGGGCGGCGTTGTGCGGGCCGACGCCGCGCGCGGCCATCGCGATAACGGCCCGCTTTCCGTGCGTCTGCACGAGACTCGCGGCGCGGTGGGCGCGTTTCGTCCGCCGCTCCTGCTCGTCGTCCTTCTCGGTGGCCCGCACCGCATCGACCGTCTCGTCGTCCCACGGGTTCAACGAGGCGATCCGCGTCGATCCACACTCGGGACACTCCGGCTGGTCGCGGACGCGACGCACCTTCGTCGTATGCTTCCAGTCGGTGCAATGAAGACAAAAGAGGATCACCCGGTCATTCTGGATCCGCTCTTTGATCGTCTCGATCACGTCGGCATCGGCGTTCTCCGGCACGAGGAACTCGCTGCCAGCCGAGCGGCCAGCGGTGCCGAGTGGGGTCCGCTCGCGGGCGGTCGCGACTCCGATCCCGGCAGACTGCTCCTCGGCCGGGTCCCTATCGGACTGGATCGCAGAGAGGATCCCGGCAGTCTCCTGTACGGCGAGGTCTGCGTGGAACACTTCCCGAAGCGCTTCGTCGTGAACCGGCGTCCCCTCCAGTGCGGCGAGCAGTCGATCACCCCCGAACTTGCCGCGCCCCTCGCGATAGCGCTTGACGGACCCGAACTTCGCGGCGACCTGTGCAAGCGTGAACTTCAGCGCGTCGGAACTCTTGAGCGCCAACTCGAGATACGCCTCCAGTCGATCCGGATCGGTCGTCTCGAGCACCTCTCGGAAGGCTCCGGGGCCGACTCCTCGCGGCACTTCGAACTCGATCCGATACGGGTCGACATCCATCCCGACCGACGACCCTGCCCGCTGGCCGACCAACGCCGCGAGCAGTCGCGCAAGCGTCTCGTTGACCTCGTGGCCGAACGTCGCGTTCACGGCGACGGTCCGGGCGCTTCCCTCGATAACGATCCGTCGGTCCGTCGGAACGCGATGTCCGGACTCGACGTGATCGACGACCGACTCGATGGCGGCCGCCACGGTCTCGGCGTCGGTCGGGTAGCGCTTTACCAGGTCGGTCGCAACGGCTGCGGGCGTCGAGCCGGCCGCGAGCGCGGCGGCGATCTCCCCGCGGAGCCGCCCGACCTCCTCGGCGACTGGCCGTGGGACGGGGATCTCTTGGCCGATCCACGAGGGGACCTCGCCGGCGGGGTCCTCGATCGGCGTCACTTCGACGCGTTCTTCATCCTCGTCGACGGCCGTGATCCGCCACATCTCGCCGCGCTGGATGAACGTCTCGCCCGCCCCGGCGAAGTTGACGACGAACCGCTCGTCGAGGGTCCCGATCTGACGCCGGGAGGACATGTCGTACACCTCGTAGGTGGACTCGTCGGGGATCATCGAGAGGTTCGCATAGAAGTACTGCCAGGTGCCGCCGGACTTCTCGAGGGTATCCGTCTCCTCGTCGAGCCACAGTAGGCGGTTCCCGTCGAGTTCGCGGACCACCTCCTGAAACCGCGGTTCCGAGAGGTCACGGAACGGGTAGGCGTTCGTCACCGTCTCGTACGCCTCCCGGGCGTGTATCTCCCCGTCGTCCATCACGAGCCCGACCACCTGGTTGGCCACGGTGTCGAGGCTGCCGTGGTGGATGTTCGCGGGTTCGACGAGCTCCGACTCCGCGCGTCGTGCGATCGCCATCGCCTCGAGGGTGTCGTCACCCCCCTGTGTCACCACGGTCCCCTCGGAGACGAGGTCGCGCCGGTGGCCCGCCCGGCCGACTCGCTGGAGGAGGCGCGCGACCTCGCGTGGGCTCCCGTACTGGACCACGTGGTCGACGCGACCCACGTCGATGCCGAGCTCCATCGAGGAGGTACAGACGAGCCCGTCCAGCGCGCCCGATTTGAACCGGTCCTCGACGTCGATCCGCACGTCCTTCGAGAGCGAGCCGTGATGGACCTCGATCTCGGTTGGGTCGGCCGTGTCGTCGTCGGTCCCGTCGGTCCGCTCCCGCTCCGCCAGGGTCTTGAACCGTGATCCGAGCGCCTCCGCGGTCTGGCGGGTGTTGACGAAGATCAGCGTCGACTCGTGCTCGGCGACGATCTCGCGGATCGTTCGGACGTGGCTCGCGGTCGTCTCGTCGACCGCCAGCTCGCCGGCCAGCCGGGCGTCGCGGTCGGTAATCCGTGGGTCGAGCACCCGCACGTCGGTTCGGCTCCCGGCCGCGACCTCGACCGTCTCGAACGCTCGATCGCCCTCGCGCTCCGGGTCACGTCGCCCGCAGCCGACGAGGAACCGGCCCACCTCGTCGGGGGACCCCACCGTCGCCGAGAGTCCGACTCGCTGGAACGGCCCCGCGACGCGGCGGAGCCGTTCGAGTCCGACCGTGAGCTGTGCGCCTCGCTTGGCGGAGGCGAGCTCGTGGACCTCGTCGATCACGACGTGTGCGACGTCCTCGAGTCCGACGCGCATCTTCGACCCCGTCAGGATCGCCTGGAGGCTCTCCGGCGTCGTGATCAGCACGTCAGGCGGATCGTCTGCCTGCTTGCTGCGCTCGTACTGGGTCGTGTCGCCGTGGCGGACCGCGACCTCGACGTCGAGTCGGTCGCCCCACCACTCCAGGCGGTCCATCATGTCGCGGTTGAGCGCGCGCAGCGGGGTGATATACAGGGCGGAAATCCCCTCGCGGGGCTGGTCGCCCGGTGCGTCGCGGGCGTCGACGATGGCGTCGAAGACGGGCAACATCGCGGTCTCCGTCTTCCCCGTTCCGGTCGGCGCGAGGACGAGCGCGTTCTTTCCGGCTGCGAGCGGCGGGATCGCCTTTCGTTGCGGCTCCGTCGGGGTACTGAATCCCTGGTCGGAGAGCGCCTCACGGACCTCGCTCCCGAGGTGTGCGAACGCGTCCATCCCCGACGGTTCCGCCATTCTCTGATCGTCGGAAGTTGGGGACTCGGGTGATTAAGCCCGTCGCTGTACGAGGGTTGTTTATAAGTG
>LFFM01002179.1_pt1 | contig 13074 bp, 14 predicted proteins | sample 643131 | NCBI WGS metagenome assembly LFFM01 (sample SAMN03777445, study PRJNA286221) | soda lake metagenome | biome: soda lake; feature: Kulunda steppe; material: water; isolation source: sample Tc-Br brine of Tanatar trona crystallizer | place: Russia: Kulunda steppe | collected 2011-07
GAAGAACGAGACGGCGAGCCGTTCGTCACCCCGGAGGCGGTGATGGAGTACGCCGAGGCCCAGAAACGGGCACAGGAAGCCGACGTCGACGCCCTCGAGACCGTACCCGCCGAGGCCGAACGCGGGGAACGTCGCGAACCGTTCCGCGGAGTTCGCCGGCGGATCGCCGAGGCGATGGTCGAATCGAAGTACTCGGCCCCACACGTCACCCACCACGACGAGGCCGACGTGACGGCTCTCGTCGAGACCAGAGGGCGGCTCAAAGCCGCCACAGAGGGCCAGGGGATCCGGCTGACGTACATGCCCTTCATCATGAAGGCGGTCGTCGCCGCGCTGAAGGAGTACCCCGAGATGAACGCGATCATCGACGAGGAGGCCGAAGAGATCGTCTATCGGGACTACTACAACCTCGGGGTCGCGACGGCGACCGACGTCGGCCTCATGGTCCCCGTCCTCGAGGACGTCGACAGCAAGGGCCTGCTGGAACTGTCCTCGGAGATGAACGAACTCGTCGAGAGGGCCCGCGAACGGTCGATCGACCCCGACGAACTCCGGGGATCGACGTTCACCGTGACGAACGTCGGGGGAATCGGCGGGGAGTACGCGACGCCGGTGATAAACTACCCCGAGGCGGGAATCCTCGCGATCGGTGAGATAACGCGCAAACCGCGGGTGGTCACCGACGCCCACGGGGAGGAGTCCATCGAGCCGCGGTCGGTACTGACGCTGTCACTGTCGTTCGATCACCGGCTGATCGACGGCGCGGTCGGCGCGCGGTTTACGAACGCGGTGATCGAACGCCTCGAGAACCCCGAGTTGCTATTGCTCGAGTGACCACCGCGACGTTCGTCTGTGGGACCTCGAGTCGCCGTCTTCGATTTTATACGCCACGGCCTCGAGGGTGGAGGTATGGTCGTCGGAGACGTCACAACCGGAACGGACGTACTGATAATCGGCGCGGGACCCGCGGGCTACGCCGCCGCGATCCGTGCCGGGCAACTCGACCTCGACGTGACTCTCGTCGAGAAAGAGGCCTACGGCGGAACCTGCCTGAACCACGGCTGTATCCCCTCGAAGGCGCTCATCTCCGCGACGAACGTCGCCCACGAGGCGGGCAACGCCGAAGAGATGGGGATCCACGCCGACCCCGCCGTCGATCTCTCGGCGATGGTCGGCTGGAAAGACGGCGTCGTGGACCGGCTGACGAGCGGCGTCGAGAAACTCTGTAAGGCAAACGGCGTGAACGTACTCGAGGGCACCGCGACGTTCGCCGACGAAACCACCGTCAGGGTCTCACACGAAAGACAGGGCCAGGGTAGCGAACGCCTCGAGTTCGAACACGCGATCGTGGCGACGGGTTCGCGCCCGATCGAGATCCCCGGCTTCCCCTTCGAGGACGGGCCCGTGCTCAGCTCGCGGGAGGCACTCGCCCTCGAGTCGGTCCCCGACTCGCTTGTCGTCGTCGGCGGGGGCTACATCGGGATGGAACTGGCGGGCGTCTTCGCGAAACTCGGCACCGACGTGACGGTGATCGAGATGCTCGAGGACGTCCTGCCGGGCTACGAAGCCGACCTCGCCCGGCCGGTGAAAAAGCGCGCGACGGATCTGGGAATCGACGTTCACGTCGGGTACACCGCCGCCGAGTGGCACGATCGGGACGACGGCGAGGGCATCCGTGTACTCGCCGAGCCCGCGGGGGAGGTCTCGGCCGACGGCGGCGTGGAGGCCCTCGAGGAGGAAGCCCTCGAGTTCGACGCCGAGAAGGTGCTGGTCGCCGTCGGTCGCGAGCCGGTGTCGGACGCCCTCGAACTCGGGAACGCCGGCCTCGAGCCCGACGACCGCGGCTTCCTCGAGACCGACGACCAGGGCCGGACGGCACTCGAGCGTATCTTCGCGGCCGGTGACGTGGCGGGCGAACCCATGCTGGCGCACACGGGCATGGTCGAGGGACAGGTCGCCGCCGAGGTCATCGCTGGCGAACCCGCGACACTGGACTACCAGGCGATGCCCGCGGCGGTCTTCACCGAACCCGAGATCGGTACCGTCGGGCTGACCGAAGCCCAAGCCGAGGAGGAGGGGTTCGAACCGGTCGTCGGGAAGTTCCCCTTCCGGGCCAGCGGCCGCGCGCTGACGGCGGGCCACGCCGACGGTTTCGTGAAGGTCGTCGCCGAGGAACGCGAAGGGTTCGTCCTCGGCGCACAGATCGTCGGCCCCGAGGCCTCCGAACTCATCGCCGAACTCGGCCTGGCGATCGAACTCGGGGCGACCCTCGAAGACGTCGCCGCGACGGTTCACACTCACCCCACGCTCGCCGAGTCGGTGATGGAAGCCGCCGAGAACGCCCTCGGGAAGGCGATCCATACGCTAAACCGGTAGCCGACCGAGGGGGTCCACCTCCCCCGCTAGGGTTTAAAGCCGATCGGGCGGCCAGCCCCGGCATGGACCTCGAGGCACCCGTCGACGCCTGGTACGTCTGGATCGGCGTCGCGGTCGTCAGCGTCGCCGTCGCCGGCCTCGTTCTCACCCTGCCGTCGGGACCACCACCCGACGCGAACAGGGCGGCGAACACGATCGACGCGGTCGCCGGCAGTCCGTACGAGGCCACCGGACGGACACCCCACGACGGGGCCGAAGTCCGGATCGAGGGCCCCCGGATCTCCCTGCGAAACGACCACGGAACGACACACGCGAGTACCGCTTACGGGCCGGTCGTGCCCGTGATGGGCACCGATCGCCTCGAGGCACTCGCCGCCGGCGAACCGTTCGAGGTCGCCTACGAACCCGAACTCGAGGACGACCACGTCGACGCCGGGGCGATCTTTCTCGAGGACGTCGAGGCCGCACTCGAGAGAAACGAGGACGAGTGGCGTCGAACCGACGGCGAGTTGACCGTCAGGCACCTGGGCGTCGAGCCACAGGACCCCGATCCGATCCCGTACGCGAACGTCTCGGCCACCGTGACCGAAGTCGACCACGGGACGACCGAGACTGGTGAGCGGGGTAATTTCATAACGGGAGTGTCCCTCGAGTACGAGGGCAACGAACCGATCGAGGCGACCGTCGGGGTATACAACCCGGGGGCCGAGGAATCCCCGTCCGAACCCGTCGACGTGACGCTCTCGTCGTCCGAGCGCACGGCGACACTCGACCTCTCGGAGAACGGACAGGTTCACGCCGAGTACGACAACCGGCCCGCCGAACTCGTCGCCGACGCCGATGATCCGTTCGGCGAGCGCTGTACCCGCCCGCTCTTGAGTGATCGCGTCGGGGCCACGGCGACCTGTTCGTTCGGTCAGGCGGGGGCGATCGATCCACGGGAGGCCGGTGACGTCGCCGACCGCCTCGAGTGGATCGAACTCGACCGGGAAACGCGGGCGTATCAGGTGACACTCGTCGACGTGTGATGTGATCGCGTTGTGAATCGCCTCGCGTTCACTCATCGAGAACTGCCGGCCAACGACGCTACAGATACCAAGCGACTCGGACGTGACCAAAGTATTAGGCTGTTGGAGACTTTACTCGACGTATGGCTCAAAACGTCGGTTCGATGGATCGAAAGCTCAGAACTGTTGTCGGTGCGGTTGCCGGTCTCGTTTCACTTGGCACTCTCGCGGGTATCATTGGACTCCCGGAAGTGGTCTCACCTCTCCTTGGAATCGTCGCAGTTATGATGCTTGCCACGGCGGCGGCAGGAACCTGCGGTCTGTACTCGGTTCTCGGCGTCGACACCTGTTCGATGAAATCGAAGCGGTCTTCCTGACCGGACGAAAGCGCATTTGGGGGGAACGGGCAGAACACCTCGCGTTTTCCCTGAGGAGAGTACAGGGGCCGCTCGCGACCCAGGTGCTCTGACACGCGTTCGGAAGCCAGTCCCGACAGCGTTCGACAACTGGCTAACTGCAGAGTGAGTAATTATCCCTCGAGAAGGCTCGAAACGGTTATCCGCGTTCGAAGTGGACTCCCGAGTACATGCTGCAGGTCGCCATCAACGGATACGGGACGATCGGCAAACGCGTCGCGGACGCCGTCGGAAAACAACCCGACATGGACGTCGCGGGCGTCGCCAAGACGCGCCCGAACTTCGAAGCCGAGACCGCGGTCGAGAAGGGCTTTCCCCTTTACGCAGCCATCGAGGACCGCGCCGACACGTTCGAGGAGGCCGGTCTCGAGATCGCCGGACTCGTCGAGGAACTCGTCGACGACGCGGACGTCGTCGTCGACACGACCCCCTCGGGGATCGGCGCGAAGAACAAGGAACTCTACGAGGAGTACGACACGCCCGCACTCTACCAGGGTGGTGAGGACGCGGACGTCGCGGACGTCAGTTTCAACGCCCGCTCGAACTTCGCCGATGCCGCGAACGCCGACCACGTGCGCGTCGTCTCCTGTAACACGACCGGCCTCTCGCGGGTCATCGCGCCGCTTCGGGAGGCCTACGGCGTCGAGAAGGTCCGCGCGACGCTGGTTCGCCGTGGCGGTGACCCCGGCCAGACATCGCGTGGCCCGATCAACGACATCCTCCCGAACCCGGTCACGATCCCCTCCCACCACGGTCCAGACGTCGAGACGATCTTTCCCGACCTCGACATCGACACCTTAGGGATGAAGGTGCCCGCGACGTTGATGCACATGCACAGCTTAAACGTCACCCTCGAGGAAGCGGTCGACGCCGAGGACGTCCGCGAACTCTTCGCTGGGGAATCCAGACTCTTGCTCATCCCAGAGCGGATGGCTATCGACGGCAGCGGCAAGCTCAAAGAGTACGCCCTGGACTCCGGCCGTCCCCGCGGTGACCTCTGGGAGAACTGCATCTGGGAGGAGTCGATCTCCACCGTCGGAACGGACCTCTATCTCTTCCAGGGTATCCACCAGGAATCCGACGTCATCCCGGAGAACGTCGACGCGATCCGTGCGATCACGGGGACGGCCGACGCCGAAGGGAGCATGGAGACGACCGACGAGACGATGGGCGTCGGCCTGTAGAACGGTTACGCCGACAGAAAGTTTTTGCAGCCCCGACTGTTAGCCCCTTACATGCGCCGAGACGATCGCGACGAACCCTTCGACGACCTCTTCCGGGAGATCGAGCGGATGATGAACGAGATGATGGACGGGGCGAACGCGAACTTCGAATCGGGCACCGCGGCGAGTGCCGGGTTCGGTGCCGACACCCACGTCGACGTCCACGACACCGACGAGGAGGTCCGCGTCGTCGCCGACCTCCCCGGCGTCGAGAAGGACAACATCGAACTCGAGTGTGACGGCAAGACCCTGACCATCTCGGCACGAAGTGACCACCGCGAGTACGACGAACGCGTCTCCCTTCCCCGACGGGTCAACGAACACACCGCCTCAGCGACCTACAACAACGGCGTCCTCGAGGTCGTCTTCGAACCCGCCGACCGCTCCTCGGGGATCAGCCTCGAGTAACCACGTCGACCACGGCCGACGGCTCGGTCGTCGCCGCGCGCTCTACGTTCTCGCCGCCCGTATCGCATCCGCGAGTCGGTCGTAAAACCCCGGTTCGTACTTGGTCGCCGCGTCGATCGTCGGCCGGGCGTTGGTCTCACTGACCACCACGCGATCCCCGGTAGCGAGTAGATCGACGCCGAGAAACGGGATCTCGAGTTCCTCGGCGACGGATTCGGCGAGTTCCCGCAGCGACGCCGGCAGGTCGACACCCGACGCCTCCGCCCCACGGTGGACGTTGTGTTTCCACTGGCCGCCCGCCCGGGCGTCCCCGGGCAACCGCCGTCGTACCGCACCGACGTACTCGCCCTCGAGGACCATCACCCTGTAGTCGACGGCGTCGGGGAGGTACTCCTGGACGAGAAACGACTTGTCGCCGGTCGCCCGGTAGTCGTGGACCAGCGAGAGGTAATCACAGACCCCGAGAAACGAATCGAGGTCGTGGACTTTCGTGACACCCACCCCGCGGGTCGTCGAGTTCGGTTTGAGTACCACCGGCGGTTCGAACCGTTCGAAGACCGCCCGTAACTCGCGGTCGCTTACCTCGTTCGAGACGAACACCGACTCCGGAACCGACAACCCGGCACGCTCGAGGCGGGCCAGTACCCCTCCCTTGTTCCGGGAAGTGAGGACGGCTTCCTGCCCGTTGAGCCAGGGCACCTCGAGCACGGCGTCGGCGACCCCGCCTTCCATCACTCGCCCGGGATAGACGAAGCCGACGTCGAACTCGCCGGACGCCCAGGGCGGGTCGCCGAGTGGGACCGTGCGCTCGTGAACCCGGACGTGGTGGGCACGGATCCCCCGCTCGGCCAGTGGCTCGGACATCCGCTCGAACGTTTCCGCCCTGTTCGCGACCGCGAGATCGATCATACGAGTCCGTGGGCGTGGGAAGGCAAAAAGCCACCCGAGGCGGAAATCGCTAATACGGGCCGGACGCTCGGGTGGGGTCGCTCACGGGGACGGAAACGGAGTGTGGATGAGCTTACGCGATCAGTTGCTCTTCGCCTTTCTCGACGACGATACGACACGGCGGCGTGATCTTGTTGTACGCACGGCGGAACGCCTCCTTCGCGAAGTCGGCGTCGTCGACGTCACACCAGACGGTAAAGAGCCGTTCGCCCTGCGGGATCCGGGCGGCGGTGCCGACGATCTTCCCGAACGACTGGCGCATCCCGTCGGAAACACGGTCCGCACCCGCACCCGTCGCCTGCTTGTTCTCACGGATGACGTGGTGGGGGAACTTCCGGAGGATCATCTTGTAGTTGTTTTCGCCAGCGTTTTTCAGCATGTGGCGGTTCGCCGACAGGCGGGAGGCCTCGAGACTTCCGTGGCGGATCTGACACTCCTCCTCGAGGACGAGGCTGATCTGGACGGGGTAGTCCTCGGGTTCGGCGGTGGCGTCGCCCATCTTGTGCTGGGCGATCTTCGATCCGGGGATCCCGGTGATGTATTCACGGCGCGTGTAGGCCGGCTTGCTGATCTGCCGGTACATTGAGGCGGGTTTCTCGGACATGGTTGTGATTACTTACGAAAACGGAGTGCCACCGCGGGGATAAAGCCTTCGAACCGTTGGTTTCCTCTCTCGGGCGGGGTCAGTCTCAACTCGCGACGTAGGTGTCGCCGTCTTTCTCGACGAGGCCGTCACTCGACAGGGAACTCAGGACGCTCAGGACGGCGATCTTCTTCATCGAGAGCGCCGATTTCAGGTCGTCGACCGTGGCACCGTCGGTCGCCTCGAGGTAGAGGTAGACCAGTTTGGACTGTGGTGAATCGAGTCGTGCGGGGACGGCGTCGAACTGCTTCGCGGACTGTTGTGTTCGTGTTTGCGTCGTCATACCAGTACGGACCCCGACGATAGATATAAAGCTATCTTCCATTGCATACATATTCCATGTTAGATATAATTGTGGTTATACACCAATGATGCGTATTCACACGGTGAGTCCGGTCACGAGCGTGGTGGAGAACACACGACCCGGGCCCCACCCCCTGCCCGGCAGCGTGTTTAAGACGTTGCCGCCAGTATCCACCCATATGAAGAGTTTCCGGATCGGATCGCTGTTCGGTATCCCGATCAAGCTCGACCTCACCTTCCTGCTCGTTTTACCGCTTTTCGCCTATCTCATCGGCGCTCAGATCGGTCCGGTCGTCGAAATCCTCAATGCGAGCATGGGTGCCGGGATCGACGCCGCCGCACTCACTACCGAGTGGTGGCTCCCCTATCTTGTCGGGTTGATCGCCGCAATCGGGCTGTTCGTCGGGGTCACGCTCCACGAACTCGGCCACTCGCTTATCGCCCAGCGGTATGGCTACCCGATCGACTCGATCACCCTCTGGCTGTTCGGCGGCATCGCCGCGCTCTCGGAGATGCCAGAAGACTGGAAACAGGAGTTCAACATCGCCATCGCGGGCCCGATCGTCAGCGTCCTCGTCGGCGTCGCCTCCTATCTCCTCTTTGTCGTCACACCCGTCGGGTTCAACGGGACCCGGTTCGTCCTCGGCTATCTCGCCGTGTTGAACGTCGCACTGGCGATCTTCAACATGCTCCCTGCGTTCCCGATGGACGGCGGACGCATCCTCCGTGCCCTGCTCGCACGCAGCCGGCCCTACGCACGCGCGACACAGCAGGCTGCGAGCATCGGCAAACTGTTCGCTATCTTCATGGGGCTTTTCGGCTTGCTCGCGTTCAACATCATCCTCATCGGCGTCGCCTTCTTCGTCTACATCGCCGCCTCCGCCGAAGCCCAGCAGGTGACGATGAAAGCCGCCTTCGAGGGCGTCACCGTCGCCGACATCATGACACCCGCGAGCGATCTTCACACCGTTTCCCCCGAAACCACGATCGAAGACCTCCTCCAGCGGATGTTCCGTGAACGCCACACCGGCTACCCCGTCTTGGAGGACGGCCACCTCGTTGGGCTCGTCGCCCTCTCGGACGCCCGCGAGATCAAACCCGTCGAACGCGACGCCTACCGGGTCGAGGACGTGATGAGCACCGACCTAAAGACCGTCGAGGCGACTGCAGACGCCTCCGATGCACTCGAGGAAATGCAGAAAAACGGGATCGGCCGTCTCCTCGTCGTCGACCGTGAGGACTTCGTCGGGCTCGTCACCCGCACCGACGTGATGACCGCCCTCGATATCGTCCAGCAAAGCGGCTCGATCGATTTCTCGGGCGAACGGCCGGCCGCCGACGACCGAGAACAGGCTGACACGACGGGCGTCGACAACCGCTGGCCGTGACGGACTCGAGGTTTTTATACTGCCGATCGGCTCGTAATCCATTAAAAACCTGAGGCGAATAGGGCGCTAACTATCCCTATCCGATATGTAAGAAGTTTGATTGAGTCCGGGTGCGAAAATCGAACCACCTGAAGACGTTCCTGCTCGCTACGCTCGCGGGCTGCGTCTTCCGTAGTTCGATCTCGCTTTCCGGCTTTTCCACTCCTCCCTGCGGTCGTCGTGAAAAAGTCCGGGTGCGAGAATCGAACCCGCGTCTCAGCCTCCACAAGGCTGAAGGATAACCACTACCCCAACCCGGACACGCTTACACCAACTTGTAAACGCCGAACTCCTGAAATACGTTACGACTTCTGTGGGGATGGCGGCGTGTCACCACTTCCCTCTCCCATCCGTGGTGCTTTTGGCTCCCCCGCGAGTACGTCCACCAACGCCGTGGCCATCACCGACAAGATCTACGTCAAGAACCACCGCCAGCTCAGCTCCCAGCTCGAGACCTCGATTCCGAAAGGGGCGTTCAAGGGTGCGACCCTCGACATCCTCTTTCAGGGGGAGGGCCTCGAGAAACTCGACGACGCCACCCGCGATCGGGTACTGGATTTCGCGAGTGACTTCCTCGATTGTGGCTGTGAGAACAACCCCTACTGTGGCTGTCCCGAACGGAAGTTCATCCGGTATCTCCTGGATTTGCGTGCACAGGGGCTCGGACCCGACGCGATCGTCGACGTGATGAGCGACGACTACATGCTCTATGCCTACTCCGGCGATATCCTCTCGTTTCTCGACAGCGCCGTCCGGACCCTCGAGGCCGCCGAGGGGCTCGCGGAAGTCGAGGGTGACCGGGAGAGCCTAGAGGAGATCAGACGGACGAAACGAGATCTCGCGAAATAGTTAGCGGATCTGGTACTGGTCGTCGTCGAGGTCGTCGAGCAACAGCGTGTCCCCACCCTCGTCGTCGCCCTCGAGGCGCTCTCTGAGTTCGGCGACGTAGGCTTTGTGTTCCTCGAGTTGTTCCCGGAGGTGCTCGGTCTCGAGTTCGAGGCGTTCGTGTTCCCTGAGGAAGCTCTTTGGGACCTCGACGGTCGGCGGGAAGGCGGGTTCGTCGGTCTCGAGGTCCTCCTCGGGGACGACCGAGACCTGGCCGTCGTGGTCGACGAGCATGTCGACGTAATCTCTGAAGACTGCGGAAAGTGAGATATCACGTTTCTCGGCGATCTCCTGGAGGGCCTCGAAGGCCTCCTCGCTGACCCGAAACGAGATCGTCTTGTTCTTGTTGCCCATGAGTGATGTGGTCGGTGGGCCGGCCACTTAATCGTTCACTGGAGATCGCTCGTCGGGCCGGGCGGGGCGGACAGCCGGCGTTCGGGTGCTGTCCGGATCCGGGTACAGACACTGCATGGGGGCGAGTACGGACGTCCGTGACGAGTTCCTGGGAATCGGTAACCCGGCCCCGCCCGTTCAGGACGGTGACCCGGACGTTGCTGACCCGGATTCCTCCGGAAACCGGATGATTCCTACCCACCGGTCCCCGTCGACCACCCTGCAGATGGCGTCGGTCAACGCCGGACGCCCCTGATAGCCGTTCATAACCGTCGGGCCGGCGACCGCGAGTACGCTGCCGTCCCCGTCCTCGAGTCTCGCCGTTTCGATATCCGGGAGTGGTGTGACACTCGGCCCGTCTTCGACCCCCGTCTCGCGAACGTGCGTGATCCCGGCTTCCGGCGTTCCGTAGAGTGTGTCCTCGGGAAGTCCGTCAGTCGGGGCCGTTGGCCGAGCGACGACGCCGACCGAGCACTCGGCCCCCTCGATTCCGGTCCGGCGGAACTCGTCGTACACGTCGGTGGTCAGAAACGTCCGATCGATCGTCCCGGACTCGAGGCGCTTGCACCCGGTCAGGGACTGCTCCGGCGGGAGTGGACGATAAATGCCTCCCGACAGCAACGTCGCGGTCGCGCCGTAGACGAACTCGAGTGGGCGATCGAGCGGGAGGGTCCCGAGGTGGGTCCCGAACCCGCCCGTAGGAAGTTCCGTCCCCGCTTTCGCCCGTGCCGTGAGACACCGGTGGCTGTAGACGATCCCGAGGGGCTCCCCGCCGTGTCGCCCGACGTAGGCGATCAGTGCCCGGTCGTCGTCCCGGCGTGGCGTGACTGTGATGCCCGTCCGGCCCGAGCGGGCGATCCCGTCGTTGTCGAGAAACGATCCGACGTCGACCCCCAACATCGCGTCGGTGCCGGCGGTGACGGCGACCCGAAGACCGGGAACCCGCGTACAGAGCCCCGTTGGGTCGCGGTCGTCGACGACGAGCACGTTCGCGGCGGTTTCCTCGAGGACGTTCCGGACTTCCCGATCGTCGTAGTCTTCGGGAACCGTGACCGGGACGCTGCCGTTCCGGAGGGTACCGTAGACGGTGACGAGGAAGGCCACGGGGTCGTCGAGTCGAACGGCGACCGCGTCGTCCTCGGTGATCTCCCGGTCGCGAAGTCCTTTCGCGAACCTGTCGGTCAGTGTCCAGAGCGTCGCGTAGGTCACCGCCCCGTCCTCGGCTATCTTCGTCGGGCCGTCGGTCGCGATCGCCGTCGCGGTCCGACCCTCTTGGACCGCCGAGTGAACCGCCGTGAGGAGGTTGGTCATCGCCGGGCAGTTACCGCGAACCCTGGTAAGCGTTGAGTATAGTGACACTAACCGTCTTTCAGGAATATTGATACGTAAAACACGTCTCTATCCGGCTCCAACCGACTCCTCTCCGATGCTTTATCGTTCCTGCGGCCTCAGTGGTCGGTATGCGAATCGCAATACTCGGTGGAACTGGCGACATCGGACAGGGACTGGCCCTGCGGTGGGCCTACGACACGGACCACGAGGTCTTGATCGGTTCACGCGATCCCGAACGCGCACGCACGGCCACAGAGGAGTACGAGACCGAACTCGACAGCCACGGCGTCGAACGGAAGATAAACGGCTTCGCAAACGAGATGGCGGCCGACCGGGCGGACGTGGTCGTCCTCGCCGTCCCGCCCTACCACGTCGGTGACACCGTCGAGTCCGTCGCGGGGAAACTCGACGAGGGGACCGTCCTCGTCACGCCCGCTGTCGGCATGAACGGCGACGACGACGGCCTCCACTACCACCCGCCGAAGGCCGGCAGCGTCACGGAACTGGTCGCCGACCGCGCCCCCGATGGCGTCCCCGTCGTCGGCGCGTTCCACAACCTCGCCGCCGACCGCCTGGCGAACCTCGATCTCGAACTCGAGGTCGACACCTTGCTCGTCGGTGACGACGAAGACCCAAAGGAGACCGTTCGATTGCTCGCCGACGGGATCGAGGGGCTGCGTGTCTTAGACGCCGGCCCACTCGCCAACGCGGCGGAAGTCGAGAGCGTGACGCCACTGTTGATCAATATCGCACGCTACAATGGGGACCTCCACGACGTCGGGATCGAGTTCCACTGATCGGCCGACCGAAAAAAACCCCGAGGCACCGAACTCTACGCGCCGGCGGACTCGAGGGCGTCCTCTAAGTCGCCACGCTGGGTGACGCCGACGAACCGTTCGACGACGCCGTCTTCGTTCTCGATGATCAGCGTCGGCAGCGAGCGAACCTGGTACTCGTTTGCGATCTCCTGTCGTTCGTCGACGTTTACCTTCTCGACTTCGAACTCGCCGTCCCAGTCGTCCTCGAGTTCCTCGAGGATCGGGTCCTGGGTCTTACAGGGGCCACACCAGTCCGCGTAGAAGTCCTTGAGCGTAACAGTCATGCCGTTCATCGGTAGTTTTTCGCCAGCGCGCATAAGGGTTTCCCACCGGAGCGGAATCTCCCCTGAAGACTCACTCTCAGTGATGATACCGTGGTTTGACGGATGCGCCGCCGTGGCGAAGGCGACGCGTTCGAGACACTCATCGGCGGATCGAAATCCTCTACCCGAAGCTCGCGTGAGTGACTGACGTGTCCGGACTGGGCCGACTCGTTGGGTACGTCGCCTTGGTGGTGACACCCGCCGTCTTGCTCGCGAACGCGTCTACCGCGTTCGGTCCGGCGGTCGGAACGCTCGGTGTCACCCTCGGCGTCGGCCTCGCCGGAACCGTCGCTGTGGCCGCACAACGGGAGGTCGTGTCGGCGTCCGACCCCCTCGAGGTCGACCGCGCCGCCGCCGTCGACGCCCTCTCGGTCGCCGTCGGGTCCATCCTCACGTACACCCTGAGCGTCCACGCCGGCCTCGGCCCGGTACTGGCCTCGGCGCTCGTGGGCCTGTTCGTCGCCGTCGGGTCCCCCCGGATCGCCGCCCCCGCCTTCTGTGGCTCGTTCGTCGGGATGGCTTCGCCTGCGGTGTTCCCGGGTCCCGGATCCGTCGCCCTTGCCGGCACGATC
>LFFM01002180.1_pt1 | contig 13073 bp, 12 predicted proteins | sample 643131 | NCBI WGS metagenome assembly LFFM01 (sample SAMN03777445, study PRJNA286221) | soda lake metagenome | biome: soda lake; feature: Kulunda steppe; material: water; isolation source: sample Tc-Br brine of Tanatar trona crystallizer | place: Russia: Kulunda steppe | collected 2011-07
CCCTCGGCGTCATAGAATCGGACTCGGACCTCGAGGTACGCGATCTCTCTGTCATCGGTCCGTTCGATGACGCCCTTGACGACAACTGACTCCTCATCGGTTCCCTCGTGTTCACGCACCAGTTCGCTTTCGACGACGCGCGCTCGCGGCTCTAAAATATCCTCGCCCGAGTCGTCGGTACACCCGGCGGTAGCGAGCGCCGGAGCGATCGCGATCGCGGCGAGGAGGCGGCGGCGACGCATCTGTTTCACTCGTCAGGGGCGCAGCAAGATAAAACAACAGTCATCAACGTTCACTCGTGTACGACTCAACCGTGTGCCTTTTTGCGCCCCTCCGCCGAATCCGGCGGTATGCGCAACGCTAAAATCGTCTGTACGATCGGTCCCGCGTCGGACGACCGGGATTCGATCCGTGACCTCGCGGAGGCGGGAATGTCCGTCGTCCGGCTGAACGCCAGCCATGGAACGACGGCACACCGCGAGGAAGTCATCGAACGGGCACGGGCCGTCGACGAGGCCCGTGAGGACCCGCTCGCGGTGATGGTCGACCTGAAGGGGCCCGAAGTCAGGACCGCTGAAATCGAGGATCCGATCTCGATCGCCGAGGGGTCCGAGGTGATCTTCGCCGAGGGCGACGACGCCACGCCCGACCGAGTCGGTCTCACCCACTCGATCGCGGCCGCGGGACCGGGCGACACCGTCCTCCTCGACGACGGCCGGATCGAGTGTCGCGTCGAGCGCGTCGACGGCGAATCCGTCGTCGCGACGGTTCTCTCCGGCGGGAGACTCGGCTCTCGAAAGGGGGTCAACCTCCCCGGCGTCGCCATCGACGTCGACCTCATCACGCCGGAAGACGAGGCCGAACTCGATCTGGCTGCCCGGGCGGAGGCGGACTTCGTGGCGGCCTCTTTCGTGCGCGACGGCGAGGACGTCTACCGAATTGCGGACGCACTCGAGGAGCGCGGCGGCGGGGAAATCCCGATCGTCGCAAAGATCGAGCGGGCCGGCGCGGTCGAGAACCTCGACGGGATCATCGACGCCGCCGACGGTGTGATGGTCGCTCGCGGCGACCTCGGCGTCGAGTGCCCGTTAGAGGGCGTGCCCGTGATTCAAAAGCGTATCATCCGCAAATGCGTCAACGCGGGCGTTCCCGTGATCACGGCGACGGAGATGCTCGACTCGATGGTCCACTCTCGCCGTCCGACCCGGGCAGAGGCCTCCGACGTCGCCAACGCGGTCCTCGACGGCACCGACGCGGTGATGCTATCGGGCGAGACGGCCATCGGTGACGACCCCGTAAACGTCGTCGAGACGATGGACCGGATCGTCAGGGAGGTCGAGTCCAGCGACGAGTACGCCGAGACGCGCGAACAGCGCGTGCCGGCCGCCGCGGAGGGATCGCGGACCGAGGCGCTCGCACGCTCCGCCCGATATCTCGCGCGCGATATCGGAGCATCGACGGTCGTCGCTGTCTCCGAATCCGGCTACACGGCCCGCAAAACCGCGATGTTCCGGCCGGGGGTCCCCGTCGTCGCGACGACACCGAAAAACCGAATCCGACGACAGCTCGCCCTCTCGTGGGGCGTTCGCCCAGTGTTGACCGAGTACGCACACGACATGGAGACGATCCTCGACAGCGCGGTCGACGCTGCACTCGACACGGGCGGGGCGAAGTCGGGTGACACGCTCGTCGTCCTCTCCGGAATGTTAACCGAGTTCAGCGGCACGAACACGACGAACACGCTCAAAGTCCACGTCGCCGCTGAGACGCTCGTGACCGGGAAGGCGGCCGTCGCCGGTCGGATCGCGGCGCCGGTGTACCGGACCGTCGACGGCGATTTGAGTGGGATTCCGAACGGGTCGATCGTCGCGCTCGGCCACGGGTTCGAAGGCGAGTTCTCCGGTGATCTGGACGGTGTGGCCGGGATTATTGACGCCCGTGAGGGGATGACTGGATACCCCGCAGTCGTCGCCCGCGAGCTCGGCGTGCCGATGGTCTCGGGGGCGTCGCTTCCCGAACGCGTCACCGACGGCACCGTGGTGACGCTCGACGGCGAGCGTGGGATCATATACGACGGCGATGTCATCGCGCCGGCACAGCGACGCTGACTGACGCCGGATCGACATCGGTAGTCGGTATCGCCAGCGACACGGTGCACAGGAGCGTCGATGGAGTGCTACCCGCCAGTCCTTTATTATCGAGCCGCCTACAGAGCGTATGAGCAGCGACGACAAAGATGCCGACGGCGACATCCGGAGTCGGGCGAACGAGACCCGAAGCGCTGACGACGGCGACGACGAAAGCCAGTGGCGGTTCGCCGTTGACGACGTCGGGCCGGACGGGGTCACAGAGGACACCCACACGCCCGAATCAGAGCCGATCGAGCCCGGATCGATCAACACCGAACACGCCGTCTTCGTCGTGCTCGGGGTGGCCCTCACCGTGGGCGTCTTTCTGATCGGCTTCTAACGCGACCGACACCAGACACGGTCCGCGGAGGCCCCACCGGCTCGCGGCGGGGGTCGCAGAACAACCGATTCGCACAACAACTTATCACTACGCGGCCGTACCTCCCGACATGGATGTGCTCCTGCAGTCCGGCCTGTTGGCTCCGGACACTCTTCCCCTTCTGTTGTTGACGGCGGGATTGCTCCTCTCGATGGCAGAGGCGATCGCTCCGGGTGCCAACTTCATCGTCGTCGGGATCGCGCTGATCGGAGCGGGACTTGGCGGTCTCCTGCTGGCGTCGCTCGGGATCGCGGGCGCAGGCCTCACGTTGATCATGGCGATGCTCACGCTCGTCTTCGGTGCGGCCGCCTTCTACGGGTACAACGAGTTCGACCTCTACGGCGGGAAGGGTCAACAACAGACGAGCGACAGCGACTCGCTGAAAGGGAAGACCGGCACCGTCATCGAGACGGTGACGACGTCCGGCGGTGAGGTGAAGCTCTCCGGCGGCGGCTTCAACCCGTACTACTCTGCGCGCTCGATCGAGGGAACGATCGAAGAGGGCGAGGAAGTGATGGTCGTCGATCCGGGCGGCGGAAACGTCGTCACGGTGGAGTCGATGGGCTACGTCGAAGACGATATCGACAAAGAGCTTGCGGCGGACCGAGCTCGGAAGGCGGCGGAAGTGAATAAAACGGGGTCAGACGAGACTGATGACGCACAAGAGACCGGTGGTTCGCGAGAGACTGATGACGCACAAGAGACCGGTGATGCGGACGACGCTGATTTCGAGACCGAAACCGAACGGGAGTGAATCGAGATCTGGGTCGGACACCCGTACCGCTCTCCGGAACCGCTCTGACGGGTTAACGGACCGAGTCGAGGAGGAGCCGCTGTTCGGTCCGTTTCACCTCGTGTTGCACGTCTCGGACGGCGTCGATGTTCGCGGAGATCGATGAGACGCCCTCTTCGACGAGGAAATCGACCATCTCCGGCTTCGAGCCGGCCTGTCCGCAGATGCTGGTGTCGACGCCGAGCTCGCGGCACGTCTCGATCGTGTCGCCGATGAGTTTCAACACCGCGGGGTGTAGCTCGTCGAACCGGTCGGCGACGTGCTCGTTGTTGCGGTCGACCGCGAGCGTGTACTGCGTGAGGTCGTTCGTCCCGAAGGAGGCGAAGTCGATCCCGGCCGCAGCCAACTCCGCTATCTGGAGCGCGCTCGCCGGCGTCTCAATCATGACGCCCCATCGGTGCGTCTCGGGATCGATCCCGGCATCGCGCATGTGCCTTTTGATCCCCTCGATCTCGACCGCGTCGTTGACAAGCGGGAACATCACTTCGAGGTTGTTGTATCCCATCTCATAGAGCCGCGCGAACGCGGCGAGCTCTTGGCGGAACGGATCCGGCTTATCGAGGCTGCGTCGGATCCCCCGCCAACCGAGCATCGGATTGTGCTCGTTCGGCTCTCCCTCGCCGCCTTCGAGCTCTCGGAACTCGTCGGTCGGGGCGTCGATGGTCCGAACCCGAACCGGACGCGGGTAGAACTCGTCCGCGACCCGGCGAACCCCTTCGATGAGCTCGTCCTGATACGCGCGAACCCCGTGATCAGTGATGTACCGTTCCGGCGTCTTTCCGAGCGTGAGCACCATATGCTCGATCCGGAGCAGCCCGACGCCGTCGGCGCCGGTCGCCGCGGCGCGTTCGGCCGCCTCCGGAATCGAGACGTTCACTTTCACCTCCGTTGCCGTCATCGGCTTGACGGGCGTCTCCGGACGCGCGGCCTCGACCGGCTCGAACTCCTCTCCCGGCTCGGCATCCTCGTCGACGCCGGCCTGGATGGTTCCCTTGTTGCCGTCGATCGTTACGCCCTGCCCGTCGTCGAGAACTCGCGTCCCGTTTCCGGTGCCGACGACGGCCGGAACACCGAGTTCGCGAGAGATGATCGCCGCGTGGCTCGTCATCCCCCCCTCGTCAGTGACGATTCCCGCGGCGCGTTTCATCGCGGGGACCATGTCCGGCATCGTCATCTCGGTCACGATGATGTCGCCCTCCTGTACCTGATCGAGGTGGTCGAGCTTGTGGATAATCCGCACGGTGCCGGAGACGACGCCCGGACTCGCGCCGAGGCCGTCGACGAGCACGTCCTCGTCGTCCGCACCGCCACGTGTTCCGCCGCCGTTAGCCGCTCCCGTCGGATCCGCGGTGTTTGTACTGCTCTCGCCGCCCTCAGCGTCCCCGTCCGCGCTCTCCTGAATCGTCGTGATCGGGCGGGACTGGAGCATGTATATCTCTCCGTCGTAGATCGCCCACTCGACGTCTTGTGGCGTCCCGTAGTGGTCCTCGACGCGCTCGCCGAGTACGACCAACGCTCCTATCTCTTCGTCCGAGAGGACTCGCGCCTTCCGCCGCTCGTCGTCGACGTCGAGCTGGACGGTTTCGCCCGTCTCGTCGTCTTTCACCATCTCGACTTTCTTGTCGGCGACGGTGACTTTGTCGACCGTTTCGCGCTCGCGGTCGTAGACGTAGTTGTCGGGTGAGACCGTTCCCGAAACGACGGCTTCACCGAGCCCCCACGCGGCTTCGATGGTAATCTGCGGATCGCCGGTCGAGGGATGGCTGGTGAACATCACGCCGGACTTCTCGGCGTCGACCATCCGCTGAACGACCACCGCGATGTCCACGTCGGCGTGTGGGAAGCCACGCTGTTGACGGTAGTAGATCGCCCGCTGGGTGAAAAGCGACGCCCAACACTCTTTCACCCGGCGGAGGAGGTCGGCTTCGCGGACGTTGAGGAACGTCTCCTGTTGGCCCGCAAACGAGGAGTCGGGAAGGTCCTCGGCGGTCGCAGACGAGCGCACGGCGACGAACGCCTCCTCGTTGTCGGTTCCCATCGATCGATATCGGTCGAGGATCTCCTCACGGACCTCGTCGGGGAACGGAGTCCCGAGGATCAACTCCGAAGCGGTCTCTTCGGCCTCGCGGAGCGCGGCGGAATCCTCGGGATCGACGTCGACGGCGGCGAACAGCTCCTCGTCGATTGCTGCCTCCTCGATGAACGCTCGATACGTGCCAGCGGTGACAGTGAAACCCGGCGGTACCGGGAGCCCCGCACCGATGAGTTCACCGAGCGACGCTGCCTTTCCGCCGACGGTCCCGACGTCGTCGGCGTCAACGTCCTCCAGCCAGAGTACTGCCATTCTGTGTCCGGAGGTTCCGCGAGCCAGCGTATGAAGCTTCCGGACGATGAAACGCTGAATAAAAGATTACTCGGGTACGAGTTATCACACCGATCGTTTCCATTCAGTGTTGCCACAGCACTGTCGTTCTCCAGAAAGCAAACGAGGGCCGAAACGCGAGGGGAGGGACGAACCGCTACACGGTCCGTACGTGACCATGTAACCACATTTATCTATACTTAGCTGCTTCGCGATCTACAACCTCTGACACACGTTACGGCTTCTGTAACACTACCGTGATTCCGCCTTGAGACGCTGTCGCTCCGCCGACAAGAGCCGCTCCCAGAGATCGAACAGCGCGCTGTCGAGCCCGTACCGATCGTTGACGCGGTGGACCCACTCGTCGTCGGCGAATAAGAGCCGCTGAAACCGACGCACTTCCGGCGAGAGATGGGCGCGGTCACCGGCGTAGTACGAGAGCGACTCCTCGCGGGTCCGCTCGACAAGGTTGGCTGGCACGTCGATACCGTCTGCGGTCGCGACGTGGACGAACCACTCCAGGTGTAAGAGCGCGTCCGCGAGCACGAACCGGTCGCGGAATCCGGAGACTCCTGCAAGCGCCGGTCGGCCGTCGACGAGTACGTCCTGCGGACGGGAGAATCTCGGTGCCGTCACCGTCACGGCGGCACGCTTCGCAATTTCGGTCGCGACTCGTCGAAGCCGCCACTCTCCGTATCGTACCGGCGCGATCAACCCGAGCTCGTACCACGTCGGGAGCCACTCGCAGTACGGCTCCGAGAACGCGCCATCCGCCAACAGCGTCGTCGCGACCGACCGTGCGGCGGCGGACGACAGCTCGGTCGGAGCGCTCCGAAGCGTCTCGGTCACCCGCTCGCCGTCCAGCGTCGATGCCCCGTCGAAAGCCATCCCTTCGGCGACGTGGCGCGTGTACGCGCGGCTCGCCGCATACCAGTCGGCGAACTCTGTCGGCGCCGTCAGTGTGAGGAGCCTGAGTACAGTGATACGAACGATACGGGCGTGTGGACCAAAACCGCTCGGTTCAGGCTCCGTCATCCCCCGGCATCTCCGGCGCTTCGCTCTCGACACCGTCATCGAGCGCACCGTCGTCACGTGCGTTGTCGTCGACAGCAGTATCCTCAAGCGCCTCATCGAGTCCCCACTCTTCCGCCCGATTTCGGGCCTCGACCTGCGCCTGCTCACGAATTGCTTCGATGCGGTCATCGTTGCCGAGAAACGCCGCGACCGCGTCGGTCTCTTCGCCTTCGTCGTCCAGTCGGTGGTCCGGTGCAGCCTCGCGGACCCGGTCGGCGAGCGCTTGATCGTCGGCGAGCTCGGTCGCCGGCGCGCCCGGCGCGACACGGAGCGTCTCCGCACCATGGGCCGCCTCGAGTGATTCGGCGCCGACCGCGTACAGTTCCACCCGATACGGTCCGGGAACCGCAAGCTCCGCGAGCGCGTCCGGCCCACCGCTGTCGGTCACCGTGTTGTACGCAAGGACGGGAATCCCGTCTGTGAACGTTACAACGCCTTTTGCATCACCGGACAACAACAGGGTCTCTTGCGGAACCAGCGTCGCGTATCCGGTCAGGTTCCGGCTGAGCACCCGTGATAGCGTCGTGCCGATATCAGAGACGACTCGCGAGCGGAGCAGGTTTCCACGCGGTATTCGGAGCTCTGGTGGGTCGCTGGCACCGGTCATGGCGTGTCGGGGACGACCGCGCTCCGAAACCGTTCGGCGACCGCGTCGTTGTCGCCGTCACGCACGTCGAGTCGAGCCGCAGCACGCCGGTAGCAAGCGGCTGGCTCGCTCTCGGGAGCGTGCGCCAGGAGGGGCTCACCGGCGCGTCGTGCCGCCCGAACGACGTCACTGTCGGGGACGTTCGCGAGCACGGGGCCACCGAAGTGGCGGTCGGCCTGTTCGGCCACGTTCGACGCCTCGTCGCGAACTTTGTTGAACAGTACCCCGGCGGTCTCCGTCCCGTACGAACGGGCGTACTCCTGCACTTTGAGCCCGTCCGACAGCGCCGGGATCGTCGGCTCGACGACGATCACGACCCGATCCGCGAGGACGACGGGAAGAATCGCCGACTTCGATCCGAGCGCGGCGGGCGAGTCCAATAAGAGCACATCTGTGTCGCGGGCGAGTTCGGCCACCACATCGCGGAGCCGGGCAGGCTCGGCCGCCTCGAACCCCGCGAGCGACGTGCCGCAGGGAACGACCGAAAGCCCGAACCGGTCGTACGTCGCCGCTTCGACGTCCGTCGCGGTCTCCTCGACGAGCAGGTCGTGGAGGGTGACCGTCGCGTCGTCGAGCCCGGCGTGAAACAGGAGATTCGCCATTCCCGTATCGGCGTCGACGACGGTGACGTCGTGCTCCTCGGCGAGCGCCATCCCGAGCGCGAGCGTGCTCGTCGTCTTCCCCGTCCCGCCCTTGCCGCTGGCGACCGCGAACGCCTCGACCATGCACCGATCTGTCCCGTCGGTGGAATAAAAGCTGTCAATCGTCGTTCCTCACGAGAACGGTGGCGAGACGCCGACCGAGGCGACGGGACAGCGTTTTGTCCGTCGCCGTCGATTATCGGCTATGACTACCGTCATCACTGCGGAGACGTTCCGCGACATGCTCGACGAGCGACGGCGGGGCGAGCGATCCTTTGCCATCGTCGATACCCGACCCCAGGAGAGCTTCGACGGCTGGCGGATCGCTGACTCGATCCACTACTTCTACAAACCGTTCCACGAGTTCGACCTCGAGGATTTCGAGGCAGAGACAGGGCTCAGCCCGGGGGACGCAGTCGTCACTGCCTGTGCGAAGGGGAAAGCGTCGCTCGATTTCGCCGAGGAGCTCGAGGCGGCGGGATACGACGAGGTAACCGTCGTCGACGACGGGATGCGCGGCTGGTCTGGTGTGTACGACCGAACGACGGTTCCGCTTCCGGACGCCGGTGACGACCCTCTTGAGATCGTCCAACTCCAGCGGCGGGCGAAGGGATGTCTCGGCTACCTCGTCGTCGGGGGATCGGCAGCGGACCCGGAAGCCGACCGAGACGGCGGCTCCGACCGCGTCGCCATCGCTGGTTCCGATGGCTCCGACCGCATCGCCATCGCTGAGTCCGATGGCTCCGACCGCGTCGCCATCGCTATTGACGTTTCGCGGCACAAAACCGAATGGCGTGAGGCGGCCGCCGACCACGGCGCGTCGATCGCGGCGGTCCTCGACACGCACGTCCACGCCGACCACCTCTCGGGCGGTCGAGCGCTCGCTGACGAGCTCGACGTCCCCTACTACCTGCCGGCGGCCGCAGCCGAGCGCGACGTGAGCTACGAGTTCGAACCCCTCGCGCGAAACGAGACGCTGGACGTCGGCGGAGTCGACGTGAAGGCGCTCGCGACGCCGGGCCACACCGACGACATGGCCAGCTACCTCGTCGGACGGTCGGCCGTGCTCACCGGCGACACGCTGTTCATCGATAGCGTTGGACGAACCGAACTGCAGTTCGCGGCGGGTGCGGAGGACGACGAGGACGCGGAAGGGAACGCCGAATCCGCTGGCGCAGCGACCGGCGCCGACCGGCTGTACGACTCGCTTCACGGCACGCTACTCGCGGAGCCGGACGACGTGGTCGTCTGCCCGGGTCACTTTGCGGTCGCGAACGACGGAACGACCGGCGACGTGGTCCCCGGTGAGCCCGTGAGGACCACGGTCGGTGCGGCCAGACGAAGCATCGACGTGCTCGCCGCTGACCGCGAGCGGTTTATCGAGCGGATCACGGCGACGCTCCCGGAGAAACCCCCGAACTACGAGGCGGTTATCGCTGCGAACCGCGGCGTGGAGTCCCCGCCGGACGAGGTGTCCGCGATAGAACTGGAGCTCGGGCCGAACCGCTGTGCGGCTGAGGCGGGGGCAGAGTCGACTGCAGACGACTGACCGTTCCGCTTTCTCACGCTACTCGGATCCCGATCGATTCGCGATCCGCCTCGCTAGCTCCCGCGCGGCGGCGACGTGGTCGTCGGCCTCGCGGTCTCCGGTCCGGTCGATCCCGGCGAGCAGCGTCTCGATCTCTGCCGCGCGGTCGCTCACGACCGCCTCCTCGAGGCCGCCGGCCGCGATGTCGGCGGCGAGCGCCTGCGCCTCGCCCAGCCGCCAGCCCGCTTCGCGCTCTACCGGTCGCTCTTCGGTAGCTGCGAGGTGCTCGTGTAACGCCGTGGCGGGGTCGAAGTCGGGGTCGGTCACTCGTCGTGGATGAATACGAGCCGCTTCGACTCGGTGTTACACAGACAGAGGTTAATGCCGTCGCGGGTCGCGCCGATCTGCTGCCAGCCGTGGTCGCTGACGAACAGCGTCTGGAACACGCCGCGGTCGCAGTCCGGGTTCGGACAGCCGACACCGGCCGCGTTCTTATAAACGGTCGTCCCGCCGCCGGAGCTCTGTCGCACCAGTCCGTCACGCAGCGAGCGAAACTCCGCTGCAGACATCGGTCCGTCCGTGTCTTCGTCTCCCATACAAGCGTGTTCACAGCCCACCGTCTAAAAACCGCCTGCCGGTGGCAACCGGCGGACGGCACAGTCGACTGCCCGCGTCAGTCCGTCCGTCGCTCGTCGCCCTACACCGCGTCAGTCCGTTCCTCGCTTCACGGCACCCGCGTACGCGTCTGCGAGTCGCGTCGGCTCCGGGAGCTTGTACCCCGCACACAGCGCTGCGACGAGTTCGACGGTCGTCGCCGCAGAGAGCCGGTGGCCCGGGCTCACGTACAGGGGGTTCACCCGTCGGCTGTTCGGGTACTGCCGCGATTGGAACGCGTGGCCGATGACGGTCCCCGGATCGGCCGTCTCCACCGAGTCGTCCGCGCGGATCGGCGTCCGCCATCCCTCGGAGCGCTCCTCGGTCGACGCTTCGGGCGTCCCGCAGAGCAGACGCTTTGCGACGCCGAGACTCGGCACGTCACGGAGCACGCCGACGTGCGTCGCGATGCCGGCCTCACGGAAGTGGATCCGGCCGGAGCCGTCACAGACGAGGAGATCCGGCTCCGCGTCGAGCGCGTCGAGCGCCGCGAGCAGCGGCTCGCCCTCACGGAACGCGAGCAGTCCCGGAACGTACGGAATCGACAGCGGCGTCGTCGCGCTCGCGTACTCGATCACCGTCCCGTCGCAGATTGCGACCGCGGCGGATATCGCCTCATCTCTGCCGTCATCCGGGGTTATAAACGCCTGATCGATACCGACGACGACCGGCATTTCGGCGTCGTCCGCATCCGGTCGAGCAGGCGGAAGCCCGTCCGTGAGGTCGGTGGGCTCATCGATCGCGACTGCGGCGGGATCGACGTCGTGGTCGTCTAAAAACGTCGCCGTCGCCGCCAGCTCGCGCTGAAGCGACTCCATCTCCGATCGAGAGAGCGACGGGTCGGGGCGAAACCGCGACGGCTTCGATACCGAGGGCATTCAGAACCGTCCGCCGGGGCCGCCGGGCCCTCGTGGGCCGCGTGGCCCGCCCATCTGGACGCCACCCATGCCGCCGGCCGAGCGCGCGAGTCCCTCGTTGCGTTTGCCGAACGCGAGTCCGATCGCGAAGCCGATCAGGTGTGCGAGGTGCGCGATACCGCCGACGCCGCCGGTTCCCGTCGAGACGACGAGGAACACTGAGATGAGCGCGATCCCCCACGTGAGGTACTTGATCTTCATCGGGATCACGAAGAACAGAAGGATCTCCATGTTCGGCCGCCAGACGGTGAGGACGCCCAAGATCGCGAAGCCGGCGCCGGACGCGCCGAGGACGCCCGTGGTCGGCGCGTTCGTCGCGATCGCAAAGAGGACGTGGCCGAGGCCGGCGAGCATCCCCGCGCCGAAGAAGAATCCGAGGAATCGCTTCGACCCGACCGCGCGCTCGACGAGCGGGCCGAAAAAGAAGATCACGATGCTGTTGCCGACGATGTGGAACAGACTGAGCCGCGAGTGTGAGAAGACGGAGGTCACCCACGTCCAGACGTTGCCGAGCGCGTCCGAGCGCAGGACGAACACTTGACTGTGGGCGGCCTCACCGAAGAAGATGGTAACCGCCCACTGGGCGGCGAAGGTGAGCCACATCGCCCCGAGGAGGGCGTACGTCGCGTTTCCGCGGAAGTAGCTCACGATTCCACCGGTGCTTGCCTCGCGCTCGACGCGCTGTTTGACGCGGCTCGTGACGCCGGCCGAGCTTCCGGTCCCGCCTCCCGATCCGCCGCCTTCGATCGATCCGTCGAACTCGCTGTCGAAGACGCCGCCCGGGTCGTTCCACGCTGCGAGGCCCGGACAGTCGTGGTTCTCGGGGAGGCGATGCTCGGGACAGAACGTTTTGCCGCACCGGTTACACTGGTACGGGAGATTCTCGTACTCCCCACACACGTCGCACGTCGCCATTACCGCTCCTTATGGGGGCGTTCGTAAAGCGGTTTGGCTCTCGGATCGATCTGGCTGCCGGGGCCGTTTCGACGTTCGTGTCGGCCTCCGACCCGCCGCTGCTTATAAGCGTTCGACTCGATACCCCGGTATGAACGGAGACGCCATCGTCGTCGGCGGCGGACTCGCGGGGCTGGTCGCGGCGACTCGGCTCGCAGAGGGGGGTGCGGACGTGACGCTGTTCGAACGGCGACCCGACGTCGGCGGACGCGTGCGGAGTGAGACGGTCGACGGATTCACCCTTGATCGCGGCTTTCAGGTCTTGTTTACGAGCTACCCGGCAGTCGCACGCGAACTGGGCCCCGACGGGATCGACGCCCTCGATCTCCGGCGGTTCGCGCCGGGGGCGACGATCTGCCGGCCCGGATCGCGGTCGGTCCTCTCGGATCCGCTTCGAGATCCGATGAAGGCGGTCGAATCGGCGCTCAACGCCGAGATTTCTTTTTCTGACAAGCTCCGTACCCTGGCGCTTCGATACGATCTCTCGAAGCGAGACAAGCGCGACGACGAGGCGTTCTTCAGCGGCCCCGACGCCTCGATCCGCGAGTATCTCCACGATTGGGGGTTCGCCGAGGAGTACATCGCGAACTTCGTCGAGCCGTTCTACGGCGGGATCACCCTCGATAGAACGCTGTCGACGTCGAAACAACCCTTCGAGTACACGTTTCGGGCGATGAGCCGCGGCGCGATCGGCGTCCCGGCGGACGGAATGCGTGCGCTCCCCGAATCGCTCGCGGAGCGCGCTCGCGAAGCCGGCGTCGACATCGAGACCGGGGAGGCGGTCGAGTCGGTCCGGATCGCCGGAGGGGGTCGAATCCCGTTTCGAACGGGTGGCGAGGACGCCCACGGCGCCACCGTCGAACTCGCGGACGGCTCTACCTTGGAGACCGATGCGGTCGTCGTCGCGGCGTCACCCCCGGAAGCCCGCCGGCTGACAGGCGTCGAGTCGATTCCGACCGAGGGTGTTCCGAACGTCACCGGCTGGTACACCCTCCC
>LFFM01002183.1_pt1 | contig 13060 bp, 10 predicted proteins | sample 643131 | NCBI WGS metagenome assembly LFFM01 (sample SAMN03777445, study PRJNA286221) | soda lake metagenome | biome: soda lake; feature: Kulunda steppe; material: water; isolation source: sample Tc-Br brine of Tanatar trona crystallizer | place: Russia: Kulunda steppe | collected 2011-07
CTGGTCGTCCTCTGTCTGGTCGTCCTCTGTCTGGTCGTCCTCTGTCTGGTCGTCCTCTGTCTGGTCGTCCTCTGTCTGGTCGTCCTCTGTCTGGTCGTCCTCTGTCTGGTCGTCCTCTGTCTGGTCGTCCTCTGTCTGATCGTCCTCTGACTGGTCGTCCTCTGACTGGTCGTCCTCTAACTGGTCGGAACGATCAACTGTCTCTTCAGCTATCGATTCATCTGCGTTGTCTTCGGGAGATTCTTCGACTTCGTCTCGGTCTTCTCCATCCTGATCTGTCCCCCCTTCGACGGAATCGCTGACATCCGTCTCAATCTCCGAATTCGAAGCGTTTTCAGGTCCCTCATCAATTGTGACGTTCCCTGTTGTAAAGGTTACTTCCACATTGCCACTATCCGTGAACGACGCATACGTCACCATTCCCCCCGAAATCGAAGCGATCAAGAACGTCGCCGAAAGAACAACCGCCACCATTTTCGAGGACGTGCAGTTACTCATGGACTTCCTCCGTCACCGTAGAACCGTTAGTACGATCTCGATCGATACTTCCTCGATCTTCCTTCGTCCCCGAGTCTTGGGTGCTATCGAGCGATCCATTCATGCCAGCTTTGAGATCCCCATTCTCCGTTTCTCCGTCATTGATCTGCTCGAACGTCTCGTCTTCTGGTTCCGTTTCCGGATAGAATTCGTACACCACACTGTCTCGACACAGATAGTATCCGTTCGTCTCCGAATCAGCAATGATCCACTCGTCCTCGGAAGCAGCCATCGACACCAGCGCTTCGAGGGAATCGACAGTTACCTGAGACAACTCTGTACGATCCGTTTTGAGCGACCCATTAACGATATGTCGGGTACTCGTTCCATCGTCCGATCCGTTGCTCACGTGGAGATCGTGGGTGATGTCTCCGACAGTATCTTTTGAATCGTCGGAGGAACCATTTCCTGCAATATAGTACATTCCTCCGACGAGAAACATGCCGATACACGAGGCGAAAGCGACGGCGAACGACCACGCTTCCTGGATGTGATATGCGACCCAACTTGCATAGGCTGCAGTCCCGATTAGTATCCCGAGAGAGAGCCGCAGATCCGACCTCGTGAGTTCAATCGTGCCATCGGACGAATCGGTGTTTGATTCCATTTTTTCGGAATCCGCCGATTCGGCAGTGGTACTGGAAGTAGAACCCTCCCCCTGCGTTGGAGTCGAGTTAGATCCGCGAAACATCGACCGAACTTCGAGAGCGACCAACAATAGGAGTGGAATGACGACCAGCATAACGAACCCGAGGGGAGTATTCACGAATTCGATGACGTATCCGATAAACGGAATCGTGAATATAACCACTCCGAGAAGCTGTGACGCCGGGACGGGAGATGCGTCCGGTTGATCGTTTGCGTCACCCTGAGTTACGAATGCGAGTTCACCGTCCTGTTCAGTGATCTCAACGACGCGATGTGTCGTCGGCGTCTCCGCACCGCTTCGGAGGTAGGTGATCACATCGCCTTCCTCGATAGATTCCGGAGTTGCACCGTCAACGATAACGACATCGCCGGTATTGATCGAAGGCTCCATACTTCCAGACAACACTACGTAGCTCCCCTCGGCTCCGACTACTCCAGGTACCGCATAGACGACGAACGGAACGACGATCAGAATCAGTACGAAGAGGCCGATCCAGTGGAGCGTCTGTCGGCTATTTGGGAGTGTTATCGACATCGTTGATCAGCACCTCCGTTAGAGACAAGCAGTCCTCCGAATTGCACGACATATGATACTACCGTTCGAGATCGTACATCACGTCGATCTGTCTTTGCTGTATTCAGTTCCATGGGCTCTCCGGACGGCTGTCATAATGTCTGCACTGTACTGCAGCGAACTCCAAGGAAAGAGAAACCGATTCGTTTGAGACGTGTACTGGTGGATCCGAGTCATACTCCCACTCGATCTCGAGACATCCCGGATCACAACCGACGCAGCTTTCTCCGAGTTTCAACCCCTCCTCGTAGCGATCGATGAGATTCGAGAGATCACCCTCGAATCGCTTTTTCGCTGTGTCACCACAGTCGGGACGTTCAAGAAACCGAACATCGAGATATTTTTCGAGTTCCCCTTCGGAGCCTCCATCCATCGTAGGGCGTGCCCAGATCCATCCGGGAGTATCACACAGACGATATCCCGTTCTGACCGTTCCTGAGTCCCCAGGTTCGAGTGTCGGGAGATCAACTGTAACTGTCGAAATATCTTGGAATTCGAACTCCTCACTGTCGTCAGTTACCGCGGCCAATTCAAGAGAAAACGAGCCAGCTTGAACCGGATTCGCTGAGAAAACCTCCATATCGGAGAAGTACGCTCCAGTAGCAGCTCCCGCTCCAGCGCCGAGAACACCAGCACCGGCGGTTGCCTGCAGTAACTGTCGGCGCGTATAGCCGTCGTTATCTTCGAACATGCATTATATCTCAGATCGATCTCTTCCGGACAAGCCGTCGTAGATCCGCGTCGGTACAAGCCGACAGATTCGAACGGATGATCCGTCTGGTGTGCCCGATACTCTACTCAACTGCATTCGGATATACCGTTAGCAGGAGTCCCATTTGTGTATGAAGTTGCTGTAATGCTCCAATGGAACCCTGTAAACCGACGTCAATACGAAATCAGCCACTAACCTCGGTGTGAATCGGCTAGTAACGTCACGAACGGTCACGGCTTCCGACCGGTGTTCGAGAGAATGCGTACGATCGATGTCATACCCGTATCATATGAAAAGATAACCCACGGCACTCAGGGAAAGTAACTGACTACCGAATGATATCAGAATCTAACACTTGCTAGCATCGAACCTGAGATCGAATTCGACCATATCGCCCTGGACCGCGTTGATATTGGCTTGATTCGGCGGGAACGACCAGCCGAAGGTGATCGTTATCGTGTCGTCGACGCCGAGACAGCCCGTTCCGGGGACGTTCGGAAGCGAATCGAGTACGATACCGTCGTTAAGCGCGTCACCGACATCTTCGAGCGTTCCGACTGCTCCGGGATGGACGAGACGCTCGCCCAGATCACGCACGGCATTATGGGCACCCAATGCCGAGAGACCAAACAAGCCGGTATCGTACCACACCGCGGCATCGATAAATTCCTGTATTCCCGGCGATCGAAGATCATCCGTTAGCGAAAACGTCAGTTCAGGTTCGATAGAGACGTCTTGGGGATCATCGACCGCTTCGGCATCGATCCGAAGACGAACGCTGAGCGATCCTGAATCACCCGGGAGCACGTTTCCAAGCGAGATCACCGGGCCGGACGGGGAGACAGTCGTGGTGCCTGCGGTCGTACCCGTCAGCGTCGCGCCGTTGTACGTTTCCCGCCAGTCGAGAACGAGACCGTCGATCTCGCCCGTCTGAAGTTGCATCGTGTTCGGGTAGGCGCGGCTCCGTTCGGCCAGACTCGCCAGCCCGACAAGCGAGGCGGCACCGCTACCAATAACCCCGGCGAGCAATTGTCGGCGTGAGATGGAATCGAGGTTCATGAGGCCTTCACGTGTTAGAAGCCCACCGCCGGAATCGAACCGGCATCGCACACCAGCGTGGGTCGAATTCGCGAGATACCTGAATCCAACCGATCAGGTCCCGTTCGCTGGACCGCTCGGCTCGTCGTTGTGGCGGCACTGCTCGGTGTAGAACGACAGGTCGAAGGAGACACTATCGCCCTGTACTTCGTTTCCGACCGACGGCGGGAGGCACCACTCGAAGGCGATGAATTCCGTGTTCGATGGCTGGAAACACTCCTCTCCGTTCTCTTCCTCTTCGTCGACGTCACAGTAATAAAACCGGAAGTTGCTGATCTGGTGGAACTCCCGATTCCGGTTTCGGTCATTTTCGGGTGCGAACGCGGCCCCCTCAGTCGGACACCCTTCGTACGCCGTCACAGGCCCCTCGCCCGGCGGATCCCCGGGCGTCGGCGGTCCACCGCGAACACGAACTTGACAGATACCGGTACCAGTCGCGCTCTTCCAATCGAATCCCACCGGTTCGCCACTCTCGAAGTACACCTCCGTAATCTCGATTGTGATATCCTCGCCGTTGACGGTGTACTCAAACGTATCGCCGGCGCTGAGGTTCTTGATTTCGTCTTCGTCGTCCTCCTTCGGAAGGGGAACGCATACATCACCCTCCCCCGCCTCGACAGCCTCGTCTTCATCCTCGTCGGGGGCCACGTCCGGTTCGAAAGCGAGCATCTGTCCGGACGATAGCTCGTCCAGGACACTCCGAAGCGATCCCTGAACGATTACCGGCTCGCCGGGGTCGTAAACGTTGTCGCCGTCGAGATCGTACCACGCCTTGGCGATGATCTCGTCGACGAGATGAGCGGTGTCGCTCTCCTCGTGGTCGCCATAGGATTTCTCACCCAGCTCGCCGCTGAGCCAGACGTAGCCGGGGTTGTCACACAGTTTGATACCGAAGGTGACCTCACCACAATCACCGGGCTTGACGTCGTCGAGTTCGATAAGCGCGTTATCGTTCGGGTCGAACGACGGTTCATCGAAGGTGTCGATCTCATCGCAAGTGAACTCGAGGTTCCGTCCTGCTTTTGCAGCCTCCTCGGGATCATGGTAGTCGTCGGGATCGACGTAGTCGTGGACGCCGTCCTCGCCGCGATCGAACGACTGGATGCCGTCCCCGTTGTGGTCCGGGTACGCGTTCACGAATGGCCGTTCCGCATCGCCGTAGTCCCCGGGGCGCTGTTCCTGTGACGCGCCATAGTACAACTGCTGCCAAGTGGCACTCAGCTGTAGTTCTCCCGCCGTTAGACTGTTCCCCTCGAAAGATTCCTCGTCGCTGAAATACGCGCTCGTACCGAGGCCGGCGCCAGCACTGGCGACACCGATGCCACCGATTCCAGCGAGGGCATTCCGTCGTGTCAATTCGAGTTTGTTGTCGTCTATCATCTCTGGTCATCCCCCCAAGGGGGAAACCCACCGGCGGAGTCGAACCGCCGTACACCGTGCGGGCGAAGGCCGGAAGCCAAGGTATCCGCGATCAGTCACCCGCCGTCGGCGGTCCGGTCGGATTATCGTTGTGGCGGCACTGTTCGGTGTAGAACGACAGATCGAACGTCAGAGAGTCACCCTGCGCGTCGTTGACATCGTCCTGCCCGATCGGGAACTCCCACTCGAACCCGAGACAGATCAGCTCCTCGGCCGGGAAACAGCCGTGCTCGTTGATCAACGGGGTCGTGTGCAGTTCGATGCCGTCGCTGTTGAGAGCGCTGAGCACCTCACGCATCGTTCCCTCGGCAATGATCGGTTCACCGAGGAAGCCGGCACCCTTCTTCGCGAAGAGTTCGGCTGCTGCATCCGGCTCTTGAAGATCGAACCAGAAGCTGAGATCGCCGCCGAAGTCACCCGGATCGTTGTCAGCCAGCGTCCCGTTGCCATTGTACATCTGCCAAGCAGTGTCCGTCGCGTCACCGACGTTAATTCCCGATCCTGCCGGGCCGGCCATCGTCTGTTGAGTGAAGATGGAACCGTCGTCCTCGCCGGCCGTGTCTCCGAGTACGCAGATGGACGTCTCTCCACCCGATCGTGCCTCGTCGGCAGCGCGCAGTGCACCCTCGAAATCGCTTTTCGAGATCTTTCCGGGGCGCCAGGGCGTCCCGTCGGTGACGAGGACGTTCTGGCGGTTGTCGGTTACGCCGTGATCGTCCAGTATCGACTCGGCCTCGTCGACACCCTCCTCGAGCGCCGTACCCGTGTCGATACCGCTGGCGTCGCCATCCGGTTCGGTTGGTCCGTCTGTTAGATCGGCCACCTGATTCCGGAGTTCACGGAGATCGCCTCCAGGAGCGATCAGGGCCTCGAGATCCGCGATCGAACCATCTGTGAAGTCGACGGTTTTGATGTTCGGACCGTTGTCGTGGTATCCGTTGAAGAACACGAGACCGACGTTGACGTCACAGCCGCCCTCTTCGGTTTCCTCCTCCTCTTCAAGTTTCTCGATCGTCTCCGAAACGAACTCGAAGAGTGCTTTCTCAACCATGTCAATGGTCGTCGTCTCCTGGTACTCGTTGATTCCATCGCCATCGATGTCGATCGGATCGTTCGAAACGACGCCACCATACCGCTCGTAAAACATCGACCCTGACATGTCGATCGTCATCATCAGATCGGTGTCGACACAGCCGTCCCGGACGTTGTCACAGTCGTCATCGTACCAGACGCGGGCGCGGAGGAAGTCGAGGAGATGCTCCTCGCCCTTGTCCGGGACGTTTTCCTCCTCGGTGAGCTCCGACTGCATCCACAGGTATCCGGGGTTGTCACAGAGCGTGAGTCCGAACGTGACCTCCCCTTTGTCGCCCGGCTTGACGTCATCCAGATCGATTACAGGGGTTGGCGCCTCGCCGATCGCATCGAACTCGTCGCACGAGATCGAAATGTTCCGCCCTTCGGCTGGATCGTCGCTCGGATCCTTGACGTAGCTGTCGCCGTTCCACGACTGGATCCCGTTTTCGTCGTCATCCGGGTGCGCGCTCACCCATGGCTTACCGGCGCTCCCGTACGGCTCGTAGTGATCGCTGTTCTCGTCAGGTCCGTAGTAGATCTGTTGCCAACTACCGTGGAGCTGGAGCTCCCCGGCAGTGAGACTGTTCCCCTCGAACGATTCCTCGTCGCTGAAGTAGGCACTCGTACCGAGGCCAGCGCCGGCGCTGGCGACACCGATGCCGCCGATCCCGGCGAGGGCCTTCCGCCGTGTCAGTTCGAGTCCGTTGTTCTCGTCCGTCATTTCTGGTCATCCCCCCAAGGGGGAAACCCACCGGCGGAGTCGAACCGCCGTGCTCCAAGTGGGTTAAGTTCTTATCGAATCAGACGTCCACGCGGAACGCGATACCTTCATCACTGGGCTCGTTGCCGCTGTCCCAGGACATCTCGACCATACCGGTAACCTCGTCACCCTCCTGGAGGGTCGCCCCCTCAAGGATGATGTGGGCCGTATCGTCGGCAGTCGTCACGGAGTCAGGACCCGACGGAATCGACCCGTTGAGTCTGACGTCCTGTACGTCGATGTCGGCATCTGCGGATGACGCTTTCGCGGTCACACCGATGCCGTCGGCAATTGGAATCGGGGCATCCTCGACGTAGACCTCGGTCCCGTCGACGTTCCATTTCGCGTCGCCACCGTCGATCATGAGCGTGAACGGGACGGCATCGCCGTTTTGCCAGGTGTAGTTGTCGTCGCCGGAGTGGACCGGGGTATCGTCGGGCAGTCGAATATCCAGCTCGCGAGTACCGGGACCGCCACCGACACCGTATCTCCCACGGGCGTGCCAACTGGGGTCGGCCAGTTCCTCCTCGCCCTTCGCGAAGCCTTCGCCATCCCGGCTGGTGACGCAGGGGTTGGTCAGGCCGTCGTTGTGACGGGCCTGCTCGGCGTAGAAGCTGAGGTCGAACTCCATCGAGGCCGCCTGGGCGTCGTTGTTGTCCATATCCGGATCCGCTTGCGTCGAGCGGATCGGGAACTCCCACTCGATGCAGAGAGCCTGCTCCTGATAGTCGTCGGACTCTTCGGAGCCGTCGTACTCCATCCGGTCGCTGATGGAAACGCTCGCATCGCCGTTCGAGTCGAGCGGGACACCGTTCCGGAGCGCCAGAAGGACATCGCGGAACGACCCCTCTCTGATGATGTCGCCCGGAGTCTCGTCTTTTTTATTGAAGTACCGAAGCGTCGCGGTGAGGTGATCGGCGAGATGGCCGCCACCGTTTCCAGCGGTTTCGCCGGTGAGCAGACCACACGCCCACAGGTAGGCGGGGTTGTCGACGATGGAGAAGCAGAACTTCAGTTTGCCGCTATCGCCCGGTTTGACGTCGTCGAGTTCGTAGCTGATTTCCGCAGGATCATGCCCACCGTCGTATGATCCGTTGATAACCTCCGTCTCTGAGCTGGCCAACATCCCATCGTAACTCCCTTGATCAGCCGAAAAGTGGGACTCCACGAACAGATCGAGTTCGCCTGCAGTGAGACTGTTATTGTCGAATACCTCCTCATCGCTAAAGTACGCGCTTGTTCCCATCCCGGCACCCGCAGAGGCCGCGCCCACGGTTCCGAGACCGATCAATGCTTTCCGTCGTGACAGCTCGAATGTTCGGTCTGACATAGTCGTATCAACCCGATCGGATGTACCGACCGAGCGTACTCTACCCACCAACAGCCACCCCCTTAGCCAATCACACCAATGCTATAGAAACGGCTGATTTGGAGCTTCAAGCGCTTGATTTGAGGAACTAATGGGTCGTTCGTTTGCTGTAATAACTGGCTAACGAGACCTCCCAAACGGGAACAGTTTTTCCACCGACGCTACGGACGTGTCAAAATCAGTCCCCGACTGCGCAGGGGTTCGAATACACTCGATTGTTCGAACGCGTCAGCGAAGCATACAAATCAAGCGTAGCGGGTTGCTACGTTCGCGTCTACCGAGAAGTGATGTGATTCATCAGCGCTCTCCTGAGCGAATCCGAGACGAAAAACGCAACAGGGTTCGATTGTTCCGTTTTAGCGAAATTCGGTATTGATTCCGTCCGGATACAGGTTCCGATTACTTACCTACCGACAGTATGTACGACCTATCGTCACTTGGCCCGTGTCCACGGGCGAGATTCACACAATGGCGATCACGAACCGATACGGAGGGCTTCCCGAAACGCAGATTCACGACTTGCTGCGCAACGAGCGACGCCGACAGGTGATCAAACACCTGCAGGGAACCGTCGGCTCAACGACGCTTCGGGATCTCGCTGAAACGATCGCCGAGCGCGAATGTGGCCAGTCTCCACCACCGAAGAACGTCCGTGACAGCGTATACAACTCGCTTCATCAAACACACCTCCCGAAGCTCGATCGAAACGGTATCGTCGAGTACGACGCAAACCGAAAGACGGTCCAATTCACCGAAAACGCCCGTTCGGTCGAAGTCTATATGGGGATCGTCACTGCCTACGGATTTACCTGGAGTGAGTTCTATCGACTGTTCGGGACGGGAGCGCTGCTGGTGTTACTCGGAGCGCACGTCGGTGCTCCGCTAATCTCTACGATCGACCCAATTCTCCTGATAACTCTCTTCCTCGCAGGGTATGCGATTTCGATCGGCTATCAGATGTGGACTCAACGGTGGATGTATCTCAACGCGCTGTTTGGATGAAGATGTATACGAAGGCTCAGTCGCTCTCCAGAGCGCCCGGTGAGAGGTCGGCCTCGAATAAGCGACTTCCGCAGGCATCACAGCTCGACGCGAGCACTTTGCGTTCACGACAACACGATTCGACGATCTCTTGATCCATCTCGATCGTTCCACCACACGATGGACAACTATCGAGCCACAGCCGTAGGCTCCCGGCGAGCTCGGTCCGTTCATGGAAACTCAATTCGAACCATCCTGTGTAGCGTTCTCGGAGTTCCGCAGCCGCAGCGATATCCGCAAGATACGCCGCACGAGACGGCCACTGAGCAAACTGGACATCATCGACGGAAGCTACAAATCGATCGTGACGACGTTCGAGCGTAACGTCTCTTTGATCGACGGACGCAAGCTCTTTCCCTTCGAGTAGAAACTCGATACCGAGAGTGTCTCCGGAACGTGAGGCCATCCGGGAGTCCCACGCGGTCTCGAAAGAAGGTGTGAGACATAGATCGTCCCGATCGGAACACACTTCGAGCGCACCAGCATCTAAGAGGTTTGCTTCTACATCGACATTTCCGTCTTCGTCTCGGTTCGGTTCGGAAGCTTTTCCGAACAGCCGCAGAACCCAGAGAGGGAGATATCGTTTCGTAATCGTCGGCGTGCCCGGAACCAAGTATCCACGGAGATACACGATCGAAATGCATCCTGAAAGGAGGACGATCCCGATCGAAAGGGAAACCGGTATCGAATACCCAACGACAACGGCCCACGCACTCGTAACCCCAGCCGCGATCAGGGCGAATATGAGGTTAATTACAGTACACAGAGGACATCGGTTTTCCCCTATATACTCCGGTTGACGAAATCTATCTACGGAGTGTTTTAGTGACATATGAATACTCGACGAATCCGTTTTATTCGCCCTTCAGATTAAGTAATGAGCCCTTGAACGTCGGTAAACGGTACTCGATCGACCGAGCTTCAACCGAAACCAGCGTTCAATATAGGCATTCTTCCACGTTCTGCGGCGAGTTTGTAGAGTTTTAAATTACCGATAAACGTCATAAACAGCGATAGTATCGTTTTGGAACATCGATTGGCGAAAGATTACCACCGTCCTAACCATCGTTCCACCTTCTCGAAGGAGATTCCTACTTCCAAGTAGTCAAATGATAACTATTGGTTGGTACCTTCTATCCAGTTTCAGGGGGAGATAGCTATGGTATACTCTCTAGGTGGAGGCTCGTATGGGAAGTAAGTTAGAATTATCCGAAAAGAACGTCGGATCCAAATCGACTGCGGAATCGACTAACCCGGACATTACCATTCCATCCGATGAGCGTGAAGCCATAGAATCGGTCGATCGCGAACAGATTTTCGAGATACTCAGCAACGAACGTCGCCGGCTAGTTATTCGATACCTTCGACGACACCGTGAAGCGGGCATCATCGGATTCAGAGATCTCGTTGATCAGGTTACAGCATGGGAGTGTAACAAATCCAGAGAAGAACTGTGTTCGGGCGACCGAAAGCGAGTGTACACAGCTCTACGACAGACACACTTGCCGAAGTTGGATCGATCCGGAGTCATCGAATTCGACCGACAACGAGGCGTTCTGCGACCGACCGAGCACGTCGAGGAAGTTCTGTTATATATGGAATTTGTTCCCGAGCGCGAGAGATTCTGGAATCGTCTATATCTGCTATCAGCGGGCGTTGGAGGACTGTGTATTCTCCTTATCTGGGCAGGTATCGTTCCGTTCTGGAACATACCCCAAATCGCCGTCGCAGCCGGTATCGTTACCGTGTTTAGTGTACTCTCTCTTACACAGATGTACCAACACCGTCGCAAGATACGATCCGACGAACTGAAATGGAATTGAACGCGGTAACACGAAACGTATTGGCCATGCTGAATCCCGTGGGGACGCTGTTTTGTATCCCGATTTGATACAGTCGTGTTCGAGCGAGCGGAGACCGTCGATCTGTGTTTCGGTCGTATACACCTAGCTTTTGAGATATTCGACAATCGTCTCACCGCCGACTTCGAGACCGCCCGCTTGTGCGACATCTGCTGATCCGCCACCACCCCCACCGAACTCTTCGGTCAGTTCGTCGACGATCTCACCAGCATCGATCGGGCCGGAACCGATCGCGAGTTGCCCGGTGGGTGTTATAAGCACCAACACGTCATTTTCATCCGGGCGATCCCGCACCGCCTCCGAGAGGCGGTTCGCGTCGGCCTCGACGACACCTGCGGCCCACTGTAACTCGTTCCGTTCGAACGAGTTTTCGATGATCGTCGAAACGTGTCTGTCGAGTAGATCCGATCGTACCGATTCGAGTTCGTCTCGGAGCGAGTTTCGGTCGTCACGAATTCGCGCCGTCTCGTCGGCCAGTTTGTGAACGTTCGTCCCGAGTTCGGCGGCGGCATCGAGCGCGGCGAGCTTTTCGGACGCGCGACGATCGATCCCCTCCGGGCCGACGGCGAATTCGACGCGAGTCATCCCTTCCCCCGGGTTCGATCGTTCGAGCACGGTTACCGGGCCGATTTGACGGGTATTTCGAACGTGGGTCCCCCCGCAAGCGGCGACGTCCCAGCCGTCGATCTCGACGATTCGAACCGTCTCGCCGGTGATCCCCTCCTCGGTCTTCGTGTTGAACGCGACGTCGTCGCGAGCGAGCGCTTCTTCTTTGGGAAGCCGTCGCCACGTCACGTCCCGGGATTCCCAGACGCATCGATTCGTGAGTCGTTCGAGTTCGACGAGCGTCTCGTCGTCGATTCGGCCCGTAGTCGTCAGATCGACGCGGACCTTCTCGGGACCGATATCGAACCCGGCGTAGCCGAGTTCCTCGAAGAGACGCCGGCCGGCCCCATAGAGGACGTGACTCGCGGTGTGTGCGCGCATGCAGTATCGTCGGAAGACCGGATCGACGATCCCGGTAACGGTTTCGTCGGCCGTCAGCTGTCCGTCGAGGACGTGAACGATATGTTCACCGTCGCTCCGAACGTCGAGTACCTCGTGGCCGCCGATCGTTCCCCTGTCGGCGGGCTGTCCGCCCCCCTCCGGATAAAAGTACGTCTCCGAAAGAACGACGTCGCTTCCCCCGTGCTCGACGGTCGCTTCGAACTCCAGCGTCTCCGGATCGTCGGCTGCCTTCGACGAGACCATGCCGGTGTTCGGACGCGTCGGTACAAAAAACGGGTCGGTCGAGTTACTCGTCAGCGAGTTCGATATCGAAGTGAGATTCGAGCGATTCGATGACCGAACCGCCGACGCTGGCACGGGCGGCACGCCCCTGTTCGATCGCCTCCAGATCGTCGACAGCGATGTCGAGCGTGTCCGCGAGTTCTTCGAGTTGGAGTCCGGCGTCCTGGCGCGCCCGTTCGACGATGTCCCCGTATCCTCGGACGAGGTACGGAAGCGGGTCGTCCTCGTAATCGGCTCCCTCTTCCCAGTTGGTTTCGGCTGACTGGGCGTCGTCGAGTCGGGCGACGTTTTGTGCGGCCTTCCGTCGCCGTTCGCGTTCCTCCGCACGCTCGCCGTCGCCTTTCCCGCCGCTGTCGCCGTGACGAGCGCACTCGCTGCACACTTCGAGTTCGGCTCCCGCGACGGTTGTGGTGCTCAACGACCGATCTTCCGCGCCACAGAGTTCGCAGGCACCGCTCGAGCTCCCCCCGACGCCGCCCGTAGAGTACTTCGCCATACCCGATACGACTGTCGGATCGTACTTCAACCCCGCGTTCGTCGACATCGTATCGGGTGAACCACCCACGGTGGAACCAAAGGAAAGCGCTTTTATTGTCCCCCGGGTTACGGTCTCGTGCGGAGAAAGACACACCGTGCGTGGGTAGCCAAGCCAGGCCAACGGCGCAGCGTTGAGGGC